>ERZ1740068.463-NODE-463-length-20192-cov-5.563937_pt1 | contig 20192 bp, 12 predicted proteins | sample MGYA00581735_ERZ1740068 | MGnify/ENA primary metagenome ERZ1740068 (study PRJEB43018, sample SAMN04849740) | marine metagenome | isolation source: floating plastic debris | place: Pacific Ocean | collected 2008-08-30 | study: EMG produced TPA metagenomics assembly...
GCTGGCAGGCCGAGCTCAGATGCCAAAATCTGGGCTAAAGAGGTGGCGTGGCCCTGACCCTGAGAGATGGTACCGAGCCGCGCAATCGCGGAACCGGTTGGGTGAATGCGGATTTCACAGCTGTCGAACATGCCAAGACCAAGAATATCGCAATTCTTGACCGGGCCGGCACCGACGATTTCGGTGAAGAACGACAGACCGATCCCCATCAAGCTGCGGGTCTTGCCTGCTTTGAAGTCTTCAACACGTTGCGCCTGTTCGGCGCGCAGACCCTCATAATCAACGGTTTTGAGCGCTTTGTCCCAAGCGGTGTGATAGTCCCCGCTGTCGTATTCCCAGCCTAAAGCGGCTGTATAAGGGAACTGTTCTTTCTTGATGAAGTTGATCCGCCGCAACTCGGCTGCATCCATATCCAGTTTGATCGCAAGTACTTCGATCATCCGTTCGATGAAATACACCGCCTCGGTCACGCGGAAAGAGCAGCGATAGCTGACCCCACCGGGGGCCTTGTTGGTATAGACACCGTCCACCTCTAGATAGGCAGTCGGAATGTCATAAGACCCGGTGCAGATATTCATAAAGCCCGCGGGAAACTTGGTTGGGTCTGCGCAGGCGTCGAAGCCCCCGTGATCTGCCGTAACATGGCAATGCAGTCCGGTGATCTTTCCTTCCTTGGTGGCGCTGATCTTTCCAGTCATATGATAATCACGCGCAAAGGCGGTGGTCATCAGATTGTCCATCCGGTCTTCGATCCACTTGACCGGCTTGCCTGTCACGATGGAGGCCACGACAGAACAGACATACCCCGGGTAGGCGCCCACCTTGTTGCCAAAGCCACCGCCGATATCCGGAGACACCACGCGGATGTTGTGCTCTTCGATGCCGGAGATTAGCGAGACGACCGTGCGGATCGCATGGGGCGCCTGGAACGTGCCGTAAAGCGTGAGCTTGCCGTTCACCTTGTCCATCGACGCCACGCAGCCGCAGGTCTCAAGCGGGCAGGGGTGCGTGCGATGATAATACATCATCTCTTCGGCTACGACGGGCGCGTCATCCAGCACCTGCTCGGTTGCGGTTTGATCTCCCACTTCCCAGGTGAAGATGTGATTGTGATGTTTGCGTGGCCCGTGCGCGCCATCGGGGATTGCGCCATCTTCGCCTGCCAGATCCTCGCGGAGAACCACATCTGACTCCAAGGCCTTGAATGGGTCTACGAGAACAGGAAGTTCCTCGTACTCCACGACAACGGCTTCCACGCCATCGGCCGCGGCAAACCGGTCTTCTGCGACGACAAACGCCACTTCCTGGCCTTGGAAGAGGACTTTGCCATCGGCCAGCACCATTTGCTTGTCGCCTGCGAGCGTGGGCATCCAGTGCAGGCCAAGAGGCTCGAGCTCTTTGGCCGTCAGAACAGCCAGAACCCCGGGCACCTCCATCGCGGCAGAGATATCAATCTCTTTGATCCGCGCGTGGGCATAGGGAGAGCGGACAAAATCGCCTGACAGCATGCCGTCGAGCTTGATATCATCAACGTAGTTGCCTTTGCCTTGGGTAAAGCGGGCATCCTCCACGCGTTTGCGCGAACAGCCCATGCCCTTGAGGTTGGCGACGCGATCTTCGCGGTTTTCTACCTCGTCTTTCATTCTGCAGCCTCCTTCGCTGCCTCAATCTGGGTGGCGGCGGCTTGAATTGATTTTACGATGTTCTGGTACCCGGTGCAGCGGCAGATATTGCCGGCCATGCCAAAGCGGATCTCCTCCTCTGACGGGTTCGGGTTCTCTTCGAGCAGCTTGCGCGCCCGGGTGATCATGCCCGGCGTGCAGTATCCGCACTGTAGCCCGTGGTGTTCGCGAAAGGCTTCCTGCAAGGGGTGCAATGCGTCCGGTCCGCCAATGCCTTCGATCGTGGTGACATCGGTGCCGTCGGCTTGGGCCACGAACATAGTGCAGGCCTTTACAGATTTGCCATTCACCTCGACCGTGCAGGCACCGCAATGGGATGTCTCGCATCCAATATGCGGGCCAGTATAGTTCAGCCGCTCGCGCAGCGTGTAGATCAGCAATTCTCGCGGCTCGGCCAGGAATTCTTCCTCCTTGCCATTGACCGTCATTGTGATGTGCATTTTCTTTCCCATAGCCTCAGGCCCTCCCTTCGGCACGGTCCCAGGCCCGCGTGATCGCGCGCTTGAGGATGATCCCCGCCACATGATTTTTGAATGCGACCGGGCCGCGATTGTCTTCTTGCGGATCGATATCGCCAAGCATGGCCTCTACGGCCGCGTTAACGGCATCATCATCGACGCCGGTGCCCTCTAACGCCTGACCGGCCTCTTCGGACCAGATCGGCGTGTCGCTGAGATTGGTCATTGAGATTGATGCTGCGACACAAATACCCTGGTCATTGGTCAATGTAACCGCGGCTGCCGCGGTGGCGTAATCCCCGATCTTGCGCTTTTGCTTTTCATAGGCGTACCCGCGCCCATGGAATGGCACGATGACCGTGGTCAAGATCTCTTCATCCTCGCGGTCCGTCATGTATGCAGCCTCATAGAAGTCGCGGGCGGCAACGGTGCGTTCGCCGTCAGGGCCGACCAAAACAAATTGCGCGTCCAAACACTGCATCAAGCCCGGCATGTCATTGCCTGGATCGCCATTGGCCACATTGCCCCCGACAGTGCCCATGTACCGGACCTGCGGGTCGGCGATCTGCAAGGAGGCCTCCCGCAATATTGGACATGCCGTCGTCAGCTCGGCGTGGTTGATAATGTCATGCTGGGTTGTCATTGCCCCCAAGCGCACTTCGCCTGAGCGAATGTCGATCCCGTTTAGTTCTTTGATAGCCTTAAGGTCGATGAGATGCGGGATGTCAGCCATCCGCAGTTTCATCATCGGGATAAGGCTGTGACCCCCCGCCATGACGCGGGCATCATCACCGTGTTCTTCTAGGATTTCGAGCACGCCTGCGATTGTATCGGGGCGGTAATAATCAACTGCGGCTGGAATCATCGCGCTCCTCCCTGTCGTGCCCCTGGCACCAATTGGCTTAGTGCGAACGACAAAACTGGCTTCGAAAAACTCATGAAAAACAAGTTGCTTGCACGAAATGCGAAAACTTATGCATGAAATGCGAAGACATGAGCGCGTCACCAGATCAAACAGAGCCGCATGTATTGATCAGCGTCTCGCGTGATGGGGAGGCTTTCACTGAAATGGCGAGGATCTACCGGCGCTAGACGCCAAAAAGCTCTTGCACCTTCTTGAGCTTGGATCGGCTGACCGGAACTTTGGGACAGTGATCGGGTTGAAAGCTGCAGACGCCGTTGTCTTTTTTGCGTTCAAAGGAGGAGACCTTGTCAGGGTTCACGACGTAGCTGCGATGCACCTGTACATGGCCCGCCTCGGTCAGGCGCTTTGCAGCTTCGGTGATGGGAAGCGCGCAAAACAGGCGATCTTCATCCGTGTAGACCTGTGTGTAATGCCCATCAGCACGGACAAAGGCCACGTCACCGGGAAGAATAAAAATTTTGCTGCCGTCTTTTTCGCAAGGAATGCGCATCTTCTTGACGACCCCGCGTTCTGCGGGCGTGTCGGACGGATCAGGGATACCGGGCCCTGCGGCGGGGGAGAGGTAGGTGGTGCTGACCCAGAGAAATGTGCCGAAAATGACGAAACTGGACAGCATGACACCGATGGCCAGCACTTCATTGCTCATGGCCGGGCCGAACTCAGAGAAGCCCTTTACCTCGAAAAACTGGGTCTGAAAGGTCGCGGCATAGTGCACAGAGACCACCGCCCCGCCGAAGCATACCGTACCCAGAAGTATGTTGCGGTTCGTGCGCTCATTATACGCGACCCAAAACGCGGCGATGCAAAGGGCCACTGACAAAAGAACCGACGAAATGACCCCAGGCGTGGTGTTTACAGCACGACAGAGCTCAAGTGCTGTCATGCCGACATAATGCATGGCAGCGATGCCCAATCCGACCAGAGCGCCCGAGCCCAGAATGTGCAGGGGTCGGCGTGCCGTGAAGTGCAAGATGATCAAGGCCACGGCAACGATGAGGATCGCCAGCAAGGCAGATGCAAGAGTGATCGCGGCGTCGTAGTAAAATAGGATGGGCATTTGCATGCCGAGCATGGCGACAAAATGCATCGACCAAATGCCGCCGCCCAGGGCAACGGCCGCCAAAGAGACGGCAATCTTGCGCTGTGCCAATGTCTTGGAAGACAGGTTTTTCGTCAGACTGAGCCCGGTGAAGCCGGCAATCATCGCGATCACGACGGATGCTGCTACCAGTCCGGGACTGTGGCTTACATCTAAATGTGTCATGGCGCACTATCGCGTGTCCGCGCAACGTTCGCAACCTGTCGATGTGCACGGATGTGTGACAAGGGGCGCGTATTGCCGACAACCACATTCGGCATTTCTGGATCCCAGGGGTGCGCCCGTAAAAGCCACGCATATGAGCGGCAAATGGGCTGCCATATCATCCAGGCAGGTAGGAGCGGAGCGAACGTCTCCTCAAAAGGCTTGTTCTGGAGAGAGCGCCTCGCAAAACGTTCGGAAGAGTGGCGCGTATTGGAAAGGCCTCATCCTGATTTAACGGATAGGTGCACTCATTGAGCAGGTTTAAGAAGCGGTTTTGGTCGAGTTAGCAGAAGCGGGAGATGTGTGCAGAGGTGACGCCGCCGCCCCGGTGAAAGTCCTCTGCGCGACCTCGCGCTCTTCCTCCATCTGTCTAAATCCAACCATTAAGAAATCAATCCCTGCCGCGCGGCAGGCTAAAGTTTCGCTTCGATCCTCACGGTTGAGCATCGAGCGCTTGGTCCCCAAAACTTATGCGCTTTACCGACACACACGGTGACATTCTGCTTCGCCGATTTGCGGCTGACGGCATAAATTTGGGGTATTCGTCCCTGTCGCTTCGCTTTTTGACCACTGGAACAACGTAGCGTGCAGCACGTCAATTACGACAGCGCCGTCAGCTGTGTAAAACCCGTTTTACCGGCCACGCGGGCATAGATGTCATGATCTTCCGCATAGAGCGCGGCAATCCTCGCGCGCGTCTCGGACGTGACGGCAGACCGGACAGCATCGCCGAACGCCACGATGCGGTCATTGAACTCCGCCGACCGGAACCGCGGCTGACGGCGGCCGGGCCGCTGGGGCATGATCAGATGCCGTGGCGACGGCTGGTCGGTCAAAAAGCGCTCTGTTACAAAAGTTTGCAACTTTCTACCCGCCGTGCGGATACCGCGGGCCTGCATCACCATGCGCTTGCCATCTCGTAATCGGTTGGCATCCACTTTGACGCCGGGATAACGCTCCAGCAGCGCGTGGATCACTCCGTCAGCATGGACCACGTCAAAAAATGCGATGTCGCTCAAACGCGGCGCAAAATCCTCGAGGAAGCGCACCTGACGCTCATGATGGGCATCGAAGGGGCCATTAAGGTCGATCACCTGGATCACATAATCAAGAAAGGCTGCAAAGCGTTCCTCATTCAGCAAACGCTGCATCTCAAAATAGATCGCAGGATCAATCACGATGTCGCCGAAATAGCGGCTGTCCTGATGAAGCCGTGCACGCATCATGGTCTCAACGATCGAGGACATAAACCGCGCCACCGGATCGCGCAAAGCGCAGTAGATCTTTTGTTCCGTCAGGTCACTGACATGTGTCCAGTTCCCCAAGGAAAATGACTTCACAAATGAACTCGACGCATTCTTTGAGATGCGGATGAACGCTAAATCAGTGGCGCCAGTGGCCGCATAGCCATACGGGTGAAACGGCGGTCTTTGATAGTTTCTCTGAGCCATTGATCGACACTCAGCCTTACATGTTCTGCTCGCCGGGTCGGATACCGACGGTGCGGATCTTTGATCCAGCCCGACCCCAGCATTTCTCTCAACGAAACAAAGCGCCTATTCCGTCGCAGGTTTTCCAAAAAAAGTGGTACCGCTCTCTGCGCGCTACAAAGCCACGGTTGAAGCCGCACTTAGACCCAAGATCGCATTGCCCCAAGGGCGTGTCCTTCCCCCTTGGAACTGGTTTAATACGTTGGCCGCGCGAGTGGGGGTTTTGAGCTCAGGTTGACTTTGCTGCACCTCATCTATTGATCAGCAATGTAGGAGTGTTGTTCCCGATTGCGTTATGCGGCCGAACCTTGTTCTAGTCTTTGCGCCAGTCCTCCATGTTCGCGCCTGCTTCATCACGGCTCATGAACCATGGCATGTTCAGGCAATTGCCAAGTGCAAAGGCGCGCTGTTGGAACGGGTTTTGCTCGACGTCTCGTCTGAAAGGTGAACGGGCTGTTGCGCCCTTTCGACGGGATCCGGCCGAACCGCTGCACCGCGTGATTTGGGAGGACGCCTGAGTTTTTTGGGTCTAAAACCTGCGCTTGCGGAAGATATGCCCGTTATTCGTCATGCCGCGATACTCAACTTTAAAACGCGTTCTGGTGCCCCGACCACGAATTTCAGCGCGTCCAGAACCGGAAATATCCGACAGGCGGCATGTGGCGGCAATTTCAACCAAGCCATTTTGTGAATTGTTTTCTGTCACATCGCTCACCCGCCCGCGGCTGCATATCCAATCGACGACTTCTTTGACCTCTTGGGATGTATAGCCCGCAGGGTTGTAGAACCCGGTTATCTCTCCGCGATTGAAATTGAGGAAGAAAATGCCTTCGTTCTGAAGGGCCAAGGGTGTGCTGTAGGCACATGTTCCGGTGGCCGTTGCAGCGAAGACCAAAGACAGAAAAAGTCGAGCCATGGGTTCACCTCTTTTTCGCAAGAAGTACCCCCATTCTAAAGATCACAGGTCTCTTTCGTCCAGCTTTGATGTGCCGCGTCAGCGCAAGATATGCACAGCGCATGTCGCGTGCCGCACCACGCGCTGTGCTGTTGACCCGATCAAGAGGTCCTGTATGCCGGGTTTGTGGGATGCGATCACAATGCAGTCGATGCCTTCTTCTTCTGCAAAGCTGACAATCGTGCGTCCCGCATGTCCATAGACCACGACAGGTTTCACGTTCGGCACCCCGCCCAGCTCTGCCACCAATTCCGCTTCTGCTTGGGGTTTGCGGTCCGTGAGGAGGTCGGCTGGGATCTGGCTGACCACATAGTTTGGCAGCTCTTCGACCACGTGCAACGCGGTGAGACGTGCGCCTTTATGGGCCAGCGTTTGCGCGACCTGTAGGGCGGCGTTTGCGTGAGGGGAATGGTCCAGCGCGACGGCGATCAGAATGTTGTTGTACATTGGGTCCTCCCTTCCCTGTGTGTTAGTCACGCTATCAGCTCGCGCCTCGCGGCACCTTGATCCAACGCAAAGATCCGTGGATTCTCTGCCATTCAAAACGGCATGGATGCAGTCAGCAGAAGGGAGCCTGACTGGAACAAATCAGCTGTGTTTTGGTGTTGGGCGCGGTTGCGTTTCTAATGAGCGCTGCGCGCGCTAGGTCCCAAAGCTATGCGCGATCACCTTTAGGTTTTTGTACATTTGGCGAAAGCTCTCGGGTCAGGCCTCCTTCTTTGAGGTAATACGCCCAACGCGCGCGCCTTGTTTATCCAATGCTGTCCGGGTGGAAATTCAGATCCAATCCGCCCAAGATCGCAGTGAATGCGTGACCAGGCATTTTGACGATAAAGCCCGACGCAGCTCCGAGCCATGGCTTTGAGACGCTGTTCATTGTCATCATACCTCGATCCGATGATGCCGACATTTACGCGAATTGATTAGGATTTGTCGCCAGTCAGATGCCGGAGTGGCGTCAGGAAGTCCGCGCGCCACGCAACATGTCAGCCTTCGCATCCCTTTTGCGTCCTCACTGAGCTACGTTTCAACGTCGAAGGTCAAACCCGCATTGGCATGGGTGCGTTCGATGATCGAATGCCCGAACGCTGACGCCGGTGTAAGCACGCCACCCGGCGCATCGGCCGCCTCTTCAAGTAGACAAAGAGCGCACTCGGAGATGATCTTGGACGTCGAACCATAGCCAGGGTCCATGTCACCCTTGACGCCAACGGTGATGCGATCACCGCCTTGCGAAACCCCCGTAAACATAAAGTCGTAACTGCCGTTCTCGCGCTCTTCTTTGGTGGGTCCGTCCCCTGGCTTTAGATCTTCCTGGCCGGCAAGCGGATTGGCACCAGCAATACCGCGCGCAATGGCTTCGCCTCTATCTCCTGGCCCGGTGAACATCATTTCCTCATAGGTGAAGTCTTCGCCGTAAGGATGCCCCATCAGCATGTTCGAGCGATGAACGTTCTTGGTGTCGACTGGGGCCATAAAGAAGGGGGCGACCCAACTGCTAAACTCTTTATCTTCGTAAGGGGTGTTCCCGTTCGGTTGCTGCGGGCCCTTAAACTCTGCCGTCAGCGCGAATGGCGACGCAAGCTTACGCATGACGTCAGGGTTTTTCATAGCGGCTGCCATAGTGGCCTTGCCAGAGGCTGCCGTGCCGCCTGAAAACGTGCCTTTCATACCTCTCAACCGACCCTTGACGTCTTTGAGCGGTGCGCCAAAGCGGCTCTTGGCTTCTTGCTGAAGAAGATACACGCCCATGTCGGACGGCACACTATCGAAGCCGCAAGAATGCACTATTCTTGCCCCCGAAGACATCGCCTGTTCCTCATATTTTTCAATCATATCCCACATGAACGAGGGTTCACCGGAAAGATCAACGTAGTCTGTGCCCGATGCCGCGCAGGCGGCAACAAGCGCCTCACCGTAGAGTTGATAAGGCCCGACGGTCGTGATGATCACTTTCGCTCGTTTTGTCATGGCCTCTATGGATGCCGGATCAGATGCATCTGCCACGACAAGAGGCAAGTCTTGTTTCAAACCCAGTTCATCGCGAACGGCACCGAGTTTTTCAGTATTGCGCCCAGCAATGCCCCATGAGCGATCAGGATATTTTTTGCCTAGATATTCGGCGACAAGACGACCCGTAAAGCCCGTTGCTCCATAAACCAGAATGTCAATCTTAGCCATTCTCAGATACCGATAGTTTGCATGTCTTTTATCGCTCAGATTTGAAGAAGGAGCAATCTGTAGTCGGTAGCCACAGTCTGCTCGCAGGTCCTTGCTCGTTTTCAACTGGGGCCACGTCGAAATAGGTCCCTTCAAGGATTTGCTTGGGGTATGCGCTTGCAACGCAGCGGCAGACCTTGCCCATCTGTAATGGTACGCTCCGTCAACACGTGCTGGCGGAGGATGCCGCTCAGGTCCGCGGTTGAACCGAGTGAGGAGGCGCAGCTTCTACAGTTCGGATTTCAAGGCCACGCCCCGACAAAGGCGCTCTGCCGTCTCGAGTGCAATAAAATCTGGCCGGTTGCTCGAACACCAGCCTCATTCCGCAAAGGCGTTATCGGCTTGCTTGACCGCTCAAATCGCAGCGCAGATCGGACGCGGCGCAGAGCCAGTGCTCATTGAACTTTCGTCACCTCAACGAGCGCTGTATGGGCGCTGCAGCCCTGACCCAGACGAGAGGTGCCAACGTCCAAGGTCAAGACGTTGGGGTTCCCATTCGGATCGGTGTTTTCGCCCGGATCGCCATACCATGCGCCTGTCGGCAACGCGACCACGCCCTTGAGAATGGTCTCGGAAACCAGCGCCTTGGCCAGGCAGGCGCCGCGCGCATTGTGCACGCGGACCAGACTGCCCGAAGAGATGTCTCGCTCGCCCGCGTCTTTGGGGTGGATCACCAGCGTTTCGGGGCGCGCGCCGTCCACATCTGCCAGGGCTGCTTCCAACTGACTGTGCAGCTTGTCCCCAGGCTGCGGCGAGACAAGGTGCAGCGGGGCATCTTTTGTTGCCGCCCCGAGCCATTCTGACGGCGGCAACCAAATGGGGTGACCGGCACAATCGGGATAGCCGAAGCCGTCTACGGTCTGAGAGAAAATTTCGATCCGTCCTGACGGGGTGGCAAGCTGATGTGTCTGCGGATTTTCGCGAAAGAGCGTGAGGAAAGACGGCTCATCCTCCTCCGGCGTGATCGGCAGTTTCATCCAATTTTGCTCTTTCAAAGCTTGGAAATCAGGGATCACCACATCCGCAGCATGGCAGGCAGCCTTAAAGGAGGCATAGAGGTGGTTCAACCAGCCCTCAGTGTCCCTGCCTTCAGTGAACGCGGGGCCATGGCCAAGCCTCTGGGCGAGACCTGAAAAGATATCGTAGTCATTGCGCGCCTCACCCAGAGGCGCGATCAGCCGTGGCATAAAGAAAAGATAGTCATCAAGGTTAGAGCGGCCGATATCTTCTCGTTCATAGGGCGTGGTGGCAGGAAAGACGATGTCGGCGCGCTTGGCTGTCGCGGTCCAATAGGGTTCATGCACGATGATGGTCTCTGGCTGGCTCCAGGCCTCGTGCAGGCGGTTCAGGTCCTGATGGTGGTGAAACGGGTTGCCGCCGGCCCAATAGACCAGCCGGATATCTGGATATGGTTTGCGCTGCCCGTTGAAGTCAAACGGCTCTCCGGGATGGAGCAGCATGTCAGCAACACGAGCGACGGGGATGACGTCTTTGACGGGGTTCTCACCTTGATCGAGGGTGATCCCGCTCAGGCGTTTGAGGGCCTTTCCGATCCCACCGATAGCGCCGTAACCATATCCGACACCACCGCCCGGCAGACCGATCTGCCCCAGCATCGCAGCGAGAACGGCAGACATCCAATAGGGTTGCTCGCCATGTTCTGCGCGCTGCAACGACCAAGCGACGGTGATCAACGTTCTGCTCGACGCCATAAGCCGCGCCAATTCCCGGAGTGTGCCTGCCTCGATACCGCAGAGCGGAGCGGCCCAGTCTGGCGATTTGGGCGTGCCGTCGACATCGCCGAGCAGATACGGTCGGAACCTGTCAAAGCCCACGGTATACTGATCCAGAAAAGCGTGATCAGTGAGCCCTTCGGTCTCCAAAACCCAGGCAAGAGCCAGCATCAACGCTGTGTCTGAGGCAGGGCGTGCGGGGATCCATTCGCAGCCCTCTGGCGCATCCGTGCGCTGCGGTCCGATATTGATGCACCGCATGCCCGGCTTTTTGACGAATTGGTCACACCAGCCTTGCGTTTCATGCTCGGTGATGCCGCCCATGCTGCCCTGAGAATTCTTTGGATTGATGCCACCGAACATGACCAGCGTTTCGGTGTTATCTGCAATGGACCGCCAGCTGTGCTGTGAGCCATAGGTGAACTTGAGGAAATGCACCCCGAAGACATGGGGCATGATGGCTTGGGCACAGCCGGTGGAATAGCTTCCAAAAGATGACACGTATCCGCCGATCGTATTGAGAAAGCGGTGTATCTGGCTTTGCGCGTGATGAAACCGCCCGGCAGAGCCCCACCCATAAGAGCCGCCATAGATCGCCGCGTTGCCATGGGCCTTGCGGACGCGCTCAATCTCGGCGGCTGCGATATCAAGCGCCTCATCCCAGGGAAGCTCGATAAACTCATCTTGTCCGCGCAAAAGCTTGTCACGACGCTCCAACCACGCGCGCCTGATGGAGGGACGACGCACCCGGGTTCTGTGATGCACGGCCTCGGGCAGGATCTCAAAAATGCCGGTGGGGAAGGGATCAGGTCCAAAGGGGCGGGCCTCAACGATCTTGTCGCCCTGGGTTACAACCTCAAAGGCACCCCAATGGCTTGAGGTGACGCGCGTTTTGGGTTCTTCTTGTTTTGTCATTTTGCGCTTGGCCGTGATCTTTGTCTTACGTTCACCCTGATTTGAGGGCACGAGACAAGGCAATGAAAAAATGCACGTGACGATAGATATCTGTGAATAAAGCTGGCCTGTGCCTTTGCGGAAGGATGTGCGCGCTGCGGTAATGGTTGGATTTGTGACCATCCTGAGTGCGGCAACCGATGGATCATTGGTGACCTCGTCTATGGAATGCGAGCGACGCCAGAATATTCCGATGAGCGCGACGTCCGCATAAAGTTGCCTTGGGATGCATCTCGAGCAGGAAGGGGCATGAGGTGTTGCGATCGGGTCTCGGGCTGATGAGAAGTGGCTCTGACGCGTGCCATGTTGCCATCTCGCGCGTGGTGCAAGCCCAGATTGCGGATCAACGGGATGACATTTTCGTCGCCACGCGCGGAGAAGCCGTCTTCAAAAAACCTGAATAAGTCACCTGGTCGAGGTTCGCGAGCACTGAAGTCCACTGCCGATTGTCTGACCTACTGAACGCGCTTGACCTAGCAAGAATTGCCATCATGCCGGGATTTGCGCGGTCATCGCACGCCAGTTAGGCCTTCAATCCGGATTTGTTGGCGCAGGATCTGCTGTCGCGTCCGCAATTGTTGCTGCTGACCTCTCAGCGATCTTTGTTTTGAACTCAGGTTACGCCCGAGCCCACGTTCGCTCGTATGAGGACTTGTCTCGTGGCGAAGAATTCGTTGTTTCGTGTTCAACGCGCGTTCTTTGCGTTGCAGTTCGTTCGCCTGCCGTTGCCGCAGCCATTGTTTTTGCAATTTTTGGCTTTGTTGGTTGCGTTGCAATTGTTGCAGTTGGTTCTGAACCAACGAATTTGCGTTTTGGGCAAACGATGCATTGGGCAAGACGACTGAAATTGCCACGACACCGGCGATGACACAGAACCAAAGCCTCGTTTTCTGGACAAGCCTCATTCTATCCACGCGATGTTCCGACATGCCGTATAGATAATGCTCACAAGCGCGTTAAGCAAAGACGCAGTGGTCCATAGCAGGAGGAAGACCGCGTATCCGCATTTAGTTGGCGGTTTTCTTCTTTCACAAAGCCGATAACCCGATGTCCCGAAAACCCTTTCTATGAAGGTCTCACGACGTCGTGGAGTTGTTTACAGCTGGCAGGAACGGCTTACACACTAGCGGTGGAACAAAAACACGAAACCTGCCAGCTCAAAAAAATAGGCTGAGTAAAGATGAGCTCGGGCACAACGGCGAATTTGACGCCGCCAGAATCGTTCAGCATTGGGCCAAGGCCTTTCGGTCAACCGCCCTGCTGAACTACCTCTGAGCGCGGAGGATATTTGACCAACCAACCTTGCCAATCCCATCCATGTCGTGCTCACCCCGATCATCGCCAACCGCAATGCAACGTGAAGTCCATGGGATGTCCTCATTGCAGGTCTCTCTGCGTTTAGACCGTCATCCTCTCATGGTCCAGTTTCACGGGGGGACAATAGTTCATTGAATTCATGTGCTAGGTTGTCATTCGATAGAGCCGGGTTTGCAGGCAAGAAAGTGATGCGGCTTCGGGACGTGCAACCAACCGAACATGCGACGTATTTCTTCTCTCAAAAGGGAGATATTCTTCAATTTTTTAGCGCCTTGGATGGGTCGCGGCGCATCGGTCATGGCGCACCTGTCAGGACAAAACGCAGCAAGATGTCCGTTGGCCGAAGACCGCATGGGCGCCCAGTGTAGCCCATTGTTCTTGACGAAGTGAATTTAGTCTTTGCAAAGAACGATTTGGTGGAATTTACTTGGCGCAAAGATGCATCAAGGCAGGTTGTTTTGATACCCGATTTGTTCCCTATGTGCCTAGTATGACGAAGCTTGCCCTTGATCCTTTAAAGCATGGATGGTTGGTCACAGCCCTCATATCCGTTATCCTCGTTTTAGGCGCCTGGCATCTCACGTGGTTAGAGGCCGTTGAACTGCGACTGTTCGATACTGTGCAATCTGCGGTTTTGGGCGATGAAATCAGGCAGGACATAACGGTCGTTCTCATCGATGATGACGATATAGAGCGTTTCGGGTGGCCTTTGCCTGACAGCGTTCTTTCTGAGGCCGCCGAGCGCATTCTTTCGGCTGACCCCAAAGTACTGGGCATAGATCTCTTCCGAGAAGAGCCGTTGGGCGACGCTTCGGAGGCGTTAGACGCCGTCCAAGTCGATCCCAGGGTTGTGTGGATATCTCGTCTTTTTGCGCAACCAGGCAGTGGGTTAAGAGCGCCTGTTTCCGTCTCTCAGGACAATCGCGATGGCTTTGCTGATTTCCCAATCGATAAAGATGGCACAGCCCGTCGTGCCTTGATGATGGTCGCAACTGCAGATGATCTGGAACTCTCATTTGCATATCGCGTGGCTCTGTTGGCCCAAGGTGAGATACAGCCATCTGCGAGTGCATCAGATCCCGCTATCTTGGCATTTGGCCAAACCGATCTGCCGCCTTTAGATGAAACCTTCGGTGCGTATATGTCGGTGGACGCAGCCGGGTATCAGGTGTTGATCGACTTTGAAAATGCTCTGCCGGTTGTCCAGACGATCTCGCTGCGTGACGTCATGGACGATACGCCAACAGATGCTTTGGCCGGTAACATTGTCCTGATCGGGTCAGGTAGCGACGTCGTAAAGGATCAGTTTCGGACGGCCTTGAATGCGGGACTGAGCCGATCAGGACAAACGTCTTTCACATTTGGAATACAGCTTCATGCGGTCGTCATAGCTCAGTTTTTGGACAATTATGCCGGCCTCAAAGGGCCTGTGCGTTCGCCCAGCCAAACTCTGCTGTGGATCGTGGTTTGCGCCGCAGCAACCGGCGGCGCCTTTGTCGTCAGCCGAGCGCGAACGGCTGCTGCCGCTATTCTTGGCGGGCCGGTTATGGCTGGCGTCATACTTGTGGGGCTGACACTCCCATTGCAGTGGAACATCTGGTTTCCGTCTTTACCGGTGGCTCTGGCCTGGGCCACGTCTTCGCTCTTGGCGTTGTCGATGTTGATGGCGAGCGCGCGACGCGACCGTCGTGCGCTGCGCCGCCTCTTTGCGGCACATGTCTCGCCAGACCTCGTCGAAGAGATTTGGGACAATAGAGACCTGGTGCTGTCCGGTGGACGCCCAGCCCCAAAGTCGCTGTTTTGTACCGTCCTTTTTGCCGATCTCTATGGCACCACGCGCTTTGGAGGCACGGTCGAGGCTGATCAATTTGGAGAGTGGCTTGGTCGGTTCTTGGATACGATGTCCAAGTGCGCTCATGACCATGGGGGTTTTGTCGAAAAATACACGGGCGATGGCATCATGTTGGTGTTTGGCGCGCCTGTTCCTGACTTGACCGACGCCGCCCGCCGCCTGTCTGCACAGCGCGCCGCACGCTGTGCACGCCAGATGCTAGAAGGCGTCACCTGGCTCAACAAAAGCGCGATGCACCCGTACCGCATCCGGGTCGGCATTCATTCAGGAGAGGTGCTCTGTGGAACATTTGGGCAAACTGGAAGCCGCCAGTACACGGTACTGGGTGATGCTGCGAATATTGCGTCCCGTATTGAAGAATTTGGTAAGAAACAGTCGAAATCTGGCACATCTCCCGGTATCGTTTGTATCAGCGAATTTACCGCGAACATGCTCAGCAATGATTTTGAAACCCGCGCTTGCGGCCGCCTCCAGCACGATAGTGGGCATGAAGTATTTGAAATTTACGAGATAGTTTACGATGCGAAAAATCAGGAAACCTGACTGCGAGCCCATCCGATTTGGTCATGTCGCCATCGTGGTCTTGGGTCTCTTCTTGGCGACCTTTGTCGTTTCGGCCCAACCCGCAATATCCGAAGAGGTTCCTAAGGAAGCCGAAGATAAAGTCGTGTTTGTGCCGCCGCCTATTGGTGCGCCTGCAGATAGGATCACTGCCGGTACGCGGTCGGCCCAACCCTCATCGAACGCGCTGGTCTTTTTGTCACCCAAGGCGGGTGGATACACAACAAACCCACAGCCGACGCTCTATTGGTTTTTGCCGCGCCCTTACCGTGGCACGCTGAACTTGGTTGTTACAGAAGTGGCGACAGAGCCGCAGGTTGCCAATGGCACCATCACAGTGGATCTGTCGAAGGGGCTCTATGCGCTCAATTTCAGCCAGATGAACTTCAGTCTTCGATCTGGTCGGATCTACTTGGTGGCGCTTGATTTATCTGATGCAAAGCAGGGACCGCTGCAGAGCTCCACCTATGTTGAAGTAGTTGATCTCAATTTGGATGAGGAAAAGACCATCGCATCCTTTGCAAAACGTGGACTTTGGTTTGATGCGATTGATGCCGGTATGCGTACCGCTCACTCGGGACTGGCCACCGTGATTGATGAAGAAAAGATGCTCGAGCTTTTTAGCTCTGCGGGCGTGGCAATACCCTGGACTGAGTGACGATAGTCGAGACTGAGGGGTGCGTAGACGCTAAGATGTGTATCGGCCCTTCTTTGTAAGCCCTGATCAAAAATGTGCTCAGTGAGCCTTCCGGAACGACCGGGTTCATAGCATCGAGGCCAGTGTCAGACCCTAGGCGCGCTGAGCTCACAATTGATCGGCAAGAATAAACCGCCAAACAGCGAATTCAGAACCGGGCAAGAGGTCTAGGGCAGCATCGTGAAAAAAGAAAAGCTAGACGCTGATATGTCTTCGCGTTCGCCCAATAGGGCATGCAGCTGGTTCCACAGCCCTGCAATGTCCGTCTCTTGATCGAAGCGCGACAACAGCTCATCCAACTCGGGAATTGCGGTACTGGCCTCTATCGCGAGGATGGTATCCGCGCCGAATGGCGGAACAACCCGCATCGGGATCGCGAGGGAATTTGACGGATCAGACTTTGGTGGATCCTGCAGACGGGCCAGTGGGAACATATGTGATATGTCAAGTGTAGACGACAGATGCAAAAGCCAGACGAATTCCGTTTCGCGCCCGCCTACGTGAACGATAACGCGATCACCATCCAGGTAGTTTCCATTGCCCCCTTCGAAAAAAACCGTCAGCGGGTGCAGTCTTTCCACCCGATCCACTCCATCTATGAAACGCTGGCGGTTGACGATCCCCTGCACGTGGCGCTGCGCTTTGGCATCATCACTGGGAAGGCGCGTCAGGACATCCCCAATGGAGGACAGAACCACGTTGCTCTGACGGTCTACAATCAAGTCTGCGCTGGTCTTTGAGCCTACAACAGACGCTCCGGTCACTCCGCTCAACATCTCAGAGTCAGACCAGATTGATGGCACGTCCAGATCGTCAAAGCGCGTGCAAACGGGTTCTTTTCCGAGATTGGCTCGGGCGTCTGAACGGGCGTGATTTTCAACGAGACAAGAGACGTCGCCTGTCGCCCCACGGGTTCTATCTTGGGATTTTGAATACCCTGTGAGATCGACTTTATCGTTTGTCGGACATGGGTTTCCAACTCGCCCTTTGTCAGAACGCCGTCTTGATTGCGATCCGCATTCCCGCGCAGTGCATCTGCAAAGGATAACGACAGCGCCCCGCGGATTTCACCATCCACAAGAAACTCTGGGGTCATCTCGTTATCTGCAACAGCCGAGAGAAAAACGGTGTTTGGCGAAACATCATCATCGGGTCGGGTGTTTGGCGGAGGGGGCGGCAAAGGGTCATCCACAATTTCTCCGCCTGCGAAATAACGGTAGCCGTGAATGGGTCGCGTGCTTCTGACGACCGTCCCTGAGTGACAGCTGTCGGCCAGGAAGATGAGGGACACGCTCGGAGGGACCAACGCGATCAAATCCGCAATTTCATCGTCACGGATCCTGTGCTGGGCGGCCTCTCCGGCATTCAGGAACCCACTCAGCAGCAGAGTTTCATCTCGTCCGTCGGCTTCGTTGCCCTGATAGGCCTCCGGTTCATGTCCGCCATGTCCGGCATAGGTGATGATGAACGTATCGCCCGGATTGAGAGTGGTGGCCTTTTTGCGCCAAGTGCTCAAGATGGCCTCACGCGTGGCCTCTTCATTGAGCAACATCGTCACTTCCGAATTGGGCAAAGCGTTGACAGCTTCCGCAATGTCGACCGCATCATTTACAGCGCCAGACAGATCGCTGATATGCTCATATTCGTCGATGCCGATGACCAGAGCGACTGTTTTGCTTGCCTCTGCGCGGACAGGCGCAGCAAATGACAGAAAAACACACGCGAGCACCGTTCCTATGAACCAACGCAACACCACCCCCTCCGTCTAGCCGAGTGTGAACACAACCCGGCGTGACAGCCGGTGATACTCATCGCTATCGGGATCAAGGTTCAGAACGTTGACCGGCGGTTGCGTCTCCCCAAAACCCAAGACTTCGATGGTGCCGTCAAAACCGGCCTCCTCGAGATACTTTCCAAGGGCTTCGGCGCGATCGACTGAGAGGCGCAAATTATAGTCTTCGTCCCCCTTGGGATCGGTGTGGCCGCTCAGGACAACCCTGGTGGCCCCGACCTCTTGCAGGTGATCGGCCAAGACCCCAGCGAAAGCCTCTCCCTGGTCGTCGAACTCGGTTTTGTTAAACTGATAGGTGATCGGTAATGACACTTCTTCTACGACAAAGCCACGAATGGTGCCCGCAAAAATACCGCCAGGCGCCCCGCTTCTCATCTTTGGAAGCTCGACAACTTCTCCCGCCAGGCTGACAGACGCAGTGGCCAGTTGATAGACCTCTTCAATTTCGGCATCGGTGGCTTTGTGCTCTTTTGGGCCTTCGGCGAGCCTGTTTATCGCCTTTTGATAGAGCATCGCCGCTTCGGCGAAATCCTCGCGATCTCCTGCCAGACGTCCGAGTTCAGAATATGTGCGCCAGTGTTCTTCGTAGCCCAGGGCTTTGCTCAGAAGCTTTTCGGATTGTGCTGGATCCTCAGTGTCCCTTACAGCCGAGATAAAAGTTTCGCGGGCAAGATAGGATGCCCCCCATGACCGCAGATCGTCGCTGCAGTTGGGATCGAGTTCGACTGTTTCAAAAAGGATCTCCGCAGCCGTAAAATCGTTGTCCTGCACCGCTTTTGTAAACGCACCATAGGTCGCACATTCCGCTGTGGCCACCGTTGCAGCACCCGCCGCAAAGGCCATCCCCACAGCCATCCGGAAGGTCAGTGTATTTGTCTTTTTCAACACAACAGTATCCTTTCAAGATCGCCTATTTCACAATTTCATACTCTAAGTACTGCGTCGACCAGATACGGGGCGCGGGCCCTACGCTGGCGTACAGTCCCATGAGCGAATCCGCGAGATCATACAGAAATGCAAAGCCGTCATCGACAGGCTGACCCGCCAAATCCTCTGGCAGGACTGTTTCTAGCTCGGCAAAATCGCCCTCCACGAAAATGGCCATCAGCAGGCCTTGCCCAACTGGCGGTGTCACCCGAATGCGCAGGGGCATCCCATTCGTGCTCAGGACAGATGGTATGCGCACCGGAGCGCCGGCACTCACAACCGAGGCCGTCCGTGGGCTCAGCGATGACGGGTAGACCTGAACAACGCGGCCCAAAGGATCTACGTCTATGAGGACAAAGTTGCCGTTGGCCGCGGCGGAGAGTTCAAATTCCACGACGTCGCCCACGTGCATGGTGTTGCTCGGCGCGACGCTGAGTTTGAGATCCGCGCGGTTTATACTGCCGAAGCGGTCCGACACAAATCCGAGACGTTGGTCATGGGACATGCTTGGGATCGTTGCTGCAAATGGCTCGCCATCAGCGATCAGGCCATCGGACACGATCTGACCGTCGGCGTTGATGCCCCCTCCGAGACTGGCCAGACGATCATTGGCGACCACGACAGAGGGGGAAAACGCCATATTCGTGGCTTCGCAGTGGACGATGCTTTTGCATAGATCAGCGAGAGACTCGCGCGCATAGGTGATGAACTCAGCGCTGCTGAGATCTCCGTTGCTGTTTTGGTCGGCGGCTTTGTTTTCAATCGAGTCAATCAGCGTGGTCGTGAAGGCCCCGCCAGTTTCATCCTCCCACGCGCCGGTTTGAGGTGTCGACGCGCTGAAAATCTGAGCTTTGGGATTTTGCGTTTTGAGCGGTCCATTTTCTTCGGCGAGGTCTTGGGCGAGGGGCAGGGCGGCATCGACCACATCCGCCCCATCCTCAGGCACATCCGGTATTTTGGGAAGGTCTACGCCCAGGGCCGCTCCTAGCAAGCCTTCGACAGCACCGTTGATCTGACCAGAGCCACGATAGCCCACGACGGTAGGAACGTCGGCTGCGGATGCAAAAGCCGTGTCGAGAAACACGCTGACGTATCGCCCCTCGAGCTGATCAATCGCGGTTTCGATTTCGTTGTCCATCAGGGACGCACCGGACACAGGATCAAGGATAAAAACCTCATCTAACCCATCTGGTTCATCCGCGGCACCCGCGCCAGCGCGCTGGCCGCCCAGACCGGAATAGTAGATCAGCACCTTGTCGCCCGCATCGGTTTGGCTTGGCAGGTCTGTCATCAGGGCATTGATCACCTTGTCGCGCGACAGGTCTG
>ERZ1740068.464-NODE-464-length-20132-cov-7.092344_pt1 | contig 20132 bp, 13 predicted proteins | sample MGYA00581735_ERZ1740068 | MGnify/ENA primary metagenome ERZ1740068 (study PRJEB43018, sample SAMN04849740) | marine metagenome | isolation source: floating plastic debris | place: Pacific Ocean | collected 2008-08-30 | study: EMG produced TPA metagenomics assembly...
TAGTTTGCAACTACGATCCGCTATCCATCGCAAGCAGTAAGCCACACGCATCAGGAACGGGTTCAACCAATACAACCCTGTAAAAAGTGAACTGATATACAGTTCAAAACATTTGAAGCGACCGATGATAGCAGGGTGTAGTTGCAAACTATACCCAGAAAAAGGAATCCCTAAACTGCGAAGCCTGATCGTAGTTTGCAACTACGATCCGCTATCCATCGCAAGCAGTAAGCCACACGCATCAGGGACGGGTTCAACCAGTGAAACCCTTGAAAAAGGTGGATTTTGCTCATTAAAAGCGTTTGTAGCAAGCGATAATAGTTGGGTGCCGCTGTAAACTATACCCGACAGAAAGGAAGTAAAGACAGTCGGTTCAATCTTTCGTGTTACCGGAAGTTGGTGCTGCATCCCCCTTCTTGGGTTTGGGCGTTTTGGGTTTCTTGGGCTTACCAAAAAGCCTGCGCCACAAGTCGCCAAAGTTGTTGAACTCCTCCCGTACAAAGATGCCCGCACCTTGGGTGTAGGGCGCGTTGTTAGCATTGGCCAGGTTGTAGTCGTTGGATTTGTTGTAGACCTTGGCGCGCATACGGCCGTCACCAATTTTGTATTCCACTTGAAAATCGCCCACTACGCCACCGGTGTTTTCGTCCGTAGCCGGATTGTCGCCCACCACGCCTAAGTTGCCCTCAATCGTGACCCGGTCGTTGAACAACTGCGTAGAAAGCGCCAGTTCCACTTCGTCCGAAGAAATTTCATCGCCCGGCCGGTATTTGAAACCAATGTCGAAGTCGTTGCTGATTTTCGAGAGCCAGTTGCTCAACTGATTCGAAAGCAATTCACTGGTACTGGTAGAACCAATGTTTTCGCTGTGGACCGTGTTGTCAAAGGCCACAAAGCGATTGAGGATGAGCAGTGAAAACACCTGTCGGTTGAGGTCTTGCTCGCTCATGCTACTTACCAGATCGGAGGCAATAGAGCCGGGAGCTCCCGGAAAATCAATGTTGAAACCAAATTGAGGTTCGCTCAAGCGATCGCGAATCGAAAGCCGCACGTCCACTTGCGATTTGCCCCGTTGGGTACTGTCGCCCGTAAGGTCATAGAGCGTGGTGCGCAGGCCGTAGATGGCATCAATGTCGAGTTGGGCTTCGTAGGGATCGCCGGACCAGGCAATGCTACTGCCCTTTTTGATCTCGAAGCGTTTGTTGATAATGTTTTGCAACGTAAACAGGTAATCTCCTTTGTCGATCACGTACTCGCCGAAAATGTTGAAGGTGCCCAGGGTATTGATGGCCATTTGAATGTTGCCATCTCCGTTCGCCTTGATGATGTCGCCCACCTTTTCGTCAAAAATGATTTGAGCCGTAGCATCCTTGGTTACCTCCAGGTCGATGTTGAGCTGAATGCCCGATAAGTCAACCTTGGGTTCCGCTTCTTCACCGGCCTTGTCCGGATTCACGAAAGTGATGAAATCTGATTCGCTTACTTCTTCCGATCCACCCAGCGGTATAAAGAACTCCGTTCCTTTTTGGGTTTTGCCTTCCACATCGATGATCAGGTTGTCTGCATATCCGCCCACACTAAAAGATCCGCTCATCTCAGCGGTGCCGTAATACAGGCTGTTGTCTTCCAAATCAGTGTCGAGCAGGCGAAACTTTTGGGTAAATACCGATACATCAAAGTTGAATTTCGCAAAGTTGTTGTGGAGCACCGTGGCATTACAAAAAGCGGAGTTGCCATTGGGGTCTTTGATGGTGACATAATCCACACCAAACCAATCCTCGGCCACAATAATATCGGCATGATCAATGGTATAGCGCACGTTGAGGTAATCTACCTTGAGGGCCGCTTTGTCCAGGTTGAGTTGGCCATTGAGCAAAGGCTGCCGAGTAGAACCGGTGAGTTGTACATTGCCGTGCACCAGTCCCCCCATTTCGCTCAGCTGGCCTTCGAGCATTGGTTCCAGCAGGTTGATTTCAAAGTGGCGCAAAAAGAAATTGACATCGATGTTGTTTTCTTCCTTCTTGGGCAAATACTTGCCGTTGTAGCTCAGAAAAGGATCGGCCGGCTCCCCTAAAAAGCCGCGGATCAAAACATCTTCGGTTTGGGTATTGTATTTGGCCGTGAGGCGGCCTTCTCCAATTTCCCGTTGGTTTACGTACAAGTCCTTCAGGTTCAGCTTGCTGTCTACCACCAAACCATCGAAAGGGTTGCTCAAGTGGGTTTCTCCGTCGATGCGCCCCGCCAAAGCAAAACCGGCATCTTCCGTCAGCAAATTCAACCAATTCAGGTCGATGTTAGTCAACACCACATCCAGCACATCGTTGTAACTGTTGCTCAACCTACCGTCGATCTGCAACTTTTGCCCCGCGTGTTCAAAAATCAGGTTGCCAAAAGAAACCGTGCCCGAATCCAGCATAATGGGCCCATCGGCGTGCACTTGCCAGGTTGTGTCGGCCAAAATCAAATCCGATTCCAGGAGCGTTACCGCATAGCGCGATCGGCTTTCCACATTCACCAAGGCACTCAGGTTGCCGTTGTAGGCGCTGGGCCGCTGGTGCTCCCAGCCCAAATTCACTTGCACGGTGTTGCCCACACCCTTGGAGTTCACCGCAAAGTTGCTCACCCAAATGCTGTCCGAAAGGGCCGCCCGGTCAATTTCAGTCACCAAATTCAGAATCCCCTTTTCCAACTTCAAATCAATCAAAGGTTGGGTGAGGCGCACTCCGGAAATGGTAGCCGATGGGGTGGTGAGCTTCATGGTCACTGAACGGTCGCCCACATAATAATGTCCCTTCATCCGAATGTCTTCTTCTGCCACCAAATCGGGATAAAAGATGGCGGTGATTTCATCCGCTTTCTTCAAGGTGAAATCGTAGTCAAAGCGTTGCCGGGCGGTTTTGATGGCCCGCTGCTGCAGCAAGGCCGGCAACGGCTCGCCCAACAGGTTGAAAAAAGATTCGGCCAGTTCGCTTGTGTTGAAACGCCCGACCAGCTGCCCGTCCAAATAGGTTGACTTCACCGAAATGTTGCGTCCGAGAGCATGGGGTTCGGCAGTCAGTGCCAGGGTATCCATGGCGATACGGCGGCCCTGCTCCCGGTATTCGGCTTCCAGGATGTCAACCGTGCCCTGCATGTTTTCCAGCGAGTTTCCTTCCAGGTCCATCTCCACATACGCCGAGAACCGCGAACTGGTATCCCGCTTGGCCAAATTGAGTGCCGGCAGGTTCACCTCTTTCATTTGAGCCACGAAATGGAACTCTGGTAACCGCGCACCAAAATTGACACTGCCGTTGAAATCGAGGTCGATATTCGGGTCTTTCACCACCAGTTCCCCATCAAACAGTTGGTCGTTCAAAGCACCGTTCACCCGCATGTTGTTGTACCGGTAGCCGTTCACGCTAAATTCCTGAATCAAACCATTCAGCTGTGCCTCTACATTGGTCGCCTTTGTACCCCGGCCATCTACCTTCATGTCCATGGTGATTTCTCCCAAGGTTCCGGAGGCTCCCACCAGCTTGCCCAGGTGAAACTTTTTCGATTTCAGTTCCCCATCATACACCAGGTCATCCGTTTCAGGATCACGGGTAAGGTGCAAGTCGCTGCGCAGGGTTCCAATGTCGCTGTCCAAAGTGCCATAAGCCACAAAGTCATAAATAAACCCGGTAAAATTTCCTTTGAACCGCATCGTACCCAGGTTAGTGAAGTTATCGGAAATGGGCAGGGTGGTCCGGTTTTTAAAGGGCGGATAGGGCAACTGGCTTAGGTCCCAGCGGTTGGTTTCAATTTGTTTGAGATCGGCCAGAATGAAGGTTTCCTGAATGTCGGGCAAACCTGCCATTTCCACATTTCCTTTCACGAATGAAGAGCTCCCAAAGCGCAAGTCCAATTGACGCATGCTCAGGTTGTTTACTGGTCCTTTTACCTTGCCCCGAATCGATACCCGTTGCCGGATGCCTTCCAGCGCAGGTGCGAAAAAAGCAATATCTGCCCCTTGCACATCTGCCGAATCGATGTCGAGTTGCATGTGCACCTCTTGGATAAAGTTTTTATACCCCTTGTAGCTGTTGTGCCTAAAATGCAGGTCGGTCGCAATCTGCGACTCGTTGGTGCGCAGCAACAAGCTGTCGATGCGCAAATTGGTCGGGTCGATACGCAGGTTGCCCGAAAGTTCGCGCAAGCGCAGGCCACTGCGTTCCTTGAGCCGTAAAGTATCCAGGCGCCCCATCAAGGTATCCTGGTCCATCACAAAATCGTGCACCATCAGGTGCAGGTCCGATACATCAAGGTGGTTGTAATCAATGCCAAAATCGGTTCGTGCTACCTGCTCGTTGGCATAGCGAAACTGAAGTCCGTCAATCCACACCTCGTTGGCAGTGAGCAAGGGCTTGGGTTTCGATGAACTATCACCTGAGGCAAACGCATCGATGATGAATTGCAGGTTGAGCTGGTCTTCGTTGGCGTAGCGCTTGAGGTAAAAACACCCGTTGTGCAAAGCCACAGTACCCAAATGAAACTGGGTAGTATCCAACTGATAATCGGCCAATCGGGCGGTGAGCTCCGCTACATATAATAAAGTGTCGGCATGTTGATCGGCGACATAGAGTCCTTCCAGGTGAACGTCAGAGAAAAAGTCGATGTAAATACGGTCGAGCGATACCGTGGTGGACCATTCTTCCGAAAAATGATCGGCCACGTAGGTGGTGAGTTTGTTTTGTACCCATTCGGTGCGAATGGCAAATACCAGCAGCACTATCAACAACAACACCCCGAGGAGCAGGTAGCCTACGCCCTTCAGTAGTTTTTTGATAATTTTGCCCTTGGGTTTCGACCCTGCGGAGCTGGACTGGTTTTCTGTGCTCACACGCCAAAATTAAGCATTTCATGTCCCCAACAGTTACCATACTCGGCATTGAGTCATCCTGTGATGAAACGGCTGCAGCCGTGATTCGCGATGGAAAAGTGCTGGCCAACATTATTGCCAACCAAAAAGTCCACGAGCAATACGGCGGAGTGGTACCCGAATTGGCTTCCCGTGCCCATCAGGCAAACATCGTACCGGTTGTGGCCACAGCATTGAAAACCGCTGGGATAACTAAGAACGAACTCAACGGCATTGCCTATACACGCGGCCCCGGATTGTTGGGTTCTCTGCTGGTCGGCACTTCCTTTACCAAGGGGCTTTCAATGGGGCTCGACATTCCGATGTTGGAGGTCAACCACATGCAGGCACACATTCTGGCGCATTTCATTGAGCGGGAAGAAATGGGCTGGAAAGCACCTGAATTCCCGTTTCTATGCCTTACGGTTTCCGGTGGGCACACACAAATTGTGCGCATCGATTCGCATTTTGATATGGAGATTCTGGGCCAAACCATTGACGATGCCGCGGGTGAAGCATTCGATAAGGTGGCGAAAATTATGGGCCTCCCCTATCCCGGTGGACCAAACATCGACCGGATGGCACGGGAAGGAGATCCGCATGCCTTCAACTTTACCGAACCGGCGGTAGACGGTTTCAATTTCAGCTTTAGCGGACTCAAAACAGCTTTCCTTTATTTTTTGCGAAAAGAGGTGAAAGCCGATCCTGATTTTATCGAAAAACGCGGCCCCGACATTGCAGCTTCGATACAGCGGGTGATTGTGCAGATTTTGGTCAAAAAGATGGTTTATGCAGCCAAGACCACGGGCATTACTGAACTGTCTATTGCCGGTGGCGTTTCTGCCAACAAAGAATTGCGGAAAACTTTGGCCGATGAAGCACATTCGCAGGGCTGGAACTTGTATATTCCTCCTTTTGAATACTGTACGGACAATGCGGCAATGGTAGGCATCACGGGTTACTTTCAATTTTTAAAAGGCCAGTTTGCTACACAAGATTTAACGCCCAGTGCTCGTTTACAATTTGGAAAAAAAGTGACGTGAACCGCTCCGCCCTCTGGATACTCGCTTTGGTGCTCTTCGCACTGCCAACCTTCGGGCAACGTTCCGTCATGGTCGATGCTCAGGGCGATTCCATCGACCTCGACAAAGTCTATCCGGTAAAGCATTCGTTTGTTATCAAAACCAACCCCGGGGCCATTGTGTGGGGACAAATACCCCTTACAGCCGAATACCGGGTAGGGTTTGAGACCGTAACCGGGGTAAATCAAAGTGCCCAATTCGACTTGAGTTACTTTCGCAAGAGTCCCATCGTTACCGCGGTCGAAGACTCTATAGCCAGCGGCAGTAACTACGATCTACGCCTTCGGGTGCGGGGTTTCCGCATTCAAACACAATACCGGTTTTACCTCAATCGGATGTTTGACGGACTAATGGGCGGTGATCCTTATTTAGCCACCGCTCCCAACGGTCTCTTCATTGCTCCCCATGTGTCGTATGCTCAAGCCAGCTTTTCAACTCGGAATGCCTCTCGCTTTGATGTATATACCAATGTTTCCCACCTCAACATCAATTTGCTCTCGGGCTTTCAATTGGTATTTGGTGGAATCTCGATGGAAGCTTTCATGGGCTTAGGATGGAAACAAAACCGATGGGTAGAATACGAGCTTGGTTCAAAACGCGTACTAAGCCGCGATGAATTGAGCGATTTAATGTTTCCCCTGTATGCCTCGCCAATAAAGCTTAGCGGTGGCTTCAATTTCGGGATCGCTTTCTAAATCAAATTTTCCAAAAAGAAATTTCCCGTTTCCTGCACTACATGCAAAGCAGGTTGTGGAATAATGTCGGTTGGTGGATGCCCGGCCCCAAAGGTGTGCCCCCCTCCTTCTACCTCTAAATAGCTGGCCTTTGGGCTCCAAGCTGCCAATTGATGGCCTGCCGCAACGGGCACTGCTTCGTCGGCATCGCCATGTACGATCAGGTGGGGCACCTTGAGTTTTCGTGCAGCCTCTTCTACGGAATACTCTTCAGTATGGGCCATGTAATCCTTATAGAAATCCAGGTTCAGCGGCATTTGCTGTCTGGTGCGTGCATTGGGAATATAGATTACGCCTTTTTCTTGCCATTCGGCCACTGGAAAACGGTGCATCCAGGCGTGCAGGTCGGCCACTGCTGCCCAAGTTGCCAGCGCCTTCACCCGATTATCGCGTGCGGCATGCAATACGGCAATGGCACCTCCACGGCTGTGCCCGACTAGCCCTAAGGGACGTTCATCTCCAATGGCCAAGGGGCCTTCAGTACTTGCCAACCAATCGATTACCCTTTCCACATCGTCGAGCTCTCGTCCAAAGTGATTTTGCCCAAAAGCTTCGAGATCAGCAAAATCTGAGGGGTTTTCGGGCGTAGTACCGTTATGACTGAAATTCAATTTTACCACCGTCATGCCCATCGCAGCCCAACGGTCGGCCAGGAGGTTGAAATGTCCCCAATCTTTAAAACCTTTGAAACCGTGTAGAAAGAGAACCACCGGAGCGGCACTATGGTTGGGATTGAAGCGAAGGTCAAGGGAAATGGGACGCCCCGAATTTCCCGGGATTTGATGATGACTTTTATTTAACATGGTAGTTAGAAAATAGGAAGCTGAAGGTAGGTTTTGTTCTTAAACAAAGGGATAAAGTTCCAAATGATTGCAACTTTTTCTCGCGAATAAGGTTTAATATCCTCCTGTTTGTACTTCTATCTGCCCCCCAAAAACGTAGTTGGTGAACGTTAATCGCCTCTTGTTACTAATTATTCATACTTTTAGTTGCTAATCGGGTCAGTCCGGTTTCGTGTTCGTTTGGGGTAGGACACACCACTATTCGCAGTAGAAGGCCAAACATGTTGCATAGAATCGTAAGCATCCTTTTTCGGTCACCGGCATATCCGCCCTTTGGTACAGAAAAGCAACGAACCGAATTTCTCACCGATCAGTTTCAGTTGTTTGCTCTGGTGGCCCAGCCAGTATACACCTTGGTCTTTTTATTCACCGGCCGATGGCCACTTACCCTGCTCAGTCTTGGTTTTGTAGGAGTTACTGCCATCACCTGGGGCATCGCGCGCAAGGTTTCTTTCGACATGGGCCGCCGACTCTTTGCCCTGTCTATACCGGTGAATCTCGCGGTTTTGGCTATGGCAACAGGGCCTGAAGCTGGTTTACAGTGGCTTTTACTACCTGCCTTATTTGTGCCCTCGTTGGCCTATCCTGCGCGGCAACTCACCGGTTTGTGGTGGGCCGTTTTGCTCACCTTAGGTGCCTTTGCATTTTTAGAATTCGGTCCTTCCCTTTTAGCGGTAGAAGACCAACTGCCTTCAATCGTCAATCGGGGGCTTTACTTGTTCAACTTTATTGTATCGGTGTTGCTCATTCTTTCGGGCCTGAACTGGTTGGTGCTGACTTACCGTAAATCGCGGCATACCCTTCAGCTGGGCGAATTGCACAACCGAGCCCTGCTCAATGCCTTGCCCGACACCATGATTCGTATGCAGGGAAACGGCAATTTACTGGATTATAAGCCGGGAAACATCGAATTGTCGGAGGATACCGACCGCATTATGGGCAACAGCATTTTCGACTTGCTTCCCCCTGAAGTGTGTGACAAATTTGCGGAAGCAATGAGCCAAAGCCTGGCCAGCAACCAGTTGCAAACCTTAGAATATACCTCCAAGCGAGAGGTGCAGGAAGAGTGCTACGAAGTGCGCCTGGTACCGGCTGGTCCCAACGAGCTGATTTGCATCTTGCGCGACATTTCCGACAAGAAACGCATCGAACAATCCCTGCTGCGTTCAGAGGCCAATCTACAAGCGCTTTTCAACAGTTCCATCCAGTCGTATGTGTTGCTCGACAAAAACCAGCGGATAGTCATCTTTAACGAACGAGCGGGAACCAACTACCGCAACTATTTGCAGCGCGACCTTCAATTGGACATCGCTATGCCCGAATTGCTCCCGGAATCGGAGCAAAAGGCCTTTCATTTGCAGTTTCAACAGGCACTCGCTGGCAAGCCCACCAAGAGCATGCAAAAGGTGGAACACAACGGCACTGATCATTGGTTTGAAATTGATTTTCTACCCTCTCGCGATTCGAAAGGCAATATTTTCGGTGTTTCTATCATCACACTTGAGGTAACAGAACGAAAAAACTATGAGGAGCGCCTCAAACGAAAAGAGGAAGAGGCCAGCAAGTTAGCATTGGTGGCCAGCCTCACCGACAACTCAGTCGTCATCACCGACAACAAAGGCCGCATCGAATGGGTGAATAAGGCCTTTGAGAGCATGACCGACTATACCCTGGAAGAGGTGAAAGGCCACAAGCCCGGCGATTTGCTTCAGGGAGAAGCAACCGACCAGGCCACGGTGCTTTTTATGCGGGAGTGCCTGATGTTGGGCAATCCGTTTCAAGTAGAAATTCTCAACTATTCCAAATCTGGGCGCCTCTATTGGTTGGAAATCGAATCGCAACCTCTGCTGGATGAAACCGGCAAGATCAAGCAATTTTTCGCCATTCAGCGTGACATTACGCAGCAAAAGGAGTACGAAAATTCGCTGAAAGCAGCCCGCGACATTGCTGAAGCTGCTGCCAATGCCAAATCGGAATTCATGTCGAACATGAGCCATGAAATTCGTACACCGATGAATGCCATTATTGGCCTCACCGATTTGCTGCTGGAAAAGCCCTTGGAAGAGGAATCGATCGGGAGTTTGAAACGCATTTCATATTCGGCCAAAAACCTGCTCACCCTCATCAACGATATTCTCGACTTCAGCAAGATTGAAGCCGGAAAACTGCCGATTGAGTTCATCAACTTCAACATTCGACAGTTGTTCAACGAGCACATCCAATCGATCGACCTCAAGGCTGAGGAAAAGGGCCTGCGTTTGTTGCATTCGGTCGATAGCGAGATTCCCTCTTTCTTAGTAGGCGACCCCCTTCGGCTCAATCAGGTATTGCTCAACCTCACCAGTAACGCCATTAAGTTTACCGACAGTGGCACGGTGTCCCTTTCCATCCACTTGTTGGAAAGGGACGACGACAAGGTGAAGTTGCGGTTTTCGGTAGAAGATACCGGAATCGGCATTCGACCAGAAAAGCTGGAAACTATTTTCGACAGTTTTACGCAAGCAGACGTCAACATCACTCGCAAGTATGGCGGAACCGGCTTGGGACTCTCTATCACCAAAAAGCTTATTGAACTACAGGGAGGCACCATTACGGTAGACAGCGAAATTGGCCAAGGGTCTACTTTCACCTTTGAATTGCCCTTTAGGGTGAGCGAATCGAGCAAGTTGACGGTAGTGAAACCGGAAGAAGAACCTTCTACCCGCGAATTGTCGGGACGTAAAATGCTGCTGGTGGAAGACAATCTTATCAACCAATTTGTAGCGGAACAATTGCTCAAATCCTGGGAAATTGAGGTGGAAAAAGCCATGAATGGTCTGGAAGCGGTCGAGATTCTAAAAACGGCTCAGTTTGATGCGATCTTGATGGACATTCAAATGCCGGAGATGGATGGCTTTGGAGCTACCCAGGTTATCCGCGATCTTCAGTCGGATATTCTCGATCACGCGGTTCCCATCATTGCAGTTTCGGCAGATGTTTTTCCCGAGACCCAAGAAAAAGCGGTGCGGGTAGGCATGAATGACTTCATTACTAAGCCCATCGATCAAGATGAATTGTACCAAGTGTTATTGAAAAACTGCAGGGAAATGCCTAACATTGATTCCGCCGAGGCGCACGAAGCACAACAACCCGAAAAGGAAGCTACACTACCGATGTCTGATCCCCATTCCCAAGGCATATTGAACCTGGACTTTATCAAAGAAAACATCTCCGATGATCCTGATTTCATCCGCGAATTGCTACAAATCTTTAAAGCCTCTAATGGGGTAGATATGAAGGAATTTACCGCTGCCAGTGAATCAGACGATCTTGCCAGACTTCGGGGAATTTCACACAAGCTGAAATCAAGTTTCCGCAGCGTAGGGCTTGCCGAAACCGCTTCCATTCTCGAAAGCATTGAGAAAAAAGCCAAAGATGGTATTGTGCCGGATAATCTGGAAGATAAGGTGAGGAGAGTACAAGAGCATTTTCAGCAAGCCAGCGAAGAAATCGACCGCTTCGAATAGGTTTTACTATTTACCCAACTCTGCTTCTACTTTTACCAGTCGCTTTTCAAGCGATTGGATGCGTTGATTCCAATGACTCGGTGTGGGCAAGTTGGCGCTTAAAAAAGTACGGGCGCGCCACGCCTCTACTATTTCTTCCCTTTTTAACGGCTCGGGTGTTTTTGTTCTGTGATTGTCCGTTTCCAGGTGGATGGTGTTGGATTGGGCCAAACGATTGATAATCCTGGCCACAAGCAGGTCGTTTGGGGTAAGCAAAACATACATTTGATCATCGATCAACAGGTTGAGGTCCGTTACCTGCTCGCAGATCAACATGTCGCCGGGTTTGATGGTGGGCGCCATGGTATTGTACCGAACCTCAAACATTCGAAAAACACCCACTTCAAAGCCTGGCAAGCGATAGCTTGGCAGACGCGCCAGAAAGTCCGCTTCCTGAAAGCGTTCTATGTATTCTTTCTGAAAACCAGCAGGCAGGGCGAGAATGTTACCTTTTCCAAAATCTTCGAAACGGGATGGGGCCTTGTGCTCCCGTCTATCAGATGACCGGGGCATTGTTGGAACCGGTAGAGCAATTGGAACCTTATAAGGTTGGTAACCTTTGTTGGGTTCTGCCTGCGTTATGGTTCCTTTGCCGGAGTAGAGCCAATCCAATGAGATTCCCTGCTTATAAAAATAATGGATATACTCATTCGGGATATTGACTACCTTTCCGTTTTCAATGTCGCTGATGGTCTTTTGGAAGGTATTATTTTCTTTCGCTACTCTGACCTGACTGAGCTTCAGGAACTTCCTGGCTTCTTTTAACCTGTCATTCAGCCCCATAAAACCGCGAGTATAATATATTTGTATATTATACCAATTACCTTATATTTGTTCTAAACTATTGTAACAAAAATATGCAAAAAAACCTTGAGATTCGAAAGGAGTTGCGTACCGGCGATATCACTTACGTTCAGGAACTTACCAAGACACAAAAGCTCAACAAAGGCAAAGGCTACTCCTACAAATATGTTGTGATGGTCCTCAACGGCGAACGCAACAATAAAAAAATCATCGAACTCTTCGAAAAGTTAATTTCAAGCCGCAAGCGGCTCGCAGAAGAGCTTCAATCTTAAACTTGCTCCCCAACGGTTTTCCCACACATTTAAAAGGGCAGTTCCAAATGTAAGGAGCTGCTTTTTTTATATCTATTTATTGTCGCCAATCTGCAAAAGAATGTCGCCAAATGGCCGTGCTTTCCTTCCCAAGCTTGTCGTTGGAGTGACAAAAACCACTTATTCGCTGGTAAATTGAACCAATTTGCAAACAATCCCGTTTCTTGAACAAACCAAACAGTACATCATGAAACGATCTTTTGCCCCCCTACTTGCAGGTCTACTCATTGGCATTTTTTCGCTACAAGCTTGTGGCCAAACTACCGGCCAAACACAATCTGATGCTGAAGTCATCAAGCAACCGGAACTGCCTGAAGGAGTAACCCCAGTTGAAAAAACGGAAGAAGAATGGAAAGCAGAGCTGAGCCCAGAACAATTTTATGTGCTGCGCGAACAAGGAACCGAACGCGCATTCACCGGTCAGTTTTGGGACAATAAAGCAGAAGGCACCTACACTTGTGCTGCTTGTCAGTTTCCACTGTTTACATCTACCACGAAATTTAAATCGGGCACCGGTTGGCCCAGCTTCTACGCCCCCATCGATGGGTACCGGATTCGCGAGATTTCCGACAACAAATACGGTTGGAACCGCGTGGAAGTGACCTGTAACCGCTGTAATGGTCATTTGGGACACGTATTCAACGATGGCCCCAACCCTACTGGTTTGCGCTACTGCATCAATTCGGTGTCGCTCAACTTTGTTCCGGCACAAGCCACCACTACCCAAGGCCAATGATCAGGGTGGTTTAAGAAAGAACCATTAATCAAAGCATAGAGGAAGCCGATGCAATCGCCTTCCTCTTTTTTTTTGAAGTCTAATCCGGTGATCTTAGGGCTTTTCAAGGCATGCGGAGTACCTCCGGCTGCACAGGGAGAACGACTGCAAGAATTGACAAGGCCGGAAAACCACTTTGGTTTTTCGGCCTTGTATCTTTTGGATTGTACTTTGGCTAATTGCCGAAAGCCGCCACCATGTTGTTGGTAAATGTTTCGGCCAGGATGAATTCGTCTCCAGAACCTGTGTGGGTCAGCGGACTCACAGAAAGATCAATTTGTCCTCCTGGACCATCAAACAGGGCCTCGATGTCTAAGCTCACATTAAAATTAGCTTCCTGGTTTTCACTCACCACTACGGCTTGGGAAATGGTATTGATCTGGCGGTACAAGGCGCTGATGCCAGTGTGAAATGCCACCAACGCATCAAAACTACCGCTGCCTACATCGGCTTTGCCTTCCAACACCACGAATTTATACATGGTGGCCCACGGCCAATACATGTTTTCGGTCGAGGCACTCAAAGGATGGTCGGAACCAAATGTTGAGGGGTCGCTTTCATTCAAATCCTGGCGCACGCCTAAGTCGAACTTAATGCCGGTATATTCCCCAACAGGGGCGTCCACTACAAATTCATTGGTCCAGTCAGGAATTGCCGGATTTCCTGAAGGAGTGAGGTCGTAATCCACTAACATAACGTCCTTCAACAAGGTCTCAGAACCGTTGGGTTTCACCAAACTGATGTTTGATAAATAAAATTTTAGGCGTTCGATACGCAGTCGGTCACCATCACTAAGGGTATATGCTGTACCAAGACTAAAGTTAGCACCATTCACCATTCCAACGAGATTCACCCGTAGGGCACCCGTTGTTTCGGTCGGGTCAAATTCAGGCTCATCAACATCATCCGAATCACATCCTACCCACAACATAGCAGACAGAGCGAACAGCAGCGGGTACTTCAGGTATTTCATAAGCGAGGGGAATGAATGGGGTTTATAGTAATTAATGGGGTTTGAATCCACATTTTCTCAAAGCTGCGGATTGGATTCGGCCTTTTCAGTTATTCAAGTTGCGATCCCATTGAAAAAGCGGTTTCATTGGGTGTTTCTTTCAGACGGCTTTCTGGCTGCTTTCGTTGCCTCTCTGCTTTACATACTGTTAGGATGGCTCTACCGATTGTCAGACAGGCAGGAGCATAGCCTTCACTCCCCATAGACCAAAGCAGCTACAATTGTTCAGGGTGCACAACAAAAAGGCCCGAAAACCAAAGCAGTTTTCGGGCCAGTAACCTTTAAGGTTTAATTTTTTTAGTTGCCAAAAGCCACTACCATATTGTTGGTAAACGTTTCGGCCAAAGTGAAAGAAGCGCCAGACCCGGTATGGGAAACCGGACTAACTGATAGATCAATTTGTCCACCCGGACCGTCAAAAAGGGCTTCAATGTCTAAGCTTACATCAAAATCAGTTTGCTGATTTTCGCTAATCACCACTGCTTGCGAAATGGTATTGATTTGACGGTACAGGTTGTTGGTTCCGGTATGGAAGACTACCGACTCGTCAAAACTACCACTACCCACATCGGCTTTGCCTTCTAACACCACAAATTTATACATGGTGGCCCATGACCAATACATGTTTTCGGTAGAAGCACTTAGCGGATGATCGGAACCATAGGTAGCAGGATCACTTTCGTTTAAATCCTGACGCACACCCAAGTCAAACTTGATGCCGGTGTATTCCCCGGTTGGGGCATCCACTACAAATTCGTTGGTCCAATTGGGGATGGCAGGATTGCCGGAAGGAGTGAGGTCATAATCCACCAGTATCACGTCTTTAATCATGGTTTCAGAGCCGTCAGTCCTCACCAAACGAATGTCGGAGAGGTAATACTTCAAGCGGTCGATGCGCAGGCGGTTGCCATCGCTCAGGGTGTATTCTGTACCTAAGTCTAAGTTGGAACCATTTACCATTCCAGCTATGTTAACCCTTAGGCTACCCATCGTTTCGGTAGGCTCGCATACATTCTCATTAACATCATCATCAGAATCGCAACCTACCCACAAGAATGTAGACAGGGCGAACAACAGCGGGTATTTCAGGTATTTCATAAGCACAAGGGATAAGTTTACGCTAAGCATTAAAACGGAGTTGCCAGTAGTTAATTGGGTTTTATTCTACTTTTTCAAATTTACGGATTGGCATTGGCCTTTACGGTTACTGAGGTTACAATACCATTAGAATTACCGTTGGTGTGGGATTCCTCTTTTAAGACCACGCTCAGTTAGATTTCGTTGCCTATCAGGTCTATAATTTTTGTAAACTACCGGTGGCCGGTTGTTAACGAACTGTTAAAGCAGGCAACCTCTGAGCGCAAATTGCGAATCTTGTAGTGTAGGACCCGCTCACTGAAGAAATTGATTTTTCTCCGTGAGCGCAAAAGGTGCTAAATTTGTTATGGCATGAATGAAAATCCCTATTCAAGAATCATGAAGCGACTCTCTCCCTTTCTTTTTAGTGTTGGCCTCTTACTGTGTGTGACGCTGCCCATGCAAAGTTTTAGTGCCGATCAGGAATCGTACTCTTTTCGCTTCAAAATCAACGGGCTCACCGATTCGGTGGCCTATTTGGCCAATTACTTTGGAGCCAAGCAATATTACAAGGACACTGCGGAAGTGGTGGACGGCAGCTTTGCCTTCGAAGGGGAAGGCAGTTTACCCGGCGGCATATACCTGGTGGTTTTTGGCGAAGAAAAAACGTATTTCGAGTTCATTGTGAGCGACCAGAACCTCCGCATGGAAACCGACCGCATCAAAGTAGCGGAAGAAATGCAAGTGGAGGGCTCGGAAGAAAACCGGCTTTTTTACGATTACCTGCGCTTCATCAACAAACGCTCGACCAAGGCTGCAGCTTTGCGCACCGAAATAAAGAGCTTAGACAAAAGTGAAGAAGCGAAAGGCAAGAAACGCTTAGCAGAGGCCAAAGAAGAATTGAACGTCATCAACCGGGAGGTAGACCAATACAAGACCCAGTTTATGGTCAACAACCCCGACATGTTTGTGACCAAGGTATTCCGTGCCAGCAAAGAGCCCGAAGTGCCCGATGCGCCTGAAGGCCTGGACAAAAAAGCACAACAGCGGTGGCAATGGGGCTGGTTCAAAAACCATTTCTGGGACAACATCGACTTGTCGGACGACCGCATGATCCGCACCCCAATTTACCACCAAAAGCTCAACTACTACCTCACCAAACTGGTGGTGCAAGATCCTGATTCGTTGATTTCCGGAGCAAAAGTGGTTTGCAGCAAGGTTGACGGACAGCCCGAACTCTTCAAGTATACCGTACACTACATCACCAACAAGTACGAGAGTTCGAAAATTATGTGCGTAGACAAGGTGTTTGCCTACATGGCGAAAACTTACTACTGCACCTACAAGGCAACTTGGGTAGACACAGCTACTGCCGATAAGATTTGTGAACGGGGCAAAGTGTTGGGCAACCTGGCTTGCCGGGAAACGGCTCCTAACCTCATTTTACAGGACACTTCAGGCAATTGGCTCAACCTGCACAAGATTGATGCAGAATACACCCTGCTCTATTTTTGGGACTCGGGTTGCGGCCACTGTAAAAAGAAAACCCCGGTGCTGCTCGAGTACTACGACAAAATGAAAGCCAAGGGTGCCAGCATTGAGGTATTTGCCGTGGGCACCGAATTCGAAAACGAAGATTGGGTCAAGTTCGTGGAGGAAAACGACTTGCATTGGATCAATGCTTCAGACAATCCCACCTACCCCAATGGGTTTCGCGACATCTACGATATTTTCTCCACGCCGGTGCTCTACGTGCTCGACAAAGACAAACAGATCATTGCCAAAAGGCTTGATGTGGACCAACTTGAAGAGTTTATGGAAAACATGATGCAACAGAAAAAGCGGGAAGCGGAAGGCAAGCAAATGCACTAAACCTCCCTCTCATAACACCTTTTAGCGAAAGCGAACAGCGAAATGTTGTTCGCTTTGTTTTTGCCGTAAAAAAAGCAAACCTTGAAAAAACAGGTCCATGCTTACCGTTACCCGCGGATGGCGCAACAAGGTTTGCCACGCCCGGTACATTTCTTCCGACCAGCGAATGTCGTCCAACAAAAAAACGGTTCCCGAATGCGCATAGGGCAAGCAAGCTTCAAAATAGTCTAAAGTGGCCTGGTAGCGGTGATTGCCATCGAGGAAACAGAAATCCAACTGTTGCAAGTCTTGCAAGGCCTCGGGCAAGGACGATTCAAACGCTCCTACCCGCACCTCGGCATGATCGATTTGCAAGGTATTCCAATGCTGTTTTGCCAGCTGGGCCAATTGTGGGTCACCTTCCAGGCTTAGCACCCTGGCTTCAGGGGCTCCTTTGGCCAAATAGGCGGTGCCAAAGCCCAAAGAAGTGCCCAACTCCAAGATGGTGGTCGGCTGCAGGTAATGGGCCATTCGGTAGAGCCTTCGCCCCTGCTGCACCGTACTGCCGCCTTTTCGGGCGATTTCTCCTACCTGCCGCTGGCGCTCCGCCCAGCGCGATCCGGCACCTAAATCGGTCACGGTGAGGGTTTGATCACTCTTTTTGACTTGCACCATCAAGCGCTCAAGGTCTTCAAAGTCGGGATGCGGTTGGCGGTTCAGCAAAGCTTCGCGCTGCAATTCGAACACAAAGGGCGAATGAATGCCGTGTAGCCGAAAAGATCGTCTCCACCATTGCAGGTATGCCTTTGCCCATCGCCACGCTTCCACGTGGCAAAAATAAGCGGCCCGACGGATTGGGCAATTCCTGTGCCTGCTGTATCCGATTTTTTACCTTTGGTCGCATGAAGCATTTGTTTTCCCTTGCAGGGTTGTTGTGTCTCCTGATGCTGACCGGAGCCCACGCCCCTACCTCCTTAGCACCCGCGCCAGCTCCAAAGTTCAGTTTGGTGATACATGGCGGAGCGGGCTACATGCGCCCCGACAACCTCTCACCAAAAGACCAGGAAAAATACCAGCTGGCCCTTACTGAGGCGTTGGAACACGGGTACAAAATTTTGGCCGATGGAGGCTCCAGCGTAGACGCAGTAGAGGCAGTGATCACCACCCTGGAAGACAATCCCCTGTTCAATGCTGGCAAAGGCGCAGTACTTGACATTACCGGAACGGTAAAAATGGACGCTTCCCTAATGTCAGGCGAAGATGGACAAGCTGGTGCAGTAGCGGGTTTGAGCCGCACCCGGCATCCGATCAAAGCCGCGCGCCTGGTGATGGAAGAATCGCCTCACGTGATGCTCTCGGGCGATGGTGCCGATGCGTATGCCGAAGGGGCTGGCCTGCAAACGATGGCTTCAGATTGGTTTGTGACCGAAAGGCAAAAACAAAGCTGGCAAAACGCTCAAAAAAACAAAGGCAACGGTTACCAGGCTCCGGCCAACCCCATGGAGGGATCATCGAAGTTTGGCACTGTCGGGGCGGTAGCCCTCGACCAGCAAGGGAACCTCGCGGCCGGCACTTCCACCGGCGGCATGCTCAACAAGCAGTTTGGCCGCATTGGCGATTCACCGGTGATTGGGGCTGGCACCTATGCCAACAACAAAACCTGCGCGGTTTCCTGTACCGGCCACGGTGAGTTTTTCATCCGCAACGTGGTGGCCTATGATGTAGCTGCGCTGATGCAATACCGCAAATTGGGCTTGCAACAAGCAGCCGATCTGGTGGTGCAAGAAAAGCTCAAAACAAAAGGCGGAGACGGCGGCCTCATTGCCGTGGACGGCAACGGCAACATGGTTTTTTCCTTCAATACCTCGGGCATGTTTCGCGGAAGCGTTAACCAGGAGGGGCTCGCCCAGGTGTTCATCTTCAAAAACGATAAGGCCTACGAAACCAAAATTGGTGGGAATGCGGACTTAGGCCGTTAGGCGGGATTCCATTTCCCCTGTACTTGGTCTTCTACTTCCGAGGATAGCAGCCTTTGCTCTACACTACCAGCCGGTTTACGTAGCTTAGCCGGTGGATTCCGGTGGTGCTTTGGAGCTTTTATGGAGGCTGGTGTTGGTTGTTTCCAAACCTTCTCTTTCCTTCCGCAGTGCTCCCTTTGTCTGCGAGTAATCATCTCATCCAAGGCCTGGGCATTGTTCAATGGCTGTATGCAGGGGTATTGACTTTGATTGCCCTCTACGATATCAATCGTACCCTATCCGTGGACGGTGCTACTTCGGGCTACTGCTTTGGTGCTGCTTTTGCTGCTTTTTTTGGTGAAGGATACCGCTCTCTTTCTCCTGTTGGGAGACATTTTATTAGTCGGAGCCGGGCTCACCGAGTTGGGTTATTTTTGGGATCAACGCAATGGTTTGGATTTACCTTGAATGGATTTGTGGAAAATGCCATCATTTTCTTCCTCATGGTAAAGTAAATCATAAAACCAGCCCCAATTGATTTCTAAAGTACCTCTACCCTCCCGACCATTGCCTTTATTACTAAGCCTGCTGACGGGTGTAATGTTTTCTTTCTGTACGCCCAGTCAGGAGACCATTGCCGAAAAAGACCGAAGGGCAGCTATTGGCACTCTCTCCCGAATGGAACGGATAACGATTGCCCCAAACGGGGAAATATGGCTCGCTAGAAAAGGGGGTTGTGCCTACTACACCAACAGCCTCGACTCCAATTGGCACATCGGCCCTGATTTGAGTGTACCCGACGATCCAGCTGGCATAATCGCCCAGGAGTTCAGACAGTTTTCTTTTTTCAATGATAAGGTTGGTCTCATCACTGGAGAAGTTTCATTCGGCACATCCCGACAAGCGCACAATGGCTATTTGCGTACAACCGATGCTGGAAAACATTGGGAACTACTCGATTTGGGCATGGAAGTAGACATTAAAAGTGTACATGCAGAAAAAGACGGCAAAGTCTGGCTCGTGGGTACGGTCGGACAACTGCTTTTTTCTAATGATTATGGAAAAAGCTGGACGCAACTTGCCTCGCCATTTGATAAATCCAATGCACCGACCTGTCTTTTGATGGCTGCGGGTGGTCTGGAAGGCTATGCGAGTGGCTATGGTAACCATTTGTGTACCACAGATAACAATTGGGAATCCTGGCGCTATTTGCCTACCCCGCTCGATCAGCTTCAGAAAAAAGTGGGCAGCAAAAAAAATCG
>ERZ1740068.465-NODE-465-length-20038-cov-8.627083_pt1 | contig 20038 bp, 16 predicted proteins | sample MGYA00581735_ERZ1740068 | MGnify/ENA primary metagenome ERZ1740068 (study PRJEB43018, sample SAMN04849740) | marine metagenome | isolation source: floating plastic debris | place: Pacific Ocean | collected 2008-08-30 | study: EMG produced TPA metagenomics assembly...
CTGCCTACTTTACTGATGAGTGATTATTGATTTGTGATGAGTGATGAATAATTATTCCTGTGCCGGAAGAAAGAAATATCGAAATACCGTAATTGATTGAACAGGCGTTGCCTACTGCCTATTAATTCTAAGTTTACCCTCCCATTCGTGCCCTCACGAATGTCTCTACCAAGCCGTAGGATTGGCAATTGATTGTCACGCACATCACAACCAATTGCCGCTCCGTCCGACTACAAGGTCTTTGCTAAGTATGCTATTTCAGGATCACTTTCATTTTCTTGTGCACATTCTCATCCTCTATGTAAGCGAAGTAAATGCCTGGAGAGAAGGAACTGGCAAGGTCAATTTGTGTGACTTGCTGATGGAGGAAATGTTCATAGACTACCTGTCCTTTCAGATCAACAAGGAGAAACCTGCCGGTCTCGATGCCAAACTGTGTAAGGTCTACATTGAAGACATTTTCAACAGGATTGGGATAGACAAACTGACTGGCCGCTTCTTCGTTGAGTTCCTCTGCCGTGTCTTCCTCAGCGAGGTCTTCACGACCATTGGATGGAGACCACTTGAAGGTGACCAGTGACTTGGAAGGAATTCGATATCCAAACTGCTTGCCGCTGTGCCTGACTTTCACAAATTTGTTGCTGCTATTGCCATTGTAGGCCACCACGACAAAACTTCCATTGCCATTGCGAAAGGCCACGGTGTAAATACCGCTACGTTGATTGATTTCTACTCTCTTAGCGCCCGGATCAACGAACTTGCTGAGGTGTCCAAGTACATAGTATTCCACTTCTTTGGTAAATCCTCCATCATTCTTGACCGTCACTACTCCTCTACAATTGTTACAGCCTCCATTTTGTGGTCCATTATTGGTGTCCAGGGCAAGATTCCAGAGTAATAAACTCTTAGACCAGTTCCTGATGGAGCCGACTATCAGGTGTCTGGAGTACCACTCCAGGTTGCCGCTGAAGTCTGGAGCCCAGTCGCCACCTGATTGCTCGGTGAACCATATTCCCTTACTCTGGTTAAAGTTATAAACCGTTGTCTGAGCTTCTGGTTTAGGGGGATTAGGGGCGTATCCGTGAAATGCCGTACCCGCAACATATTGCGCAGTTTGTGGAATGGCCAATATATTAGTGGCGTAGCTGGTAACATCCCAGTTATGATCGTACAGCAGTACTTTGGTATCGTCTACATTCTCCTGTGCCATGAGAGGGCCGAGGTGATAGCGGAGCAGGTTGGACTGCTGATACCATTCCATCTTCATAGAGGGATAGTTGGGTGTAGTGTGCAAAGGCTCATTTTGCATCGTAATCGCATAAATGGGGAGACCTTCATTTTTAAATGCCTTCAGGTATCTTACCAGGTAGAGCGCGTAGTCATCCAGGTGATCATCTTTGAGTTTTCCTTGCTTCATGGAGAAATTATCTTTCATCCATGCGGGAGCAGTCCAGGGTGTACCCATAATCCTCAGGTTGCTTCTTTTCTGCTTGGCAAGTTTCAACATCGGGATCACGTCTGCCTTATCCACATTGATAGAAAAGCTGTTTCCAGGATCATGATAAGTGTAATCTGACAATGAAAAGTCTGAGGCACCTATAGAATGCCTTACAAAGCTAAGCCGGATACCACTGTTGGAAAATAGTGCGTTCATGACATTGTTTCTTTGCGTGCTATTCATTTCCTGGTTAAACAAATAGGCAGATGATCCCGTCATGGCTGCGCCAAAACCGGTCATGGTCTGGTAGCGCATTCCTCCGTTGAGATTGAGGATCACACCACCACTGGTTTGATTTCCAAAACGGAGTGAACTCTTTCTCTTCAGCTTATCGCCCCCACTACCAGTAGTTTGGTAAACGGTGACAGTTTGTGCCATTATCTCAGTGGCAAAGAAGAAGAAAAGCACCAGCGTGATAGTAAAGCGCGCAATTTGCCAATCCTTCCTCCATGGTCGTGCCCGGGCAGGTTGGAGGTAAGCGGCGTTTTCAGGTTGCCGGGATTGATACATTTGATTCCATAAATAATTCATAATCGTTTAAGGTTAGGTTTATAATCAGGGCAATGCCCACTACATTTTACATTCCTGATTACTGCCCTTGTTGTGATAGGATATTGCACATTGATAAAGGCAGTCTCACAGTTTGCTGAAAACGAGTTCAGCAAGCACCTGCACCGCGGGATATCTCTTTCAAGTATCCATTCCGGTGAGATGCCGACCATTGACAGCTTGTTAAATACCGTGTGCGTTCGGTAGGATTGTCACTAGACGTTATACTAATACTTTGATCGCAAGGGGTTGAGCCGCATAGGTTGGACCGCATAGGTTGGGCCGCATAGGTCGCGCCTCGCAGGTCGCGCCGCCTCCAATCAATAATTATTCACGCTCATTACTCATCAAAAAACAACTTCTCAATCATCCACTAAGCCCTCCGATAGCAGAAAAGCTTCATGAAGAGATACCGATCTTCCCGTGCTTCAGAGGTGACTTGTATCTTTATCCAATTCAGGAAAGAATCACTCATTATGCATCACAAATCACTCATTCAAAGAAAATTACGGTTCCCAAACAAAACTTACCAGCGCCCCGTCCGGAATGGTATAACCAAACTCCTGATCATCAGTATTGATGCGGACATAGCTATTGGAATCTGATTTGTTATAAGCCACAAGCACCATGCTGCCATCAGGGTTCCTGAAGGCAATGCTTTGGACTTTTTCTGTGTCATTGGAATAGATTCGCGTAGCATCAGGCATTACAAACTTGCTGAGGTGACCCAATACATAGTATTCAATTTCTTTGGTGTAAGTGCCGTCGTCATTGATGGTGACTACCCCGCGGCAATTACTGCACCCGCCATTTTGCGGACCGTCTTCAGTGTTGAGCGCCAGATTCCAGAGAACCACACTTTTTGACCAGTTTTTGATAGCGCCCATGATGAGATTTTGTGCGTACCAGTCCAGGTTTTCGTCAAAGTTGGGAGACCATCCACCGCCAGACTGCTCCGTAAACCAGATGCCTTTGTCAGGATCGTGATTGTACACGGTGGATTGGGCGTCAACACTGCCCGCATAGCCGTGGAAGGCCGTGCCTGCAGCATATTGTGCAGTCTCGGGAATGGACAAAATATCTTTCGCATAGTTTGTCTCATCCCAGTTATGGTCATAGAGCAACACTTTGGTTGTTAAGCTTCTGTCGGCCATGAGCGGCCCCAGGTGATAGCGAAGCAGGTTAGATTGCTGGAACCACTCCATTCGCATAGACGGGTAGGCAGAAGTTTCATTCAATGGCTCATTTTGCATGGTAATGGCATAGATGGGGAGTCCCTCACCTTCAAATGCTTCCATGTAGCGGACCAGGTAGAGTGCAAAATCGTCCAGGTGATCATCAGTGAGTGAGCCGCCTTTCATAGAACCGTTGGTTTTCATCCAGGCAGGTGCCGTCCATGGTGTACCCATGATCTTCAGTTCAGCGTTGACGGCTTTTGCCTGCAGCAGCATGGGAATGACGTCCGCTTTGTCCACGTCTGCGGAAAAGGTGTTGCCCGGATCGTGATAGGTGTAGTCTGACAGTGAAAAATCGGAAGCGCCTATGCTGTGACGGACAAATGAAAGCCCGATGCCATCCGATCCAAACAAGTCATTCATCAAAGTATTGCGCTGAGCTTCAGTCATCTCATTGTTCATCAGATAGGCCGCTGAGCCGGTCATGGCCGCACCAAACCCATCCATGGCCTGGTACTGGACAGCATCCGAAACATTGATGACATCACCACCGCAGGAAGCTGCCCGGAACGTTCTTTCGCTACCCCTCGTGAGCTTCTGATTCCCGTCTTTCGTTGTCTGATAGACCGACACAGTCTGGGTAAATCCGCGACTGTGTACAGTCAATAATAGCAATAGTAATGTGCTGATAGTCAGTTTAGTATGAGGCATTCTAAATAAGCTGTTCAAGGTATGCGGCCGATCTTCTATTTGCTGAAACTTCATCTGTAATATGGTGTCTTAATGACCGTTGGGTTTTGTCTTGCTGGCCTTCCGAATTCGATGAATGCCATAGGCTGCCCCTCCGGCAAGCAGGAGTGAAAGCCCACCGTCGATAGGGGTTTGTGGGGGTGCACCCTGTGCGAGGGCCATCTGCGGCAGGAGCACCATGACAAGTGTTAAGATCAAAAGGCTGCTAGGTATTTTTATCGATTTCATCATTGCTTTTTTAGGTGAGCGTTTATTGAGTGATTAGTACTTTTTGAACTTTTGTAGTTTCTGAGCTACGCATTAATAGCAGTTGATTTTCCAGTCCCTGGAGTAAGTGCTGTTGGTTGGCATGTTCGAATAACACAGTGCGTACTACTTCACCTCTCAGTGAATAGAAGGTAGCCGTGAACGGATAGGATTTCACATGGTCATGGACATTGGTAATGACCGCGTTTTTATTGGCCAGGATGGAAAACCGATCGTTGAAAACACCAGCCGATGTGGTGAAAATGTACTCGTTGCCACCTGGAACGAGGTCAATGACCAGATCTTCCGTGGCGTCATACAGTTGCACGCTGGCATATTCGGGATAAAGATCGTTGTCCAATATCAATTGGTAGGTGCCTGACTCGTCTACTTCAAAACCGATGGAAAAGGTCCCGTGGTCTACTGCAGCGGACAATGCCTCAATCACATAAGGTCGGTCATCGATCAGGCTGTAGAGACTGATTTTGCTTCCCGCACTGAACTTTCGGGCATCCAGCCCCTTGTCTTCGCCGGAGGTGGCCTCATCTGAAAAACCTATCAGGATATCGCTGGCGGCGTGGTCATTGGTCAGTATAATCCTCAGCTGCTGATACCGGTTTTCTCTGAAAAACCCGCCATCCGTATTGTTGGCCGTGCTTTTCATTGCATTGTTAAAAACCACTGAACCGGCCGATGCATCGGCTTGCACAAAAAAGCCCTGCCCGGAACGTATGTAGCCATCCCAGTTACCTTCGTTGCCGGCAGGAGTCATATTGCCTGCCATTCCAAACTCATTGATGGTCAGATAGTCGCTGTTACTTCCCCTTGCTGTCTCCGAGTCATTATCGTCCCACAGATACAAGGTGCCCGTGATATCATCATTACCAGCAATGAAGTCGGTTGCGGCAATGGCGGCGGGATAGGGGTTGGCCACCAGGTTGAAGCCAGGGCTGTCACCTGCAGTGTAAGGAATTGGTACGGTGATTTCTCCGGTATTGGGTGTTCCTTCAAATGAGATGGCACCAGTAAAAGCAGAGAAATAACCTTTTCCAGGAGTCAGAGAGGCATCAGCTCCCACTACCAAAAATCTGTTCGCCCCTTCGTTGCCGCCATAGGCCACTGATTCATCATATTCGTAAACCAGTGAACCCAGCTCTGAGGAATTTCCGTTGGTAACCGGAGAACCCACAATGCTGTAGCGGCCGGTGGTTTTATCAAATCGTGTGTTTTTGTGAATGATGAACTCGCCATCTCCTGAGATATCTCCCAGGGTCACCAGCGAGCTGCCAGAAGGAATTTCGATGGTGCCATCATTGCTTAAATCCCCATTGACTACCAAAGCGGATTCACTGGAGGTAGTGAGTTCCCCCGACACATACAGTGCATCACATTCAAAGCCTGCTCCATTAAAGCTACCTTCTATGCTTACATGGTCTGACGCCCCGGGGCCACTAAGGTTGCTCCAAGCATCGTCCTGGTAGACGAGGTAGTCAAAGTCGCAACCCCCAAAATCAACCGCATCCAATACCTGATCAACAGCGCCGATGGTGAGTTGACGGTTGGTGCTTGCTGAGCATGGGACTCCGGGTGTCTCGGCCACACCAAAGTTGTCTCCATTCACATATTTGTATTCAATTTCCGTTTCAAAAGGGAAAACGAAAGTTTTGGAGTAGATACTTCCACTGGTGTTAGACATCGAGACATTGGACGGGTTCCAATTATTGAAATTTCCGGTGATTTTGACACCTTCAGCTGCGATAGTGGCTCCACCAAGGTCCACCTGAAAGGTGATGCTGGTTCCGGAGCAACCGCCAAAAGGTACGGCCTCCAGTTCAATGTCCTCGTCCGGCACTTTGATGAACCTGTTGGTGGATATCTGGCAGTCACTACCCGGCGATTCAGCACCTGGCCAGTCGTTGTCATTGATGAATTTGTATTCCAGGTATTCGCCTGTTCGATATTGTTTGGTGACTGAATAGATGCTTCCCGAGCTGTTGGTCAATGCAAGCGACCCGGGATTCCACCCATTGACATATCCTGCAATATGCACCCCATTGGCACTGATCGACTGACCAGACATGTCCACCTGAAAAGTGACATTGGCAACACCCTCGGTGGCACATTCAGTGAATTTCACCGTTGGCAGTGAGACGTCTTCAAAGGGCACATACAAATAGCGGTTGGTATTGTTTGAGCACATCTCACAGGGTACTTCCTGCCCCGGCCAGTCATTGTCATTGATGTATTTGAATTCGTGAAACTCACCGGAGTTCAATGAAAGGGTGACAGTATAGATGCCATCACCATCTGTATCAGTCATGGTCGTAGCCGAAGGGCTCCACCCATTCAACGACCCTGCGAGATGCACACCGTTGGCACTCACGGATTGATCTGTCATGTCTACCTGAAAGGTGATGTTGACCTGGGCCATACAAATCATGGTGGCTGATACCGTGAAGATCAAGGATAGGGCAAGTTTACAGATCATGTCTGGATAGCTCATATTTAAATCGTTTTAAGGTTAAATTGTGTCAATGTCACTGGTCTGAATTCCATTGAAGTGACGAATATTTTTACTCATTTTTGTTTCGCAGATCAGCGATACATCAATATTTGCATCGCTTAAATTTTTGCTTTGACTTCTGTGTTTTTTGAAATTCTGACAAAGAGCACTGACTTGAATTGACATTTTGACAATGTTGAGTGCAATAGAAGCGGACCAATTGGCAAATTCCTAAATGAAGTAGTGAGAAAGTGGAGATCTGGGTTCGTTTGGATTTTGTAATGATCTCATTATTAGTTGTTTGCATGAAATCCCTTCTTTGCAAAAAGTAGATTGAAAATGTTGCGCTTCGTATCGACTTATCACATTTTTCTGGATGGGAACAGTATATCCCGCAAGGTTTGTCAGTTTTTTTGAGAGTAGTTTCAGGAACTTGAAGTGTCGTTAAATACAAAATGGACAAAACCATGGACGGGAAATTTTTTCCTGATAAACCCCTTGTAAGTGTGTGCTAAATTCTTATCTTAGTCATCTAATCAAGCTGCTCTGGTTTTATTTTTTAACGGAGCTAAATCATTTTCTGCATCTACGCTAGTGCAGAAGATTTCTCTTTTTATTATCGGTTTTACCACCAATTAAAAGCAATCTCTTATGATTCACGACGCCATGAATCTGTTGAAGGGAAAGCTGAATGCTTATATCAAGTTAAAAGCAGGTATCAGCGAGGAAAAGGTACGTTTTCTCGACGGTAGCAACTTTGATCCCATTCAGTTTCCCCTGGATTTTATTACGCCCATTATTGTCAATATCCGGGAAGAGCGGACTTTGCGACAGTCTGACTATTATCAGCCAAAAATGGTCAACGGTCTGCAGACGGAGCGGACGCCTGATATCAATATTCAACTGATTGTACTCTTTGTTTCCCGCTTCAGACAATATGATCAGGGGCTGATGTTCCTGTCGATGATCATCCGCTTTTTTCAGGCCAATAAGCTCATAGACAGGACTGCTGCGCCGGAATTGAGCGAAGAAATAGACCGCTTACACATTGAGATGCTGACCATGCCAATCTCCGAACAGAACGACATTTGGAATGCGCTGAGGGTATGCTATTTACCTTCCGTTGCCTTTAGGGTTGGTATGTTTACGTATACCGACAATGAGACGCTGGCAAGTATGCATGAGATGGGTGATGTCCAAATCAATACCAACCGAATCTGACATGGCCATCCGTAAAATCATATCGGTCACCGTTAATCAGGAGTACTATCAGACAGGGCTTGCCGAAGGGCTTAGCTTCGCATATGGCCCGGAAACGGCTAAACAGCTGCGTAAACTGGCGATCAAACCAAAATTCAGCGATCATGGCATCGAGCTGTACACTGAGGAGCGCCACCGGATTGCATCGCTGTCATCGGAGGTTCAATTGACTTTTGATACCTACTGCGCTGATCCTCATCTGCGAACGCACAGTCAGTTGCCTTTCGATGCATCTGCCACCATCGTCTACCGCAACGATTTCCATACTGATCCCGGTGTTTTGAGCAGCAGTGCCGCACCTAAAGGCATAGTAGATGGTCAAGTGGTTTTGGCACAGGTAGCACTCACGCTCTCTGCGGACTTGTTTTCAGCCGAAGAGTTACTGGACTATCAAATTCACTGGCCCGGGAAAGCAGCTGTCTGGCGATACTACTATGTTGGCCCAAGGCATGCTGCGGTACCAGAGGTTTCACACAATACAATCAGTTTTCTACGACATGAAATAAAGAAGGACAGCCAATTCTACTTGCAAGATCAACTGGCCAGAAACCTGTTGGCGCACTTCCCGGACGCCCACCATTGGGTTTTCATCAGCACACAAAGCGTTAGGTGGAAATCAGCTCCTTATAAGGATATCGCACTCAAAAGGGATGATGAAATCATCATTGCAAGTCTGCCCAATCCCCGTCAGGAACAGGATGGCAACTACATAATCAACGCATTACCTAACTAATTATAAATACTTAAGAACTCTAATCTCATAAAAACTCTATGTTATCATACAAAACACCAGGCGTATATGTGGAAGAAGTTTCCAGCTTCCCACCATCCGTAGCGCCAGTTTCTACAGCCATACCGGCATTTATAGGATATACCGAAAGAGCCGGAGAAGGGCTCCATTTCACCCCAGTCAGGATCAGTAGTTTTCTGGAATTCAAGGAACTATTTGGCGGTCCGGACAAAGGGAATTTTACTTTTGAAGTCCACGACGAACAGGCTCATTTAGGAGACATTACCCATGCAGTTCCACACAAGTTATTGTACTATCACATGGACTTCTTTTTCCGGAATGGAGGAGGATCATGCTATGTGGTGAGTGTTGGTGATTTTGGTGCAGACCCAAGTCTGGGTCATTTCACAGATGCCCTGAATGCACTGGCCAAGGAAGATGAGCCTACCCTCTATGTTTTCCCAGATGCATTGCCACTCGGTTTTGACTACTACCAGCTGGTGCTCGCTTCGCTGCAAAGTTGCCAGCGTTTGGGGGATCGCTTTACCCTCATTGATGTACCTGAAGACGAGAGCGAAGAAGGATTCAGGAATTCTGTGGGCGCCGTTGCGGAGCAGTTGCGTTATGGAGCGGCCTACATGCCCTTTGTGCAAACCAGCCTCACCTATGCCTGGGACGATCACACTGTGCATGTCAACATGCAGGAGATCACACGGACCGATACCGGAACTTACCACACCGATGAGTTTGGACAGAATGGTTTGTTGATTTCTTACAATGGAGATGAGGCCAATGAGCCTACGCTTAGTATTGTGCAGGACACTTCAATAGCTGGTACTACGGTAACTGTTGATGGCACTCAACTCACCATCACACTCAAAGGAGACAGCATCTCTACCAATACCGTGTTGACGAAGTGGAATGAACTGGAAGACAAGGGCAGTTTTGACGTTACACGTGACGGTGACGGTAGCGCTGATGTTACACCAAATATCGTTGCTCAACCTTTCTCTTTCCATACAATCGCGGAGAGACATGAGTCACTGGCAGCGATCAAAGATGTGAATACAGGGCTTTATGCCAGCATCGAGTCACAACTCAATGAATTGCGTGTCACATTGCCGCCAAGTGCCGGACTTGCAGGTATTTATGCTTCGGTAGACAGAGACAGAGGCGTATGGAAAGCGCCTGCCAATGTACCGATGGCAGCGGTGATACAGCCCACCGTCAAGATTACCAATGAGCAACAGGAATCGATGAACGTAGACCCTACCACAGGGAAATCTATCAATGCCATTCGTGCTTTCACTGGTAAAGGAACCTTGGTTTGGGGTGCCAGAACACTGGAAGGCAACAGCAACGACTGGCGCTATATCTCGGTGAGACGTCTTTTCAATATGGTGGAAGAATCACTGAAAAAAGCAACAGACTTCGCCGTGTTTGAGCCCAACGATGCCAACACATGGCTCAAGGTGAAAGGAATGTCTGAGAGCTTCTTGTTCAGTCTCTATGAGCAGGGTGCATTTGCAGGCAGTGAGCCATCCAAGGCCTATTATGTCAACGTGGGGCTGGGAACAACCATGACACAGCAAGATGTGCTGGAAGGCCGCATGATTGTGGAGATTGGCATTGCACCGGTGCGTCCGGCGGAGTTTGTGATCCTGCGATTCACACAAAAGATACAAGAGTAAGAATCCTTCTAAAAAACTAAAATATAAAAATGCACTAAGATGGCAGATAAGAAAAATTTTCCAATTCCAACCTACAATTACAGGGTAAGGTTAAACGATACAACGACAATTTCCTTTAGCGAAGTAAGTGGTCTGGATGTTTCCTACGACACCATTACCTACAAGGAAAGCCCCGGGGAAGGCGAGCAGACCCACGCCGGACCCAACATACACTACCTGCTGGGACAGCGGCAGCCGGTGAACATATCCCTGAAAAAGGGCTGGGTCGCCGAAGAGAGCAAATCCACGTTTTACGACTGGTTTCAGTCGCACTACAACAATCAGGGTACTGAGAAGAAAAACATCAGCATAGACCTGATGGACGAGACCGGTACCAAGGTGGTCGGGTGGAAGGTGTCCAATGCTTTTCCTACCAAGTTGAGTGCGCCCTCATTTGATGCGAACTCCAATGACGTAGCGGTAGAAAGCATGGATTTGATGGCCGACTGGGTGACAGTGGAGTAAGCACAGATGCCTGCAGCGTTCCCCATACCGACCTATAATTATCGCGTGAGAATCGCCGATAGCACGATTTCCTTCAGCGAAGTCAGCGGATTGTCTGTACAGCACGACGAAGTGGTTTACAGACATGGCCTCAGCGACTCCAAAGGCTTTTTGATCCAGCGGGGATTTGCCAAGCCCATCAACCTGAGTCTGAAGAAAGGAATGGTTTCCGCTTCCGACATGACAAAGGGGGCTTTGAGCAACTTTTTGTATCAGTCTGTCAAAGACAACAAAAAGTTTGACCTGGACATAGACCTCTGCGATGAGCATGGCATGGCCCTCATTACCTGGAAAGTAGTTGGGGCACTGCCGCTCAAATATGAGTTCCCGGGCCTTCAGGCAAATGCCAATGAAGTCGCTATTGAAAGCATAGACCTGGTTGCGCGGAATGTATTGGTGGGTTAGACGCTATTTCTCGGTTTGTGAGGACACAAACCGGCAGCTTCGTGCACTGGTCGTGGCGTCCGGGACGCGTAGTCCGGGACGCGCAGTCCGGGACGCGCAGTCTCGCTCGAATACAAAGAAAGTCTAGTATCTGGCATCTAAAATCTAATATCTGAAAAAATGCTTTTTGACAATGACAAGGAATTGCCGATGGGATATCGGTTTCAGGTCACCTTTTTGGTAGGTGGCCTGCTGCCCAATCCCATCGATATCGCTTTCAAAAGAGTCTCGGGGCTGTCGCAGACCATCTCTACGGAGTCTTTTCATCAGGGAGGAGGAAACGATGAGAGCATCAAGCTGCCCACCAAAGTGGACTACAGCAACCTGGTATTGGAGCGCGGTCTGGTGGGAATCACACCGCTGACGATCGAGTTTACGGTATCGCTCAGTTTGTTCAAGTTCTTTACCAGCAATGCCATCGTGACCATCCTGGATGCGGATGGGATGCCGGTCAATGCCTGGCTGTTACTGAAAGCGTACCCTGTGAAATGGTCGGTCTCTGACTTTGATGCCGACTCGTCTGCCATTGTGATAGATAGCATGGAACTCGCTTATAACAGGTTTTTTAGAATTTAACCGCAATCATTCATGACAAACCAGACCCTTGCCTACGCGGCGCGGCGCACAAGTGATTGATTTTCAGACCAAACTGCAACAGTTAGAAAAAAGAAAACACCCAGAAAGTGGGTGTGCATTTCTGGATAGAAAAAAATCAATTACGCTATTAGTCACATAATTATAACCTAACTACAAATAAGTCCCGAATTTTTCGGGTTAAAGAATATGCCCGTACAAATAGAAGAATTAGTCATCAGAACCAGGATCAATAAAGACTGCGAGAACGAGGGTGATGGCGTGAGCAATCAGGAGAAGGACAGCATCATCAGGGAAAGCGTGAGACAGGTAATGGCCATTTTAGAATCCAAAAAACAACCCTAGCGATGTTCAATAATCAGATGAAAATAGTCTATGGTCCGTCTGCTGAATTGAGTAGTAAGCCATCCATTTTTGCTCCATCCATTAAGGTGGACTTTAATCCGGCCAGCTACAAGATGCAATATGCCAACAAGTACAGTTGCGAGCAGGCACTTCACAAAGCAGGTACGCCCATGCGCTTTTCAAGGAGTGAACCAAGTACGCTGTCGCTGACCTTCCTGTTTGATGGCACTGGCGTCAACGACTTTGGAGCGGTGCACTTGCTGAAAGGAAGTCTCTCGTCGGTGAAGAAGAAAGTAGAAGCTTTCCTGGAGGCAACTACCATCCCCGACGGATCGGTCCATGAGCCCCCAACGGTCAGACTGATTTGGGGAGACCTGGATTTTCGCTGTAAGCTGACCAAGGTAGACATCAACTACAAACTCTTCGATGGTAGTGGAGATCCGCTCCGGGCAGAATTGGATGCTACGTTCAAGAAGCATTTGACCAAAGAGGAGTGGGACAAGATACTCAATGCGCAGTCGCCCGATGTGACGCACTTCCGTGTGCTGAAGGCGGGAGAAAGCCTGCCCATGCTTTGCAACCAGATTTATGGCCATTCCAAATATTACATGGATGTTGCCAAAGCCAATCGCATCAAGAACTTCCGGGACATACAACCCGGCACTAAAATCGTCTTCCCACCCTTGACCTGAAAATGAGTAGAAAGTTTGAAATAACACTATTTGCCCTCAAAGGAGGAAAAGAAAGTCCACTCAAAGGAGCGTTTTCCTTGTTGGATTGCTCGGTGAGTCATGCAGTGAACAGGCTGCCCCGCGCGGTCATTACCCTGCTGGAAATGAAAGCCAACAGCAATGAATTCATGATAGCGACCTCAAAAGAACTCAAAGTGGGTGGTGTCCTCGTCATCAAGGTAACTTATATCAAGAGCACACCAGTCAAATTGATCACCGGAGTCATCGAAAAACAGACGTTGCAGTCAGACTATAGTGGCACTAAAGTGTACCTGGAGTTGCGACATCCGGCGATCCGCATGACGCGCCAGGTCAATACGCGGGTTTTTCCGCCCAAGTCCTCCGACTTTTCAGTCATCAAAGCGCTGCTGGGAGACTGGGGCAAAGACAATGTAAAACCCAAAATTGCCTCCGCTACCCCGGATTTACCCAAAGTACCTTATGACAATTTGGTGCAGTATGAGTCTACGGACTGGGATTTTATCTGCTGGCGGGCGGCTGTCAATGGCAGGCTGGTCACTGTGGCAAAGAATGGGATGATTGAGGTGATGATTCCTGCCCTGGGCGCACCGGCACTGACACTTTCCATTGACGAAAACGAAATCCTGGAATATGAGATTACCACCGATGGTACGGCATTTACAGCGAGTGCCAACAGCATTGGGCTGGACGTAAAACCTACGAAGACCACCGTGAAAAAACAGCCAGTGAAGGGACCTAAGATGAGTGACCGGTCCGCGATAGCGCCCGACCTGGCTAAGATGGTAGGCGGTGATGGTGTGGACAGTTTTCAAAGTATTCCCGGAGATGGCAAAGAGGCAAAGACTTTCACAGAAGCACAGTTACTAAGAGCCGACCTGTCATTGGTACAAGGCCGCATCAGCGTTTTTGGAGACGCAAAACTAGCGGCGTTGTTTCCGGGACAGACCATTAAGGTCAAAAAGCTGGGCACGCTGGCAGGAACCGAGGTACTGGTATCAGCAGTGAGTCACCGCCTGGGTGATGCCGGATGGATCGTAGACCTTCATTTTGGTTTGGAAAAGACCTTGTATCAGGAGCAGCGGCAGCTGCTACCCAACCCCGCCATGGGGCTGCTGCCGCCTGTTTCCGGACTTCAGCTGGCAGAGGTGCTGGACACCAAGGAGGCCCCCGATGAAGATGCCAGGATATTGGTACAGGCAGTTGCACAAAACGAACCTAAAATAGGCGCCAAAGCAGCAGTAAAGACCACTTTTTTGGCCAGGATGCTGGCTTTTTATGCCGGAGAGAAGAGAGGCGCGTGGTTCAGGCCGGAAAAAGGAGACCTGGTGTTGCTGGGCTTCCTCAACGACGACCCGCGGCAGCCTATCATCCTTGGTTCACTGTACCGAAGCAAAAACAGCATCCCGGCACTGTTGAAAAGCGATCCAAAGAACATGCTGAAGGGTCTGCTCTTTGATGAGGACATGGGCATCACCTACGACTCGGTCAACAAGGTGATCTCACTCAGTACCAAAGTACAAGGCGAACTGCAAAGCATTACCCTGGATCACGGCAAAGGAGAAGGATCAGTAACCATTGACCATGCGGGAAAACATACGATTACGCTGACCAATAAAGGAATTGAAATAAAAACCAGCGGCGATCTGATCACCAATGCAGATGGTAATATCAGCCTGACGGCCAAAGGGAAGGTGGAGATCACCGGAAAAGAAATTAATCTTAAAAATTAGCAATAAAGAATATGAATGAATTGACACTAAAACTCACAGTAGAAGAAGTAAACACCGTACTAACTGGCCTGGGCAACATGCCTTACAGCCAGGTATTTCAGTTGATTAATAAAATACAGGAACAAGCTGCAAGTCAGATGGAGCCGGAGTCGGAAAATGACGCGGAAGACAAAAAAGGTAAGAAGTGATGGCGCAGGAAGAGGTAGGGCCTTTTATTGGAAAAGGGTGGCAGTTCCCGCCGGTTTTCGGTCGTGCCGGGCATACCATCAATATGGTTTCCGGGGCTGCAGAAGTGGATCAGGCCATTGAGATCTTACTCAAAACGGCCATTGGCGAACGCCTGATGCACCAGGAGTTTGGATGCAGTCTGCAGGCCTATGCCTTTGAAAGCTTTGATGCCACTTTGCTCAATGAAATCAAAGGCAATATTCAACAGGCCATGATCAAGTATGAGCGCAGAATCAATGTGCTCAACATTGAGGTGAGGTCAGACAAGGCATCGGCCGGTGTGCTGGAGATTGACATCGAGTACCTGATACCGGAGACGAACAGCCGGTACAACTACGTATTCCCATTTTACCTGCAAGAATCAAACAGTAATTAATCCATGGGCGCACCATTGTTGAAGCACGGAGACAAGATCAAACTTCCCACCAAGCTACCGGCCGGTGAGGATGTAATCTATGACAAAGGCCCTCAGCAGCCGATGGAAGCAAAAAATGGTGGCCAGGGAAAAAATAGTGGACAGTTGCTCCTCGTGAAACCAGACCTGGCAGCGTTTATCGCAACCTTCAGCTATATGATCAACGAGAAGCAAAATGGACGTGGGTTCGCCACCATTGACATGGCGACCGTGAAGCTGGCGATGAAGCAAAAGCTCAATGGTCAGCCACTGGTCCTGATCCAGGGAACTTTTAAAGTGAAACTGAGCAAAGGACCACCGGCGATGGCACCACCGCCCACCAATATGCCAGACCCGGTCTTGTTGGCAATGGGCGATGCAGAATTTATACCCTCATTGGCAGCGAAAGTAAACGGACAATAAAACATTAATGCTAGATCAGTTAAAACCATATCAGGTAGAATACCAGGACGGGAGTTCCCGAAACACGCCCCCGTTGGCAGCCCTGTCTGCTTCAGCGCTCAATTTCGAGCAGCGGGGGGCGGCCGATTGGCTGAGGTTTGCTCAGGAATTTTCCTCGTTGCTGCATTATTATAATGAAAATAACCAATTGGACGGCCTCTGGGATGGTTTTTTGCTGGATCAGCTACCCGGCAGTCCCCCGGACGACACAGCATTGACCAGGGCCAAAGAACAATTCAGGAAAATGCTGATCCGCTATCTCGATGGCCAATTGCCCGTCAATGCTACGACGGAGGTACTGCAGAAGTTGCAGGCACCACACAGAACGCTTTTCCTCACTTTTGTCAAGCTGCTGGAGGAGATCAAGCAGCAGTTCAACCTGTTGCCACAGCGTCACCTCGATTTCCATTTCCGGGAATTGCTGGGACTGGAAGGCTTACCGCCAATGCCGGACTCAGCACACATTAGGCTAAAACTCGTGGAAGATGCCGATGAACTGGTGCTGCCACCAGGAACGAAATTTCTGGCCAATCCTGACGATGACGAAGAGCTGATCTATGAATTGGACCACATGCTGCCGGTGAATCAGACTTCGCTGGAGTCACTTTTGCAGATCTACCTGGAGAAGAACATTGAGAAAATTGCAGACATCAGGAACAACAACTATTCTGATGAAGATGGTGGCTTTTTGAAGTTGATGGAGTTTGCCCTTGGAGAAAGTGGTATCGCAACGTCCTTGCCCGCACTGCCGGTCATCGATGGTTTATTGCAGGGAGAGGAGACCTTAGAACAGTTTCATCAGGTGTTTCAGCAAGCGCTTGATGATAAACTGACAGATACGGTTTTGGCGCCCATGTACCGTTATGTAGAAGACCGGCTCTTCATGACCTGGCAGGATTTTGACTATGTCCTGAAGACGCAGGACAGAAGTGAAAAAGGACTGGCGCCGTACCCCAATGCCTGGGAAAATGTCTATGACATCCTGAGAAGAGCTTATCTCAACAAGCAAAGTGATCAAAGGCGCGAAACGCTACGAAGCACCTACAATGAAGCGGGGCTCGCGGCCAGGCACGAAGCCGCAACTGATTCAATGACTGCCTTCAACGCGGTACTGCAACATGCTTTCGCCAAAGGTGAACCTGCCGTGATAGCAGATTATGACAACCAGCCCTTTCAACTGGCGCAACTTTTACAAGACCTTGATCAGCCGGTGTCCAACAGCCGGCATGTGCGGGCGCGAAATTACCTCTTGTCTGACTGGTTCCTGACGACGGAAGCATTTGATAAGATTCGTACTACGCTGCTAAGTGATACCAGCGAATCGGCTGATTGGGACGAATCATTGATTTTACTGGAGCAGGCTATGCGCAAATGCCAGGGGATTGTGGCGACGGAGCCGTCACGCACAGACATTGGCAGATTGTATCACCACACTTTTCCACCGGAAATGGTCACTGAGGCACCAGACAGTGAAACTAATCAGACTTATCCGCTCTTTGGAAACAATGCAGATGCAGAACCATTGACTGGCTGGCAAATACAATCACCCTTGTTTGTGCTCAAAGAAGGAAGACGGGAGGTGACCTGTTTCTTAAGGCTGAGGGGCGAAGAGACCACTTCATTGCCGGATTTACTCAAAACCACTTTGGCCCTCGACAAAGCACCTTTTCTGAATGCTTACTGGCTGGTAGATGCCAAAGAAATAGCAGTGGATCAGGCAGTTTACAGTTTTGGGAACTACTTGCTGAAAGATGCTGAGAAATCACTTAAATACAAGGAATTAATAGCTGAGGCCACGCCGAAAATCCACCTGGACCGTCAGACTTTTGATAAGACCACTGACACCGGCAATCTGTTGCTGCTTGACGATGGACGGCTCTTTGAAATCACAGAGATTACAGGACAGCGGGAGGCGACTCTGCAGTTACTCACGCAGTTTAGTGTGGAGGAAATAGATGATGAAGACTTTCCGGAAATCAGTGTCAGCAGCTGTATGTTATTTGATAAAGAAGCGATTTTCTACTCAAGTATCAAGGTGCAGGTGGATCTTCCGGTGGATTTTGCGCCATTGGAGTTGGACCCAAATGGCGATTTTCCTGTGCTCAACCTGGATCTCAACAAAGCTTATCTGCCTGACGATGTGCCCGAGGAGGACTGGAAAGGCCTTCAAAACCTGTTCAGGTCATTGATCCTCGATCAGGTACTCATTCGGGTTGCAGCCTACGACCTGAAAATAGAAGCTTTACAAAATGACTATTCTTCGCTGGATGCCAAAAAACCGTTTTTGCCTTTTGGAGAGCCTTGTGAGTATGGCAATTCCTGCTATTTCACCCATGATGAATTGGTTTCCAAGCCGTTGTCTACGCTTGATGTGAAAATGCACTGGCCACAGGTTCCCGCGAGTTTTAAAAGCTACTATGGGCCTTATGGGGATGAGTTGAACAGTATAGATTTCAACAGAAGTAACAGTGAATACAAAGCCCGGCTATCGCTGAAAGATCGCTACAAATCATTCCTCATCACGGACAATCTGCCACTTTTTGACCTGGCAAAAGATGAGCCGGAGACAAGTAGTACCCGCATAGACATAGGCGAACAACTCGCCACAGCAGATTATCAATATGAATATTTAGCGCCCAGGGAAGTTGGAGAAGTGCTGGATGCAGCGCGCTACTTTACCATGGAGTACCAAGGCGCAAGCTTCTTTCATGAAGAATACAGATTGGCGCAGGCTAAGTTTTATGCCAAACTCAGTACCGATGAGGAGTTGCAGCCATTACCTAAGCCTTATGTCCCCAAGCTGAAAAGCCTGCATGTTAGCTATACAGCAGAGCAGCTACTTTTTGAAAATGGACAATTTCGGGAGGACGGCAGTGCCAGTATGGTGCATAAGTTACCATTTGGCACCATGTCAGTGGCCCAGGTAGCACAGGATGGGCACTATCCGCTGGTCTATCCCTACGGAAATTCCGGCGAGCTGTACTTTGGCTTGAAAAATGCTCTGCCTGGCAATGCTGTTTCGCTCCTTTTCCAACTGTCGGAAGGGACCACGACGACTGTCACCACCAAACCGAAGGTCCATTGGTATTATTTGCAAAACCGGGAATGGAAACCTTTGAGTGCCAGACAACAACTTCTGGATCATACCAATGGGCTTACGCAAACGGGCATAAAGATCATTCAGCTCCCCAGGGACATCGCCAATGACAGTGAGGAGTTGCCACAGGGATTGTGCTGGTTGAAGGCGGTGGTGCCTACCTATTCGGAGTCGCTGCCAAAGTTTGTGGCGATTTTATCAGGAGCTGGTCATGTGACCCTGCAGGGAGATGCACCTGCGTCACATTATCAGCAATTATTGCCCGCCGAAAGCATTACTCAGTTGGAAGAGTACATTTCGGAGATCGCCTCGGTGAGCCAGCCGTTTCCCTCTTCCAAAGGCCGGCCTGCAGAAGACCCAAATACTTACTATGACCGGGTGAGCAAGCGACTCAGACATAAGAACCGGGCATTGACCATGTGGGATTATGAACAGTTGGTTTTACAGCAGTTTCCTGCGGTCTTCAAGGTAAAGTGCCTGAGCGCAGATCACCTCAGCGGAGCGCAGCCTGGTTCGGTGTCTGTTCTGGTAATTCCCGATGTAAGAGGACAGGTGCCTTTTACGCCTCTGAAACCACGGCTGCCAGGACACCAACTGGCCAATATCCAGCAATACCTTCAAGAATACGCGCCGGCTTTTGCCAATGTGCAGGTAGCCAATCCGGATTATAAAGAGATCAAAGTACGGCTGGGTGTGAAATTACTGTCGGGCTATCAGGAAGACCTCAGCAAGGCTAAACTGGTTGAGCAGATCAAGCAATTTTTGTCGCCATGGGCCTATGATGTGAGCGAAGAGCTCAGCTTTGGCGGAGAAATCTATGCCAATACCCTCATCGGCTACATTGAAAACTTACCCTATGTGGATTACCTCTCCAATGTGAAACTCTTTGAACGGAAAGATGACGGATTTTTCTATGAAATCTATCCAATAGATGGCATGCTCAAAGCAGTGGCCGGAGATCAGAAAACGGTGATTGTATCGGCTGAGGCGCACGTGCTGGACATCATCGGTGACGAGGGCTATGTAGTAGAGCAATTTACCGGTATCAACTTTAACAAAATAGAACTGGATTTCCGCGTGGGAGAT
>ERZ1740068.466-NODE-466-length-19891-cov-6.080208_pt1 | contig 19891 bp, 14 predicted proteins | sample MGYA00581735_ERZ1740068 | MGnify/ENA primary metagenome ERZ1740068 (study PRJEB43018, sample SAMN04849740) | marine metagenome | isolation source: floating plastic debris | place: Pacific Ocean | collected 2008-08-30 | study: EMG produced TPA metagenomics assembly...
CGCGATGCTGTCTGCTCGATTGATTATCATCTTTGTCCATGTGGTGCTTAAAATGCGGTTCCGCAGCCGACATTGGTGAGGTCGCAGAAAAAAGTCAAAGTGGGCTCAAAGCGGACTTGCGGCGATGCGGCATTATTAAACTAGCGCCAGATGTCGGCAATGCGGGACAAAGTGTCAATTCGCTGCGCCTGCGCCAATGGCCGCTTTGCGACGGAGGCTCGGGAATTGATCGCTTTTGACTGACTTCTCCTAACCAAAGTGATTGTGGTGGCCTAACTTGGCAATGAGTACAAGAACCGATTTCTGTTCTGCCTTTCAAAAGCCTTGACCAAAGGCATCCAGTACAACCCGATTGCGCCAAGCCAAAGCGGAGCAGTATTGTCTCAAGACTGTCGGAGCAAACACGGCTTACGCCGCGCCAGGCTCAGGAACTGACTCTTGGAATATTACATCAGACGGCTGTCATCTTGATCCAGCCGCGAAATGGTTTGGACGCGCATGTGCCGCACTAAAAGAGTTTGGCAGCCAGAAACGATTAAAGTTCAGAGCGCTCAATCAGAAAAAGCATATCCCGCTTCGACATGCCTCATCATTGCCGCTCTAGTAGGAATCGTGCGCTGTCTAGCAATGACACCGCCTTATCCTTCAAGTTGTTTTCATTGGCTTCACGAGCCTGGGCTATGAGCATCTCTACTGAAGACTTCAATTCTTCGCTTGCCGCAGATGTAGGGATGAGAGCATTGATTGCGTTAAGCCGCATCTGGAAAGTTTGCTGCATCTCTTGTGGCTGGGATACCGTCGGTTGTGCATTTTGTTGGGCTCGATGCGCTGCGGCGCGGCCAACGCCCTGCGAGAGCACATAACCGCCAATGCCACCAAGCAAAGTGCCTAATGTGTCCTCGTTCAATACACCCGACAAACCTAAGCTCATCACCACACTCAAGATAATAGTTACGGTAACAAATTGAATCACTTGACCCGAGCTTACCCACTCCGTCACAACATTTTCTGGGAAAAATCTTACAATCCAAATACTGATTATCCCGAATGCGCCGAAGACGGCTACCAATAAGAAAATCCTATCATCCAAACGTTCGCGAAGCTGGATTTGTTCCCCTTGCTGTTGGAGATTTATACTGTATTGGGACAGACTTTCTTGCACGGTTGTAATATCTGCAACTTTAGCTCTTGCGGCAGAAAGCTCTGTCTGTGCTGACAACGTTGCAGATTCCACGTGGCTGGCAAGGTTGGCGAAGAGATTTCTAAGCGACTGAACAGCTAAAGTGCAATTGTTCGGATCACCAGGAGCGCCCGCAATATCAGACATGTTGCGCCCAGTGTATAAATCATACTCCGGGAATATGTTCTTAATACTTCCGGTTAGAGCATCTGCACTAGAGGGGCCTGTACCAGTACTACTGTCAATAGCCTGAAGCCAGTGGTGGAAACCTCCTAGAACAAGCGCACTTGCGCCAGTATTGAACCCGTCTTCTGAACACATCTGACCCAGCGGCGTCTGGATTCTGTCATTGGCTGAAAACTCATTCAACCGTACAATTGTGTTTTCTAACCAACGCGCTTCCTGCTCAGAACGGTTCTTTCGTTCAGATAAGGCAATATTCAGAGCTTCAACTCTCGCAATCTCTGCTACCGATGGTGAGGAAGGCACATCTGAGGCATCGAACTGTCTGGCTGCGGAAAGTATTTCCTGGTCAGATGCATTTGAAAATTCACTCTGTGCGATGCAGGCGGTAGAAAACATCCATGCCAAAAATGAAACTACGTAAAACAAAATTCGATTCATAAGTGTGCTCCATCAATACTGCAGACCCACTGGGCGAGTGAAAACAGGTACCTCTTGGTTGAAAACAAACCCCAAAAACCGCAAATTTCACATCTTCTATGTTGGCCCTCGGTGGATGTCTGAACCTGTTTTGAACTCATGACCTCACAAAGCAATGTCTCTCAGGAAAACGTGGTGTGACCCTTCCAGAACCACCTTGCTTGGGTCGAACCAATTCGGTTTTGGAGAGCCGTTCTTAATGTAGTGATAAACGCGTTTTCCGTGTTGGCCAAAACGATCTGGTGCGTCCCCCCCACCGATGCGTTGCTCCAAAACGCGCTCTGCTATCGCAAGAAGGGCTATGTATTCTTGATCCGTTGATTTCAATGAGGTGATGTGATCCAGATTGCGTCGGTTTTCGGCGTCCTCGTTCCAGCAAGAAAATTGGCTAGGGCTTTTGCAAACACTCCTGATCGTGCCGCGAGAGCGCTTGTTGCCAAGAAACCGATTCATAATGACATGGGCAACATTCTCGATTGGAGCGTCATCATTACCCGACAACGCGCCGCGCACTTCTCCGGAGAGGGTTCTAACGAACACGTCCATGTCCTCCGATGCAGTCGACGCTTTCGGCGAGACGACCACTCTTATATCGACGACTTCGGTACGGTTTCGAAGGTTTTCTGTGACACGATCAGATTGATTGCCGCCAATAATCTTCATTCGCGAGTCTGCGCGTGGCGGATCGTGTTCCCATCCATTAAAGAACCCCACATGGCCGATCGTTTTGTCTTCTCGAGGCAAGAGGACCACTGCGCCCAATGGGATGCCGCCCGTGCCAGCATCGTCTCCTGCGCTAATACTTGCGTCGCCCCAGCTCCGCCAACTTTTACTCGCAGCAGGTCCATCTGGAATCTTCTTTGCGGTGCCGCCGGCGCCCACCTGCTCGGCATTCCACTGGTCGATACACCATGCCACAAAAAGCCCGCACCAATGGGTGATTTCACCTGTTTGGTCCAGATCCGGTGGCGGGTTCCAGGGCGTACCATTAGCTTTCAAAAAGTACTTGGCCGCCTCTCTTCGACCGTCTCCGGAATGCTCCGTCCAATTGGAATTCGCTGACCATAGCTGAAGTTGTTCCACCGCCTTTCTGTACCCGGGCTGTTCTCCCGTGCTGTGGGTGATCATGATCTCCGGTGCAAACTCTCGACAAAGATCAAAACCTAGCGTCAGGGCATCAGCAAATTCGCTTTTGATCGCCTCATAGGCCTCTGACACGCGCGCATCTCCGCCATTGGGTCCGAGAAAGCGTTCGTACCGCGATAGTCTTTGGCGCACATTACTAGAGGGAGGATGGCTCTTTAAAATAGTTTTGACTTTCTGCATGCCTGTTCCGGTCGCAACAAGCGTACCGATCATCTTGGCTGCATCGGGTCCGACCATGCGTGCCAGCAACAGATCAAGGTTGCTAGGCGCGTAGTCCTGGCCTGCGTAAAGATTCTCAAAAGCTTTCCAATCACGGTTGGCTAGCCAAAAGACGCAATCGATCTGGCTCAGTGCATTCCCCCGCCAAAGATCTGGGTTCGGCCCGACCCGATCCGCACCAACATCGGCGATATAGGCAGACCACTCGTCTTCGACGATTCCGAATATACCGAGCGCGGCGCCTGTGGAGCGGTCGGGGTGCATCGGGGCCATATCATCGACGTCGATACTACTTTCATCAATATCCCAAGCGTTCTCGATTCCGGCGAGCGCCAGAATCCACTCGCAGCTTGGAACATCTTGTGTTTTGTCTTGCCATTCAAAGACAACGTTGACCGTCCTTCGCACCAATTGCCTGAGAGATATTTCCGTTGGTTGCGGTAGAAGTTGATCGCTAGGAAACTCTGCTTTCCTCAACCAACGGTCCGGCAAAAAGCGTTTTGCTTCCCGGTTCTCTGACGTGTCGTGGACGCCCCTGTGCCTCTTCCACGTGACCTTAACCCATTCTTTAGTCGTCTCAGAGCCTACAAACTCTGGGTCAAGGATCTCGACGCAGCCCCGCCGGCGCCTCAGGCGCAGCGATGACGTATCCGCCTCCGTGTGGTAGGATCGCCGTTCGTCGTCGTTGAATACATAAAGGGCCATTGTTTCCTAACATCCTTCGCGAGATTGGGGTGTCGACGCGGACTATTTCCACCTGCTAGTGCGCTGCTTTACTTCACCCTGGGTTCAGCCATCGGCGGCATCCAGCTTTGCTTGGATTGCTTGGATCAGCATTGGGGTTACCTGGTTTTCAAGCCGGGCCTGAGATCTTTCCGTGTCATCGCCAAGAACTGTCGCCTCTTTGGTTGCCAAACCAATTGCCTCGTCCGCCAATAAAGCGGTCCGCGCGTTGGTGATAATCGTGCGGAATTCCGGCGAAGCCAGCGTAATGCCGCTTACGTCCTCCGGAACATCGGCAAGTTCAGCGTTCTTAATGTCTGCCAAGACAGAGGAGACCGTAACCTCAGCCTCCCCAATTCGCTTCTCAAACACATTCTTGGCGCCCCCGGTACATGACCCTCTGCCGATGGAGGCCCGCTCACCGGTTTTGCGCGTGACGATCCCGTCACGGACAGCCCCGTAGGCATCGAACTCAAACATCCGAAGATTCGTACGAGTCTCGGAGCCCACACCTCCCTGGTCGCTGATGCACATGTCGCGCTGAAGCAATCTTAGATCGCCGTCATCGAAATTAAGTTCGTTGGTCACGTCAGGGTGCCTGTTAACAGGATCATTTGTTTGTCGTCCTCCCGCAGGATCGTCGGGCGTCGGCGGGCGAGAACCTAAAATGTCTTCCGTACGCGACTCCGCGCTTGGACCATCTCCGACGGCGCCGCCACGGGCGAATGTGTTTACATCAAGTACAATAGAATTCGGCGTACAAATCCGCAGATAGTTCCTCAGCAAAAAGACCGCACGGCTCCGCTTTGTCACACCGTTCCGTCTGAACTCTTGCGCCAAAGACTGACGGAACGCATTGCGCCGCTCATATACGATCTCATGAACGGTTGAGCTTTCTAGGCCGAGCAATATCGAGTTTTGATAAGTGTCATACACTTCCGTTCCAAATCCTAGAGCAAGCGCAATGTATGCGAGCGCTTCAGATTCGGGCGCAGCGAGGCCTATAACGCCGCCCAAGAAACCTCCAAGGGAAACGGCTCCTCGATTGACAGCCAAGCGCTCGATACGAACATTATCAACCCAGCGTAGATAACGATCACATCTCAGATCTATGTCGTTCATCCCGACTAAAGTAATTTCGGTAAAGTTGGTTGCTGCACAAGTGTTTGCGTCAAGCGAGGCAATACCAGCCAACTGGCAGAGTTCCATAAAATATGCGTTTTGCGTTTGAGCGTTTTCGCCAATACTTTCTGCGCTCAACGAGAGACCTGGGCCTTGAGTTCGGTACCCTGGATCGTCAGCGCATCCGATCAAAACCGCCAAAAGCAATCCGCAAAACAAAACACGCAGACCCATAAACTCCCCCAAGCCAACGCACACCGTTAAGAAATCACACACTAATTTTTCGAGAAATCAAGAAGTTTATTCTACTTTAAGGTGATTTTAGAAATTGGGTTTTTGGCGCGGCGCCATTTTTGAAACACACAACGGCATCAGAACAAAGGCTCAGTCAGGTTCTATATCGAAACTAAAAACTGACATTCGTGCCGACTGCAACATCTGCTCAGGTGGGCCAAGAGCGGACTTTGGTGTGAAGCGCAGCATTTAGTAATTTGGGCTCAAACCGGCCGTTAGCTGCACCTGAGCGCTCAATGGCGCTCTGAGCAACCACTCTGCAGGCCAAGCGACCATTAGCCAGCGTTTCGTAGAAGTTCGGTTTAGCTACGCGGCTGCTTCCAATCGAGAGTCGTCATCTCGACCGATGATTCGAATAGGCCACTCTTGGAGATGCTCCGGGTTGGCAAACAGCGCGGACAAGGCGTTCCGCAGCGGCCTCGATGGCGGCTTCATAGTCTTCGGTCGACACCACAGCGTCCTGCGGCGGCGATAAAGACAGCGAGAACATGAACTGCTTGCACTGTGTCGCACGACTGACCGCATGGATTTCCCGAAGCGCGCCAGGCACATCGTCTGAAACAAATCCGTCAATGGCGTGCACTTCGAAATGATCATTGTCGATTGTGTTGAGAAGATGGACAGCGAGCTGCTGTGAACCACCCCTTTGGCTTCCCTTGAGCATTATGGGCGGTCTCCAGGTCGGAGGCCCAAAGCGCGAAGTAGCGTATGGTGCATATCCTCAATCTGGGTGCACGCAGCCGCGATGATGGCTTTGTCATCTGGGGATAGGATCAGCAGGCCAAACCGGGCGGCATCAGAAAGAGCGGTCAGCGATTTGGCGTATTCCGCGCATCCAAGACCCGCCAATATTTGGGCCAGCAATCTTTGGCGGGTTTCGTGTGGGAGCAGATCCACCGGATTGTCATCGCTTAAGAGGTATTCGCGCATGTACGTGCTGAGAGACAATTCCGCATCAGACGCACGTTTTTCCAGCTTAGCACGTTCCCGATCGGTCAGACGCACACAGACAGACGCAAGCCGCGCCGTGGGCGTTGTAGGATTTTCTTTTGTCATAGGAATAATCGGTGGTGCGGGATCACAGGCTGCTGTCGAAGCAGCCCGGTACCGGCATGAATTGAAATGGAAAAATTCAGGGGATAACCACCATTAAGGTGATGGTGGTTTCATCCCAATACTCGTATCTTGAAGCACTTGTTCCCAACGCGCGAGCTCGTCAAATAGCTCTGAGATTTGGTTCGAACTTAGGTCGTTGAGGTCCGCCACTTGTACCTCATGGTCAAAAAAACCTGCTAAGGCCTTGACGCTTATAGAGGTCTTTGCGGTTGGAACACACTCTTTTCGGCAGTAGATCAGACGGTCGGCAAAGACCAGCTTTAGGACTGCTCTTTTGTCCTCTATCCGATCAGAAGTCCAAAGATTCCAAGGGTTTGCTTAAAAATCAAAAGCGGTTCGAAACGCGTCTGCAAAAGGAACGTTCGATTTGCCAATTTGGGAAAGTTGCCCGGTCAAAAAAACCTTCTGCGCTTTCATATCGTTAAGGCGTGTCTCAAACGCCGTACGGATACAGGCCCAGAAGGCAAGGCGGTACGAATACGTCTAGGCCAAAAACCAGTTGGCAACTCTCTTCTATGCTGGCTCAAAAACTGTCTTACTGAAACCGGCACGACTAAAGAACTTCTTAAAGCAATTCGCCTCGATGATAGATCTTTCGAGTTTGACTACTCTCGACTGTATTTGATGTCCAAAACGTCCCCTGGTTCCATCCGGACATCGGGCGCCACTTTTTCACCTAACTCATTTGTATCAGCCGAATAAAGATAAAAGACAAATTCGCCGGCTACGTTTGTCTCATCGATAAATCCAAGTAACTCCCGTAGTTCCAGTTCACGCGCCGCGATCAAAGAACTGAGATCCTCAACCTCAAGCTCCAACCTCTCTATTTGCTCTAGCAGGCTGAGTTTGGACTTTTGTGATTGCAAGTTGTCCTGAACACTGATGCGAGCGGACTCAATCTGGACCCGAGCTAGGTCGTCTTCCGTCTCAAAAGCTCTCACGTTGGCCGTAGAAAGGGCGCGCTCGGCCTCATTTCGTCTATCTTCAACCATTAGGCCGCGATCAGTAAGAGCTCGGTTTCGCGCAACTCTTTCCTGATTGAGCAACACAAGAGTTTCTTCTTCCTTTCTGCGCTCACCTAGTGTCTCAAGGCGGTCTATGAGCAGCGATTGAACCTGTCGATTTGCGGTTCGCTCTTCTTCAAGAAGAGCATCTCGAGAGCTTTGTAGATCGGCAATAACCAACGAAAGTTGTGATTGTTGGCCTGGTTTATCTTCTATCGGCGATTCTGGATTGGGTTCGAGACGACTATTCAACACGCGTAAAATGTCTTGTCGGGTTTGGATTTGGGATCGAGCCTGTTCAATGGTTGCCAAGACTGTGGCTTTGCGCTGTTGAATGAAATCGGTATCGTTGACCCGTATAATACCCCCAGATGCTGCTATAGCTTGGCGCACCGTCAAACCGGGTGAAAACCGAAGGCTGCCCGGCGTTTCTACTGCGCCTTGTACAAAAACGGGGCGATACTCTGCGATGTCTAAGGACAATTCAGCGGGTCTAAGTTTCAGCCAGAACTCCGATCCGTCGGGCGTGACCTGCCGAATGGTCGTCAGATCTTCTCTGGCAAAGATCTCTTCCTCTAGAGATGCAAGTGTCTTACCAACCGCTTCGAACCGCCCAAAATAGGGAAACACGATGGTTCCATCCGAACCAACCATAACCTCCTTATCCATCGCTGCAGGCCCATTGATCGAGATTTGGATCGTGTCGCCATAAGTGAGCGCGTAGGCGTCTTTTGCTTGCAATTGACCCGCCATGGTAAAGCCCAGGACAATCAGTGTGAGGAAAGCGACAGATCGAAAAAACTGAATGACAGGAAAGCGTCCGTACTTGGGTTTTGCTGAAGAGTGCGAAAAACACGGCCTACCATTTGGCGATTTTATCTCAAATTGTCGAAATTGATTGCGCCGCACTATCTCGGACGTGCAGCCCTCTTGGTCGACAAAGGCAACGCTGACTTGCATGATCTTACTCCTGGCTCAACAGTGTTGAACAGCTAATCGTTTTACCCAGAGCCAACAGCACCTGGCTCTTAGATTTCGCAAATTGCGAACTCGCGCCTTTTCCACGGCCATCAAATTCGTAGTGATAGCGCGCTTTGGGTCTTGGGTCCGACCCAGTGGGTGGCAGAAATCAAACAGCCCTGCTCTGAGATGGCCAGTCCGAAGCGTCCGTTCAGTTGAATAATTGTCAAAGATTCCGGCAACACGCGCGGCGCTAGATTATTTTTTGAGCGCCAGTGAGCAGCAGGTGCAAAATCGCGAGTTTTTTCGCTGATAGTTATAGAAAGGTTAATGCTCGTCACTAACGTTTGTGACACGGGCTGTGATCCGACCCTCACCGCGTACTTGTAAAACGTGATCTAGCTGCTTTGAGATCACCGATGCGTTTCCTGCGAAGAGACGAGGGAACAGGATTTTGACCAGCCAAGGTTAACACTGAGTTTTTGAGCAACTTTTCGTTGCAACCATAAATCCGTGGGGGGTTTCATGTCATTACAGGACGTGAGCAGATCTAGTTTTGTCGAGCACCAACGAGAAGTCTTCGGCTTCACCCGTTTAAATTACCGCTTGAAATACAAACGCTTATTTGACCTCGGGCTAACAATTGCGGCTATGCCAATTTTAGTGCCAGTCATTTTTACGCTCGCAGTGCTTGTCAGTCTGGACGGGGGCAACCCGTTCTACGTTCAGAAGCGCGTCGGTCTTTACGGGCGCGTGTTTCGGCTTGTTAAACTCAGAACAATGGTGGTGAACGCTGACCAAGTTCTCACTAAACAGATTCGCGAAAACCCCAAAATAGCCGAGGAATGGCATACCAACCAAAAGATCGAAAATGACACGAGAATAACCCGGATCGGACGGCTACTGCGCGCGACGTCGCTCGATGAATTGCCGCAATTTTGGAATGTGCTGCGCGGAGACATGTCAATCGTAGGTCCGCGCCCGATGATTGTTGCTCAAAGACGGCTTTATGAAGGTAGTGCGTATTTCCAATTGAAACCTGGGATCACTGGCAATTGGCAAGTGTCTTGTCGCAGTGAAAGCAGTTTCGCCCAGAGGGCGGACTATGACCTCGCATATCGCGAGAACTACTCGTTCCTTATTGATTTGCAGATCGTTCTGAAGACGGTGCTTGTGGTGCTTAGGTGCACCGGGCGCTGAAGAGACTTAACCCCTCATTTCTCCTCCTCTCAATGCTTTGAAAGCGAACCGATGAACGAAATTTCACAAAATTACGACCTTGATCTAGCGGCTCTACCTGTCTCACTTGAGGGTAAGCGCATAGCGATCGTTCATGATCAATTGTACACGATCGGTGGTGCCGAAAAGGTGCTCAAAACGATTTGCGACCTGTTTCCCGACGCGGATGTTTTTGCTCTGTTTAGCACGCTCAACGATCAGGAACGTCAGCATCTCATGGGCAACCGGATGCCAAAGACAACGTTTTTACAAAAGGCACCTTTTGTAAAAAAACTTCGTAAGCTCTACTTTGCGATGATGCCCCTGGCGATCGAACAGCTGGACCTGTCTAAATATGACGTCGTCCTGTCTAGCTCGTACTTGGTGGCAAAAGGTATTCTATCGCATCCCACGCAGACGCATATCTGCTACATGCATTCGCCAATGCGTTATGCTTGGGACCACCAAACATCATACATCCAGAGTATGCGTAGTTTTTTCGGTCTACGCAGGTTTTTCGCCAGACTACTGCTGCACTACATGCGCGGTTGGGACGTCCGAAGCAACAACGGTATTGACGTCTTGATTGTCAATTCTCGCTTTATCGCGAAAAGAGTGTCTAAAGCATATCGCAGGCAAAGTTTCGTTCTGCACCCGCCCGTGGATCTTTCAGAATTTACGGTAAAGGAAGATGTACAGCGCGAGCCAGACCTTTTCGTGACGATGTCGCGCATAACAGAAGGGAAACGGATTGATCTGCTTGTCGACGCATTTCGACAACTGCCTCAGTGTCGCCTCGAGATCATAGGCGATGGACCTTTGTTAAATCATGTTGCTAGAAACGCGCCGAAGAATGTCACGTTTTACGGCCGCTTAGAGACGACGCAGGCCGTTGAGAAAATCAGAAAAGCGTCTGGTTTTGTTTATGCCGCGGAAGAGGACTTTGGCATTGCCCCGGTAGAGGCGCAAGCTTGTGGTACGCCCGTAATCGCGCTAGGGCGCGGAGGCACCCTTGAGACAGTGGTTGGTTCTGAAAGTCCAGATGACATTGCACCCACCGGGACGTTTTTTAAGGAACAGTCACCGACAGAAATTGCTCAAGCCGTCAAAAGGTTTCAAGATCTGCGAGGTAAGTTTTCCTCAGCGGCGTGCAGAGAAAATGCTGAGCAGTTCGCCTCGCCTTTGTTCGTAAAAAGATTGATCGAGATGATCGATATCTCCGTGAAAGGTGTCGATTTCAGTACGGCTGGGCTTCCAAACATGGAACGGCAACCTGAGTGGCACGTGTCGCAGAGTACCTCTAAACAAATAGCGTATCATTCGTAAATCTAACTGAAATTGTTTAAGCTAGCTTAGTTATGCAAGAAGCTCCTCAAGACGACCTAAGTCTACTTTTCGAAACGGTCAGATCGTCCGCTTTGTACATCTTGCTTGCGGGTTTGGTGTTTGGAGCGGGGGGCTACTTAACGGGCAAGCAATTGCCAAAAACCTATGAGGCTGAAGCTGTTGTTGTGTTGGGGGCACGCAGCAGCACAGCGTTTCAGGAACAAGAAGTGTACGCGCTACCTGAGGATGGAACGACACGCGCCTGGACGATGCGCGCTGAGGTGTCCGTCGCCACCAGCCAAAAGATTGCAGAGAAAGCGTTAGCAACGCTGTCGGAAGAACAATTGGTCAACCTTTTGCCATCGGAATGGGAAACGACGACTAGCGGCCGCTTGTCGGATTTATTCGACGAAATTGAAGCACCTTATAATGAGTCAAATGAAGAGACGCGTCGCGCGCTTGTTCGTGGCTACAAGGACAACATTTTTATTGGGAACGACCCAAACACATTTGTTCTGCGAGTGCGCGCTATCGCGGCCGAAAACACGCTCGCTGCGCACCTCGCCAATGCGCATGCCACCGCCTATGTGCAACACAATCTCGAACGCAAACATACCGAAATTGACCGAATTCTCAGGGCAATTGAAGAAGAACTGGGCAGCATAGATGCGAGCGCTTCTCAAACAAAGCAGCTCATCCAGGATCTCAACAAGAATGTACCCCAGCTTATCCAGAGCGGCCCTTCAATTGCGCAGGCGCAGCTTACCACGCTTATAGAACAGGTCGAAGAAACGCGCGATCAGCTCAGTTTAGCAAAACTCGATCTAAAACTCGCCCAGAACACCAACCCGCTTGATCTTGGCGAGGATGTCCAGAGATTGAACGAGGTCAGAACTCAGCTGTATGAGGTTGAAACCCAAAAGCGAGAGTTTCAGGGCGCGACCAGCACTGAAGTGAGAAGTGCTTTGGAAAGACGAGAGCTATCGTTGCGAACCATTCTCGAGAAGGGCGCGCAGGAAATCATTGCGACGAAAAAGATCCGAGTTGCATCGTTGGGCCAAAAACTAGAAACGCTTAATGTACGAGCTCGGGAGCTGTCGTCCCTTGTGAATGAGCATTTGGTCGTTCAAGCTCAAATTGATGACCTCTTGGAGACGTCTCGTGTTTATTCTTTGCGGCGCGCGGAACTTGAAAACCGCCGCGCTGTAATTGAAGCAACAGCAGAGGTAATCGCAGCTGACGCGGAAATCATCGAAGCTGCAACACCACCCCTATTTCCACGATCTCCAAACTCCAAACTCCTCGGTTTGACGCTTGCTGTCTTTGGTGCATCGCTTGTGGTTGGCGTTAGCCTCTGGCGTAGACGGCGAAAAGGCGGCGTGCAATTCGATATGGGCCAACAGCCAAACGGTTTCCGCGAGGCTTTGATCGGCATAGTACCCAGCGCACAGTCTGACACTCGCTCCACGTTAAATATGCAGCTACAGGAAGAGTATGATCGCTCTATTGAAGCCGTGAGAGATCGGCTGATCCATCTTGTAGGATCGGCGGATAACGGTTGCCTTTTGGTAAAGCTGCACGCAAATTCTTCAGACTGCGTTGTTTTTTTGAAATCACTGAAAAAAAGCTTCAAGGACTCAAAGTCAAAGCTGAAAATTGAAATTGAGGAACCACCTGACACGATTGGCAAAAGAGTAGCTGCTCTGAAGGTGTCGCGAGCCTTATCGCAAGCGGCGCAAGATTACCCAGGCAAGCGCAGTGCCAAAGTGCGAAACAGCACGATGCCAATCTCGGGCACGCGTGACGACAACGGCAAATACCCCAATACCGTCATACAAACTGACTTAAAAAAAGTAACTTACTCAATAAGCGTGGTCGACACGCGTTTGGCGACGTCCAACGATTGGCGGATTGCATTTAACAACGTCAGTTTCCGTTCCAAAACGCTTGGTTTAGTTCTTGTCAACGCCACCACTATGAGCTCAGCGCCAAAATGGTCTTCATATCGAGGAGCGGGGTGAGGTCATGGGCAAGCTTTTGAACGCGCAACGTGTTGTCTTTTTGTCTCATTCTGCCGAACTTGCTGGCGCCGAAATTCTCATGCTACGCCTACTCTCAGAGCCGATTTTTGACGACGTAAAGGTTCTTCTTTTTTCGCATGGCGAGTTGTGCGAAAAGTTTGCAGCTTTGGGCATCTCCGCTTCCGTAATCGAAACGAAATCGCTGCATGACTTTCGTAGGAATGGCAGTGCTTTTTCCGCGCTGTCAAAGATACGACCAATGGTTGCAACCGCTAAAAACCTGTCGTCGCATTTGCGAAGCGGAGATCTACTTGTCGCAAGTTCACAAAAAGCTTTCGTTTTGGGCTGCTTGGTCAAAATGTTTCGCAAAGACGTTGGCCCATTGATTTGGTGGTTGCACGACATACTGACCAAAGAACACTTTTCTTCGACAAATTTACGCACGGTTGTGCTTCTCTCGAAACTCTTTGCTTCCAAAGTGATTTGCACCTCTGAGGAAGTGCGTTCTGCGTATGGGGCGGCCGGTGGCAAGCGCAGTAAAGCAAGTGTTGTCGAGCCAGGGATTGATTTGAGAATTTTTACTGCGGAACACGAAACATCTCGCAAACGTACCAAAACGGCAATTAGTTTGAGCCGAATTAGCCCATGGAAAGGTCAGCGCAACTTTCTTGACGCCCTCGCGTTGTTGCCTGACGCAAATGGGTTGATCGTGGGAGCCCCGCTTTTCGGCGAGCAAGACTATTTTGAGGACCTCAAGAAACATGCATCATCGCTTGGTTTAGATGATCGCGTGACGTTTATGGGACATCGCGATGACGTGGCGGAGGTTCTTCGCTCAGCCACTGTCTTCGTTCACGTTCCAGACGCTCCGGAACCGTTTGGGCAGGTCGTGATAGAAGCCATGGCTTGCGGCTTGCCTGTGGTTGTATCAAACGAAGGCGCGCCGGGTCGCATTTGTAGCGGGGGAGGTGGAATACTTGTGCCTCCCAACAATCCATCAAGGCTTGCTGAAGCGATCAACAAGGTAATGAGCAAGCCGGATTACCGGGGAGAGCTTGTTCGAAAGGCTAAGACCATTTCAGCAAAGTACGACGCCGCATCTATGCGTCGGAATTTTCTCAGAGCTTTGAGCGAGGTTTAAATGTTAAATGAAAACAACAGATTAATAGATGAATCTTCTGATGAGTTAGAGTCTCACAAGCTGTCGTGCATAATTCTTACCCGAAATGAAGAGGAGGTTATCGCGAGGTGTATAAACTCAGTGATCAAGGTTGCAGATGAGATTATAGTCTGCGACTCGGGCAGCGTCGACGGGACCATTGCAATCGCAACATCCCTTGGCGCGCATGTGGTCAATACCGATTGGCCAGGTTCTCACGGAATCGCGAGAAACAATGGCATGGCTCATGCTGCCCACGACTGGTGTTTGCATCTTGACGCAGACGAGATTGTCGATCGCGAAATGGGAAAGTCCATTCGTGAGGCGCTTAAACTTAAACCTTCCGAAAGCAAAGCCTTTTGCTTTACGCGACAAGCTGAATTCGCGGGGACGGCAATCCCTTCTTTACCTCGACCCTCGAAAAGGATGGATCTTGTCCGCTTGTTTAGCAGACGTGTTGGACGTTTCACGACCGGCATGCATGAAATTGTGGTAGACACAAAAGAGCGCGAACTTTTGCCTGGAAAACTTTACCATTGGCGCTCTTTCACGCTTCACGCGCGATTTGCGCAATTTAATGACTATTCAGATAATGAAGCGGATGAAATCCATGCCAGTGGCAGCAGCTTCTCCGTCTTGCGGCTGATCTTTAAACCCTTCGCGCGGTTTGTATGGCACTACTTTTTCGATGGCTCTTGGAGGGTCGGAAAAACTGGCCTCATTCACGCTATGACCATGGCAATGGCAGAGTTTATGCGCCAGGCCAAACTATGGGAACGGCAACGCGGAACAGTAGAAGCTCCCAAGGTCGAATACTACGAGCAAATAGTCGAGCAATGACCGTGATCGGCTCGCCAGCCATCCAGAACACTGACCGTGAGCGCAGTGGTTTTGATCGATTGGGGCTTACACATGCCTTTTTCGTTCTGGCAGCCATCTGCGCGTCTGCGTACTTAGGCGTTGGTAGCGCCGCGCGATATGCTTTTGTCGCCGCTGCTCTGGCGTTTGGCACTCTTTGGTTAGTTCGAGATCACCGCAGATATCTGATTTTTCTGATCTGTCTCTTTTTGTTTGCATCTCTAGCGCGGCGGATAATCGACCATGCTGTTGGGTATGCAGATAGCAATGTTACTCTGCTTGCGCCCTACGCCGTGGGCTTGCTCACACTTGCCCATGCATTCAATTTTCTCGCCAGCGGAAGTCGGATGTCCGTAGAAATGATTGCATTGGTCTCTATCACCTTCTGGGCTTTTGCTCTTGGCGCGACAAGTGTTGGCTTAGGCGCAATTGCTGTCGACACGTTGCGCTGGTTTGCCCCTTTGGCCATATTTTGTTTTGTCATGACGCTTGAGGACGACCATGACTTGCACAAGGCGCTGACAGGCCCGCTCACAGCCGTGGCAGTTGTAGCAGCGCTTTATGCCGTTTTACAGTTTTGTGCTCCACTTCCCTGGGATGTATACTGGGTTGAGAATGCGCCGATTGGTTCAGGTCCTCTGGGCATCCTTGGCAAACAGGAGCCGTATCAACATCGGGTCTTTGGCACAATGAACTCGCCAGGAAGCCTGGCCGCAGCCCTCGCTGCGTTGGCGCTTTTGATTTTCGCCGCGAGCGGTCCAAGGGTCTTGACTACGCTGACGCTCATCTTCGCGGCTATTTCTCTAACTCAACAAAGAAGTGTCATGGGTGGGCTTGTAGTCGGTATTTTGGTCTTGTTGGTTTTAGGCGCGAGCAACCTGCGTCTGCGGATCTTACTGTTTGCCGCTTTTGGCTGCGTGTTTGTGCTTGTCGCGATCTCAATGCAGCCCGATATTGTCCAAGGTCTTCTGGAAAGGTTTGCCGTAGGCGGATCCTTGGGTGACGACGGCAGTTTAGCCGCGCGCCTGCGTCAGTTGGAAATCTACCCGAGCTTGATTGCAGAACGCCCGTTCGGATATGGTTTCGGCTACAGAGGCATTTTGAGCGTCGAGAACGGTGCATTGCCCTTCGTTTTGGACAATGGCTTTCTTGATCTGCTTTTCAACGTCGGAGCACCCTTTGGCGTTGTTTACTTGCTCGCGCTCCTGTCTCTTGTCGTGTCGGCACTGGCAATTGGTGTGGTACAGCGCCATTTTGCGCTCTGCGCCGCGTGCGCGTCCATTTGCCTTTTGGCGCAACTTCCGTTTGGGAGCGTGCAAACCAGCGAGCACGGTTTTTTTGCTTTCTTGAGTCTAGCGTTGGCATGCCACTCAAAGGCAAGCTCTAGTTATGAAAGATGATTTGGCCAAAACAGAACTCCCTCAAGTCGGCAAGGCGCAAAGCAGCGGTCTAAAAACCTCGGCCATTTCTGGGGTTTTGACGTTAACTGCGCGGACTGTTTACATTCTTTCGCAGATTGTATTGGCTCAATCCCTTGGACCAGAGCAGTTTGGTTATTTCGTGATTGCCTGGACCGTTGCCGGGCTGGGGATTGTATTCTCCAGCCTGGGTTTGCCGCAAACCTCTTTGCGTTACACAGTCGCTGGACACCATCTTTGGGGCCAGGGATATCTCGGCCTTTCGGCCATATCGAGTTGTCTGGTTGGTGGCTTGATCTTTGCAACAGCGCCTTTTGTTGCAGAACGTTTTTTTGACGCTCCAGGCGCCACCAATGCGATCAAGGCGCTTGCGTCAATCGTTCCGTTAACAGTGATATGTGCTCTGCTGGGCGCGGGTTTTCGGACCGAAAAAAGAATAATACTGGGCATTTCGGTCAATTCCATTGGGCTAAACGTCGGACCTTTTCTAGCTGTAGCGTTTACGGCCTTGTTTCTTGACCCGACACCAGAGGCCTTTGCTTTAGGTTGGTCAATCGGTCTAACGCCAACTCTGTTAATTGCCTTACTCAAAACGCGCCGTAGCGACGTTCAGCCCAAGGCGGCTCGGACGATGGAAAAGCTTCGATTTGGTATTCAAAGCCTCGGCGTTCACTCGGTCAACATCATAAACATGTGGGTTGACCGTCTCATGATCGGCATGCTCACCACTACGACTCAATTGGGCCTGTATCAGGCAGCTTCGCTTCTTTCCATGATCCCAATGATGCTGGGCACAACGATTGGTGCAGTGTACGAAGCCAAATTGGCACAAGCAAAAACAATAGAGGAACGAAGTGAAGTCTATGCAGAAGCTCAAATGCTTCAGGTTCACCTTGTCACGCCAGGTTCTGTTTTGTTGATTTTTACTGCCTCTATCTGGCTTGAACTGTTCTTTGGAAACGAGTTCGAGGTCAGCGCGCCGTTTCTTGGGCTTCTGCTTGTGGGCCAAACTCTGAAGGCTTGGTGTGGGCCTGCGCTGATTGCCTTGAACATGGGCGGATATGCTGGAACAGCGCTGTTAATCACCGGAGGCGGTTTCGTCACCAACGTTGGGCTGAACTTTTGGCTGATAGGGCAGTTTGGCGGTCTTGGTGCGGCCATAGCGACTATGGCCGTCACCACATGCGTTGCACTCTTAGCATTGTACTGCTGCGTTTCTTACGGGTTAATTCGCGTATATCTGCATGGCTTGTTTGCGGCATTAATCAGCACCGCAGGGTTAATCGTAATTTATTTCGGTTTAAGAACCTTTTTCGAGCAGTGGATTGTCTTTGACTTCGTTTTGGTTGTTTTCTTGATTGCGATCTATGCGATTTTAGTCGCGGTCGTTCGAGTTCCCCCGGCATACGATCTGTTTTCACTCGAAATGCGCCGCAGGCTCCTGGTGTGCTTTGCAAGGATTTCGACATAGCGGAGAAAATGAGAAAAAACCGTCAAGCCATGCTGCAACGAACTTGGGTACATCCCGAGCTCACTGAAATGTCAGAGCGTATGCATGCGCAAGGCATCGCGCCAAATCTGTTCCTGGTAGGAGCCCAGAAGTGCGGTACCACCACGCTCGCATCGCTCATAGCGAAGCATTCTGATGTCTTCTTCTCAAGGATCAAAGAACCAAACTTTCTAAGCTTCGATGTACGACCAGCTGAATTTACCGGCGATTTCAAAAAGTTGCACATAGAGGATGAAAACGCTGCACTGAAGCGATCTTGCACAGAGGATGTGCTTTACGCGTACATTGAAAGTCCCGCAGTTTATCAAGCCTTGTTCGAAGGTTCGTCGCAGTTTTCCATTCGTGCCGAAGGCTCTGTGACCTATCTTTTTTCGAGTGAGGCACCCTCTGCCATTGCAACACTTTTTCCGAGTTCCAAGATACTGGTCATTTTGCGTGATCCGGTGAAGCGCGCGATATCAAACTATCGAATGCAATTTCAGGCTGGGGTCGAAACAGAGCCAGATGTCTTCAAGGCCATCATGAATGACCATGCAAAAGCATCATACACATGGGGCACAAAGCACTTCTATGTTGAGAGTGGCCGATACGCGGATCAGTTAGTGTCGTATTTTGATTTGTTTCCTAAGTCGCAAATCCACATTGCTTTCTTCGAAGAACTCTTTGGCAAGACAGACGAAGTTGCAATTGCCAACCTAGCAGCGTTTCTTGGATTGGACGAATTCAAGCCTGAAGAAGACGCGCATATAAACGCCAGCCTTATACCCAGAAATGCGGTGATATACAAGCTGCTCTTTGAATCTGGTCTGAAGCGGCAGATTCAGCGCTATGTGCCAAAATCGCTGAAAGACTTCGGTAAGACGTTGTTTTACGAGGAAGGTTCGTCACGTCTGGACCAAGGCGAAATGGAGCAACTGCAAGATCTTTTTCAAAGTGATCGAGAGAAGTTAGAAAACTTGCTTGGCCGGCCAGCGCCTTGGTAAGCAGAAAACGCCTTTAATTTCGATCGCCGAGTTGGGCAATTCTTATGGGTCTATGACAATCTATGACAATAGAGACCGCGCTCGATCTGGGCGCTTTGCGTGGCTTTCAAAATACCCACCCATCCGATCCGCCATTGCATCGAGTGTGAAATTCTCGCGCGTCGCCGCAAGGCCCCGTGTTGCAAGTTCTTTTAAGCGACTGGGGTTTTTCCTTAAATCCGAAACCAATCCCATCAATGCGCGAGGGTCTCCTTCTGGAAAGATTAGTCCTCCTTTCGTCTGCTCGATCACTTCAGGTATTGCGCCTGAATCACTGCCAAGAACAGGTGTACCACAAGCCAAAGCCTCAATAATCAAACGGCCAAATTGTTCTTTCCATCCAGGGTAAGATAGCGACGGCATAACGATGACGTCACACGCCGCCAATACGGGCGCCAAATCACTTTGGTTCGTGGGTGGAACAATGTGAAGCTGGTTTGCTATGCCTCGGTCCCGCGCACGTCTTTCCAATGCATCTTGCTCCGGACCTTGACCGACCAAAACAATCTGAACTGACTCATCTTTAAGCATAGAAACCGCATCAATAAGGTCAGAAAGCCCTTTTTCCGGCACAAACCTACCTGCAAAACCGATCAAAAACGATTTTGGGTTATTGGTTATCCGCTTCCGCCAGGTGTTTTCTTTGCTCAGCCTGGCATCGAAGATTGAGGTGTCAACGTATAGTGGCATGTCGCAAATCTCGCCGTTGAACCCTTTACTACGGGCTAAGTCCGTTGCTTCTGAGCTGATTGGAAATAGGAAAGTCGCACCTTGCAAAACCCTTTTTTCAAAGTTTGAAATTGGAAAAGGAAAGGTTTTGAAAATGTTCTGGCTTGCATAAAAACCAATTGGAACGCCAACTCCGCGACGATTGGCGCGAAAGAGTTGGTACGCCGCCAGCATGTAGTAATCGTGGTAACCATAAATGATAT
>ERZ1740068.467-NODE-467-length-19866-cov-8.816617_pt1 | contig 19866 bp, 13 predicted proteins | sample MGYA00581735_ERZ1740068 | MGnify/ENA primary metagenome ERZ1740068 (study PRJEB43018, sample SAMN04849740) | marine metagenome | isolation source: floating plastic debris | place: Pacific Ocean | collected 2008-08-30 | study: EMG produced TPA metagenomics assembly...
GCATGGCCAATGTACAGGCGTCGATCACTCCGGTTATTACTGAGGCGGTGCAGAAAGATGATTATTATCCCTTTGGGTTGACTTTCAACTCGTGGACAGATGTCATTCCGAAAAATCAGTACACTTATAACGGCAAGGAAGAGCAGAAAGAGTGGGGAGTCATTGATTATGGGGCTAGGATGTATCAGGCTGATTTGGGGAGGTGGATGGTAATTGATCCTGCAGCAGATCTTCTTGAGATGTCATCCCCATATGTTTATGCTTTAAATAGCCCAATCATTTATATAGATTTAGACGGAGAGCTACCTATTTTAATTAATGGAAAGGTTGACAACGATGGAGAGAGAGGTAATCCTATTTATTGGACAGAACAAATAATAGCTACAATTACGAATTCAGGAATACCGAACCCCGGAGGAACAGTTTTGTATGTTGATGGAGATAGAGGATTTAGTTTTGAAGGGGGTGATGAAGATGACCCTGGAACACCAGTGGTTTCAGCTGAAAGGCCTGCGGCGGCAGCGGCTAGAATGGTTGGTGGAAGGTCGGCTGCTGACGGAGATTTTCAAAACATTATAGATCAACTAGAAAAAAACCCTGAGACCGGGAAGATTGTTGAGAAGATACAAATATATACCCATAGTAGGGGTGGAGCTTTTGGAGCAGGATACACAGAAAGATTGTTAGAGTTAATTCAGGAGCATTCAGATTTGTTTGCTAACCCAGGAGATGTTATTGATTTCGTTTTAAACTTAGCTCCCCACCAGTCTAATAATTTTGATTCTCCAAATGGAGTTGAAGCTTACTCCATAGATAGGACATGGGATATGCTCTCAGGTAATGACATGGGAGGATTAGTTGCGGCTTTTACAACCAATGAAGAACGTCGTAATTTTGCTGAATCACATAGAATTAGATCTTTCAGGAATGATATAAATATATTTATTAATGCATTTTTGAATAGTAATGGAGACAATCAAACTCTCATTGATGATTTTGTGGCGAGAGCCAGACAACTAGGAATTAGAGTAACTGTAGAACAATAGAGATGAGGTATTTTAGTTTTCTTTTAATAATTGCAGCCAATATTGTGGCATATTATGTTTTACAAATAGTAGGAGCATTCACTAGTTTTTATGTCTTCGGATCGGGCGCAGGAGGAAACGACTATGCATTGTTGCTACCCATTTTAATGGTATGCCTTCAATTATTGACAATATACCTATTGTCTAGAAGGGTGGAATTTCTGAAAGATAATAAGGTGATCTTTATACTTTTTTTAGTAACAATTGTGTTGTTTGCCTATAACTATTTTAGCCCCGTCTAGAGTCTTCTTTTAGAAACCCCCTCTAGGCGTAGCTTGTAGCTACGACCTGGTCATATGAACTTGCTTATATAGCAAGAGGATCAAAAAAGCAAGGAAAGACCTGTTATCACTGATGGTAGCAGGTTTTTTCTTTTGAGTATGATCATTGGGTTCCTCACAACGTTAATACTGATTGAATAGAATTGTAGATACCACTGGCGATGACTATCTTTAGGAAGACAATAGCATATCCCCAGCTTGGTATGGGAGCAACGTGATACAGGATTTAAACAAAGGCATCGACTACATCAGGGGTTCGGTCTTCCGGTATAATCACCTCAACTTACCAGAAAAGGTAACAATGGACAATGGCAATTATGTAAAGTACGTCTCGGTCCGGCGTTCCGGTGACACTGCTAGGCCTGTCCCGGATTTATTCTGGTAAATCAAGCTTCAGAAAGAATCGAAGAGTGGGAACAATGTCATGATCACAGACTATGTGACTGGTCGTCCGGCATCCCGGAAACATTAGTCAACAACGCATTAAGCTTCCTACAACACGCTGAAGGATAAACGTTGTACAATGCTGGTTCGTTTGATTATGAGCATAATTTGACCGGGCCGTGTAGGTTGATCACTAAGGTAATATAAGATTAAGCGTTAATGAGAGCATCTCAATTGCTCCAAGACGCTAGTTAAAAATGAGTGTGTACCACAACATCTACTTCTCAACAATCATCCTTTCCATGCCCATTCGCTTGCCATTCACCATCAACATATACAGATAAATACCCTGCTTCATGTCATTTGTTTTAACAGTGAGCGATCCCGATGTGTGTACATGTAATGTTTGAACTTGTTGACCATTCATGTCAAAGATTTCGATGGTAGCACTTAAGGCACTATCTGGTAGTCTATATTGGATTGTGGTACTGCCAATGGCTGGATTGGGGTAATTCTGTAGTAGTTGGAAGTCTTCTGTTGTGTGCTCTTGTATGAAAGGCTGGCCTACTTGTTTGGGTTTACTTTTATCATCTCCGGCTGAGGTAGGATTGGTTCGTTGCTTTTTTTCTTCGTTTTTGGGAGGAGTGGAAGTGGAGTTTCCATCAGGGCTCAAGGCATCGCCGTTGACTGGAGTACTATTATCACCTCCTTGATCTGATACATTTAAGGTGCCTTTCTTCGTCTTTGAAGAAATTCCTTTCGGGTTTTGTTGAGCTATTGGGTCAGCGGTCTTGGTAGAGATTGGAGGTTCTACTTCTTTTATAGTATTTGTATTGGAATCCGATATTCTACCATCTTGGCCACTGATGATTGGATCAGCTACAGCTGAGCCATCTTTACTGAAACCAAAGTTATTCATTGTTAACTGACTAGTTAATCCACTTCCAGAGATTTCAATTGATCGATTATCGAGCGTGGTATTTGGTGTTCCGTTATTATACATTTGACTAGCAAAATTTTCATCTTCACCTAAAGTGTCGCTTGTGACTTGCATTGGATTTGTGCCCGGATGGTTTGATGTCTTCAAAACAACTCCATTTCGCTTCATTCTTTTTGACTGCCTCTCCTTTTCTTTAGGTGATTTGCTATTAATGAAAGTTGAGGGGCTTAATTCTGCTGAAAGCGTACTGCCAGTAACAGGCGTTGTCACCGTCCCAGCTTGATCTGATGTCTTGGAAGTTGAGGAGGCATTGCTACCAGTAGTGTTTTGAGAAAACCCTACGGCTGCTATAAAAAGCATTAGAGACGCGATAATTAGTTTTTTCATGGTGTTTTTTAACTAAATATATAAATTAGTCTACCTTTTAACAAGTATACCTGGCGCTCCTTTTCAACGAGTGCTAGCCATCTACATTGATATTAGTATTCTACACCAAATACGAGTAATCTTACCCAAAAACACATTGGTCAACCAATTTTAGATTTCTCTTTTTATATAGAAGCTTGGCTTGGCTGACCATCCCTGCTTTTCTGCACTATTTGGATTTTGAAACCGTTTGTATTGTAAAATTTTTAATCGATTACCTGTTTTGGCGCCTGTTTCATGAATAATTTGAAAAATATGCAACCATTTTTTGGAATTCTAATTGGTCATCTATAAATTGGTGAACCAATTATGTAAGTCTTATGGAATTATTGAATAACTTTTCTCAAATTGTAATCGAATCTCCAGTAGATAAAATTATAAGACAAATCAGAGATCTGATCACTTCAGGTCAGCTCAAAGCAGGTGATCGATTGCCGCCAGAACGCAAACTTTGTGAAGCGCTTGGTGTCAGTAGAACCCACCTGAGAAATGCATTGCAGAAATTGGAATTTTATGGTATCCTCAAGACACTGCCTCAAAGTGGTACAGTAGTGGCTGGCATGGGCTTACCTGCGCTGGAAGGACTTATCACAGACATGTTGAGCCTGAGAGGAAATGATTTTAAATCGCTGGTGGAAACCAGGGTAATTCTGGAGACTAATATTGCGCAGTTAGCAGCCGAACACAGGTCTGTTGACGATATAAGGGAAATTGACAATGCTTTGAAAGCACACCGTACCAAAATTGAGAGAAATGAAAATGCAGTAGAGGAAGATCTGCTCTTTCACCTCAAAATTGCCGAAGCGGGGAAAAACTCAGTGTTGAACTCCCTCATGTTGATCATCACCCCGGACATCCTACACTACTTCAAAAAACATAATGTCTGTGAAGGGCGTACCAAAGTGGCTATTGAGCAACATGAAATTTTACTACAACATATCATTGACCGGGAGCCTGAGAAGGCTGGCCTGGCCATCAAAGAACATTTGAAGGACATCAGTGAATATGTTAAAACTTTAAAAGATAATTTTTTAATAGATGGGAATACTACTAACAAATAACGATGGAAACAAGAAACTATTTATAAGCAAAAAAAATGGATCAGCCACTGGCTAATCCATCATTATCAAGAGTGGAACAATAAAATTCTAATATCCGTTTGGCGATAGGTATTGAATAATTTCAAGGTTCCTTGATGTTGCAAATATACACAAAAAAATAGCTGCGGCATTTTTCCTTTCCGTGTTTCACTCCACATCTCAAGTTTAAATAACAATCAAACTCTCTAAAATGAAGCAAACTTTACAAGAAAGTGGGCGGAGGTTTTTTGCGAGGATTTTCCTTGCTTTTTCTCTGGCTCTATTGATGACAACGATGACATTGGCGCAGACCGCAGTCAGTGGAAAAGTGGTCGATGAAAGCGGACAAGGGATTCCGGGAGTGACTGTGCTCGAAAAGGGGACAACCAACGGAATAGTGACGGACGTAGACGGTAAATACAGTTTGAAAGTAGGCCCCAATGCCATATTGATGTTTTCATACATCGGTTTCAAAGCACAGGAAATTACCGTAGGCAACCAAAGCACAATTGATGTAAATCTCGCTGTAGACATTGAAGAACTGGACGAAGTAGTCGTCATCGGTTATGGTACACAGAAAAAATCACACCTGACAGGAGCAATTTCCAAAGTGGAGAACAAGAAATTGGATCAAATCCCTTTGTCACGTGCGGATGACGCCTTGGTAGGACAAGTATCAGGGGTCAATATCCAGTCAACCGGTGGAGATGGCAATGACCAGGGTGTTGGTAGTGATCCACAGATCAGAATACGGGGTACGGGATCTATCACAGGTGGTGCAGGACCGTTATTGGTAATAGACGGAACCGTGGTTGATGCTGACTTCTTTGGTTCTATTGATATGAACGACGTTGAATCCTTTGAGATTCTGAAAGACGCCGCTTCTGCTGCCATCTTTGGTTCCAGAGGTGCCAATGGGGTTATCATGGTAACGACCAAGCAAGGTCAGGCGGGGCCTACAAAGTTCTCTTACAATGCTTTTGTGGGTATCCAGGATGTGCAAATCAACCCTGATTACGATTTTTCTGCGGCAGAGAGCTTTGCCAGAGAGATCGCATTCAGAGGGGAGCTCTCAGAAAGGTCTCAATACAAGCAACTCCTCATTGAAGCAAGAGGTGAGGAAACCAGATGGCAGGACGTCATCTTCGACGGAGGAGGTATCCAAAGTCACTCACTCAGTGCGAGAGGAGGGAACAAAAAGACGAGATTCAGCACGGCACTTACTTACCTACACGATGAAGGCGTATTGATCACGGACGATTACAAGAAATACAATCTCAAAGCCAAAGTAGATACCGAAGTCAACGACAAAGTATCTTTTGGAATCAGTGTTAACCCATCATTTGTAGAAAGAAGACGTTTTGATGGTTCCACGCATGATATCTTAAGACAGACCCCCTGGTTACCAGTTTATATAGATGAGAGAACACTTCCTTTTGTGAACAGACTGCGTGACAATGGTGTCTATTCAGATGCGCAAATAGGTGATTATGCATGGCAGCGTATGTTTGATGACTTCGACCTTGCAACAGGCCTGCCCGTTGCGACAGGTGGTACGGACATCAGTAACACTTCCAACGTCAACCCTGCGGCAAAGGTGCTTGAGCGTGACAGAAGGGATTTTAAATTCAAGGTGTTTGGAAGAGCATATGCCAATTTTAACATCACTGATGACCTGAAGCTGACTACGGCGTTGTCTGGAAACATCCAGGATACACAACGTACCAGATGGCAGGGAGTAGAAGCGCATAGAAACGGTGCAGCAAATACACAGTCCGATTTTCAGAACATTAATTCATCCAGAATTGTCACAGAAGCTTACCTGACCTATAGCAAGAAATTTGGTGCGCATGAAATCAATGCGACCGGTGGCTGGACTACTGAAAGACTGAAAGAAAAGAGAGCGAATATCACGGGGAATGGCTTTGACTTTGACAATATTCAAACCATCAATGGTGCTGCACTCATTACTGCTGGTGGTACGGCAGAGCGTGAAAAAACACTGCAATCTTACTTTGGTCGTGTGAATTATGCTTTCGCTGATAAATACCTCGCATCAGTAAGTGTCAGAAGAGACGGTAGTTCTGTATTTGGTCCAAATTTCAAATATGGTACTTTCCCTGCTGTTTCTGTAGGCTGGAGAATTTCAGAGGAAAGTTTCTTAGTGAACAGTGGTGTACTTAACAACCTGAAATTACGCTTTAGCTACGGAATTACCGGTAATGATGATATCAGGACTGGCGATGTGCTGGTGGATTGGTATGCTTATTCTGCAGTGTATACAGCGAATACAGCCGTTGGAAACAACCAGGCTGTCCCTAGTTTCAACGCCCGAAATATTGCCAATCCTGACCTGAGATGGGAACGATCTATCGAGTTTAATCCGGCAATCGACTTTGGATTTTTCGGCAATGTGATTTCTGGTTCCATTGATTACTACAAAAGAATTAGCGACGACCTGTTGTTGAATAATCCGGTTTCTGTCACTACAGGATTTCCCGCAGCATTGGTGAACATCGGTGAGGTGACCAACGAAGGTGTGGAGATAGAATTACGTACCAATAACCTGAGAACACAAAACTTCTTCTGGTCTACTACATTCATCGGTTCCAGAAATAAGAATACGCTGACTGATTTTGCAGGAGCAGATGGGCAAATTACCAATGTGGACACCAAGCGTGCTGCCGAGTGGATTAACCTGGTAGGGAACCCGATTTCTTCATTTTATGGTTTTGTAGTAGACAGAGATATTCCATTGGAGTACATCAATGATCCTTTCCATCCTATTGGAGGTCAGGCACAAGATGTATATGTAAGAGACCTCAACGGAGATGGGGTGATTGATGCGGATGATAAGACAGTATTGGGTAATCCTTATCCTGATTTTGTCTGGAGTGTCACCAACGAATTTACGTACAAGAACTTTGACTTGACCTTCATGTTCCAGGGAAGCCATGGTGCAGAGGTGAGGAATATGGGAGACCAATACCTCTTCAATCACTTCAACAGTTCTCAGGATTTTGATCCTGCCATCACACCTGATCAGGAGTTTATCCAACAGAAGATTTTCACCAGTGACATCATCCAGGATGCTTCTTACATCGCTCTGAGAAATGTGAACTTCGGTTACCAGATCCCTGATAAAATACTTGGCAATTCACCGATTAAGCGCGCCAGGGTGTACTTCAGTGGTCAAAACCTGCTTTACATCATGGGAGATGACTATACCGGCTTCAATCCTGAGGCAATTGAAAGAACATCGGCCATCAATCACGGCTACCAGAGAGGTGGCGGACCGATTTCCAGAAGGTTTGTACTAGGTGTTAACATGGATTTCTAAGCACAACAAAAGAGCACAAAAATGAAAATCAAAATATTTTTAATAGCAATAATCGCTGCTCTGACTTTTTCCTGCAGTGATGAATTTCTGGACCGTGAGCCGATTTCCTTCGTGAATGGAGACAGTTTCTTTAACAATGAAGAAGAACTGGAAACGGCTGTCATCGACATGTATGATGGAATTCAAGGTGTCAACTCCAATGATGGTAGAGTAAACTCTGGTATTCAGGTGGAATTTCAGTTAACTGAAATGCGCAGTGACAACACGCGTACCAAAGCCAGTGAAGGTGAGCAAGCGCAGTTTGAGCGTTATGAGGTGGAGCCTACCAACGGAGTCGTATTGGACTATTACAGAAGTTTCTACAACGTGATATTCAGAGCCAATACAGTATTGGAAAACCTGGAGGTGGCTACAGAGGCAAATGCGGGCACCTTTGAAGGGGAAGCCAGATTTGTAAGAGCTTATGCCTATTTCAACCTCGTGAGATTGTATGGCGATATTCCTTTGGTGGATAGAGTCATTGCCCCTGCGGATGAAGATATTTCCTTTACAAGAGTGGCGACTTCTACTATCTATGAGCTGATTGTGAGTGATTTGGAAGTAGCTGTGGCCAATTTGGATAATACGCATAAAAACAGGGCTTCTAAAGCTGCTGCTGAAACACTACTTGCCAAAGTTCACCTTGGCCTTGGTAATTACAGTGAAGCAAGAACCTTGTTGGAATCTGTGATGGCCAGTGGCTTCACCCTTGAACCCGAATTCAAGGATGTCTTCTATAATGAAGGAAATAATGAAGTGATCTTTGCGATAGGTTACATTGGCGATAATGCCATGGATAGCCAGAATTTTTCTGCAGAGTGGCTCAATGCCAAAGGGCGTACCAGCGGTATCAATTACCTCACAGACGAAGCCAAAGCAGTACTGGATGCAATGGGCGGTAACCGTACACGATATTCTTACAGAATAGACACTGAACAACCTACACAGCATCAGGTGGTGAAGTACCTGCCCGATGGTGACATGTCGCTGGGTATTGATCCTACTTCCAGCGACCCAACGCTGGCAGGAAATGACTGGATTGTTTTAAGGTATGCTGATGTATTGTTACTACACGTAGAGTCGATTTTGGCTGGCAACCCGTCTACCGGCGATGCTGCCGCGCTCGCTTCTTTCCAGGCGGTAAGAGACAGGGCAGGGCTCACAGATCCGGTTTCCAACATTTCGCTGGAAGATCTCGCCAACGAGAGAAGAGTAGAACTGGCATTCGAAAATCATCGATTATTTGACCTGATGAGATTGGGATTAGCTGAAACCGTGCTGGGCGATTTTGCCGCAGACAATGGATTTTCCTTCTCAGCTACTGATTTGTTATTACCGATTCCAGACAGAGAAATCGGGTTGAGCAAAGGCAGAATGAGTCAAAACCCAGGTTATTAATCATGAAAAAATTGAAAATGAAAAAGTTAATTCATCTCAGAAAAATACAAACGCTGCTATCCTATGTGGTAGTATTGGGCGTAGTGATGATGACCTCGTGTAACGATGACGAGCTTCCGCAAGCGGGCTCTATTCCGGATGAAACACCTCCGACCGCAGGGTTTTCCTACGCAGCGACTTCAGAAAGTAATCTATCTATTAAATTCACTAACCTGTCTTCCAGTGCTACCCAGTACGTATGGGACTTTGGCGACGGTAATACTTCTACAGAAAAAGAACCAACAAACAGCTATGCAGACTTCGGTACGTACACCGTGACACTTACATCCAGTGATGATTTGGGTGTGCGGAGTACGGTCACCGATGAAGTATTGGTAGTTGCAGGTCCTTTCCAGCCGGTTGTTTCCGAGTCTGGTTTTGAAGACAACGACGCGCGGGCTGCCGCTTGCGGCGATGGCCTTGACGGACGTGATTGCTGGAGAAACAGCGACCTGGGTGGTGTGATTCAGATCACCTCTTCACCGGTACGTTCCGGTGACCAGGCAGCCAAGTTGACCGGTAGCGCGTCAGATCAAAGAATTGGTTATCAGCTGGTAACAGTGGAGGCAGATCAGAACTATGATTTGAACTTTTTCTACACCATGAAAGACGACCAGATTGGCTTCATCACGGTGTCAGTGCTCAGTGGACCAGTATCTTCTCATGAAGAAGCATTGGAGAAAACCATCGGTTCCATTACTGTCAATGACCAATCAGATCCCGATTCATATGTTGGAGAGAAGGTTTCATTTAATTCCGGTAGCAGTTCTGAAGTAGCGATCTATTTCTTCAACGAAGGTTCGGTAGAAGCAAGGCTGGACGATTTTTCACTTGACATCGGTCAGGAAGGTGCAGTGCCTCCTTCAGCGTCCTTTTCAGTAGCGCAGAGCGAGGAGAACTTCCTGGAGTATACTTTTACCAACGGTTCACTCAATGCGGAGTCTTATGTGTGGGATTTCGGTGATGGCAATACCTCCACAGAGGAGTCACCTACGCACGTTTATGCCACGGCTGATAACTACACTATCACACTCACAGCATCCAATGCCATTGGTACCTCAGCAGATTTCAGCACGCTGATTGATATTCAGGCGCCGGTTACTGCCGGGTTTACCTTTGAAATAGACCCCGATGACTACAAGACTTATACTTTTACCGATACTTCTGTAGATGCAGTATCTCTGTTGTGGGAGTTTGGTGACGGCTTCCAGTTTGCCGGGATGAACCCTACACACACGTATGACGAAGACGGCTCTTACACCGTAAAGCTGACCGCTTCTAGTGTAACAGGCAATACTTCTGTTGCTGAGGTACAGGTGACGGTAGCACAAGGGTTTATTGTGCAAGTTTTGAATGGGTCTTTTCAGGAATTTACCAGCAATACCGGTGACAATGCCGATGCCTGGGACATGACACCTAACAGCACGGTAGAGGACAACAACGGCAACACCATTGACAGCCCCTACAGGGCGATCTGGAACAATACGGATTTGAACGCCTACATTGATGCGACTTATGGTACCAATGAGCAGCCTGCAACTACGTCCGATGGATCTTTTGTGGATGGCGTCAAAACCAGAGGAGCGAAATTCAGCAATAGCTCACGTCGTTTGTATCAGGTGGTTGAAGTAAGAGCAGATACCGAATATACTTTCTCAATTGATACGCGCTCTGAAGCAATGGGCGTCAATACAGAAGTATTCATCCTCAATACGGAGATTACTACCGAAGTAGGTATCGATGCTTCTAAAACTGATCCTGCCATTGATGCTTACATGGAAATCACCAATGATTTCAATAGCTCAAAAGGTGATGCAAGCAACAATACTTTCACCAGAACTACATTCAACTTTACGCCTACCACGAATCAAATAGTGATTTACGTGAGGGCTCTGAATGCAGTAGATGGTAGCAACGAGGTCTTTTTAGACAATGTGGCGATCACTGAAAGCGAATAAAACCGGAACATTATATTATGAATAAATCCAATGACTACCCGAGGTTAACTTCGGGTAGTCTATTCCCTCTTTTACTGTTACTTTCAGGCCTTTTATGGCTCAGCAGTTGTATGGATGGCGGCCTCCCTGACCGTCCCTCTGGTGACTTCATTCCTGATGATACCATCGATGATCAAACTGGCGAGGACGATTTCATCCTGCCTGAGATTGACCTGACCAACTGGAAAGTCACATTACCTATTCCCAGGACGGATGGCAAACCGCTGGAGGTGGAACCTCCGGAGATTCTGGACTATCCCACTAATGAGACCTTGCTGCCATTTATGTACAATGACTCTACCGATGGTTCACTGGTTTTCTACACCTATCCGGGAACTACTACCACCAACTCCTCCTTTTCCAGAACGGAACTGAGGGAGCAAATGGTGCCGGGCAGCAACAATACCAACTGGACTTTTGCACAAGGCGGACGAATGAGAGGGACTTTGTCGGTGCCTGAGATTTCTACCAGATCAAACGGAGATTTTCACCGTACCATGATCATGCAGATTCACGGCCGTCTCACCAATGAACAACGAGATTTGATAGGGGAAGATGACAACAATGCGCCTCCTGTACTGAAAATTTACTGGCAGGACAACCGGGTGTATGTGAGGACCAAGCAATTGAAAGACCTCAATGCTACAGAAGAAGAAATGTTGTCAACCAGTGCATGGGAAGATGACAATGGGACCTTTTTTAGCAGGGAAGTGGGCACGGAAACCTTTACCCTGGAAGTGGTGGCTGAGGACGGAAAAATGACGGTGACCCTGGATGACGAGGAGACGCTGGTCTACGACGATATTCACATGGAAAAATGGGGGATTTTCGAGAACTACTTCAAAGCTGGAAACTATCTTCAAACACGCGATGAGGGTTCTTTTGCCCGCGTAAAATATTATGACCTCGTTATTTCACATGATTAGAAAAGTTAGTTGTATATTCCTTTTGGCAATGCTTTCAGTCGGGCTGAATGCGCAAAACATTGACTTGTCTCACTGGAAGATTACCATTCCCAAGAGCAGAAAGGACAATCCCAATAAGCCAATAGAAGTATCGCCGCCTGAGATCAAAGACTTTGCAGGCAATGAGGATTTGAAACCTTATTTCTACAAAGACCCGGAAGATGGCGCCCTGGTATTCTATGCCTATCCGGCACAGACGACCAGAAATACGAAGTACTCCCGTTCCGAGCTCAGAGAGCAGATGGAGCCAGGCAGCAACAAGGTCAACTGGACCTTTGCCCAGGGTGGGCGGATGAGAGGGACTTTGTCAGTACCTGAAACCACACAAGACGATATCGGCGACTATCACCGCGTAATCATCATGCAGATCCACGGTCGTCTCACCAACGAGCAAAGAGACCTGATAGGTGAAGACGACAACAATGCGCCTCCTATCCTCAAAATCTACTGGGACGAAGGACGCATTCGCGTGAAAACGAAGGTCCTGAAGGATAAGAAAGCCAAGATGCCGGAAATCCTTCACGAAAAAGCCTGGGGCGATGACAAAGGGAGAAACTTCAAAGAAATTGTGGGTACCAATAAATTCACCCTGGAAGTGAATGTTTCAAAGGGCAAGATGACCGTCACGCTCAATGACGACGAGACTTTTACCTATGAGGGAGTAGACATCGACAAGTGGGGAGTTTTTGAAAACTATTTCAAGGCAGGTAACTACTTCCAGTCGCGAGACAAGGGGTCCTATGCCTATGTAAAATACTATGAACTGGAGGTCAGTCATTAAGATGAGAATAGCATTAGTCATATTATTCATTTCATGCACGCTAAGTGCCCATGCGCAGGAACCGCTCGATTTCATGGACATCATGAACTGGAGATTGGAATTGCCATCAGGCTACAAAGCCTCAGACTGGAAACTCAGTAACTTCCGTAAGGACAGATTCGCCCAACCATTTTTCTATCTGGATTCGTTAGACGGAGCGCTGGTGATGGAGGCCTTTCCTGTAGAGGGAACTCGTTCCAAATCTAAGTACACCAGAAATACCCTACGGGAGCAGATGCAGCCTGGCAGTAGCGATGTCAACTGGACCATGAAAGAGGGAGGTGTACTGGAAGCGGAACTGCAGGTGACAAAAATGTCTCAGGAAGACGGTAAGTATCATAAAACGATTCTTTTTCAGCTGGACGGCCGTACCTCAGAGAAGCAAACAGAAAAGCTGGGACTGGCCAAATCTACGAGCATGCCCTTGCTCAAAATCACCTGGGACAATGAGCGGGTCAAAGTACAACGGAGAGTCCTGAAGAATGAATCTACAGTAGGGGATCAACTCCTCAGTAAAAGCGCCTGGGAAAACGATGACTCGCGGTTCTCCAAGAAGATAGGATTTAAGAAATTCAAGATCAGAATTGCTGTCAAAAAAGGTAAGATAGAAGTACAGATCGATGACGATACACCCATCATCTATAGAGATACAAGCGTCAAACAATGGTATTTCGAGAACTACTTCATCGCCGGCAATTACCTGCAAACCAAGTCGCCAGGCGCCCATTCAATAGTAAAGTACTATTACCTAAAAGTAAACCATGATTAAGCAAAGTATCATATATACAATCCTTCTTACCCTTTTATGGAGCTGTGGAGGACAGGGCAATTCTGTCGTGAGGACGCTGGATGAATTCAATGCAGCGGTAGCCAATGCCAAAGCTGGTACGGTCATCACCATGGCCAATGGCACATGGAATGATGTGGAATTGGTCCTGAAAGGAGAGGGGATAGAAGGTAATCCGATCAGGCTCAAGGCTGAGACACCTGGTGAGGTGATCATCTCGGGCCAGTCAAACTTATCATTTTCAGGTTCCTACCTTGAAATTTCAGGATTGGTCTTCAAGAATGGTTATACTCCTACCAGTGAAGTGATTTCCTTCAAGACCAGTAAAACAGATTTAGCCAATCATTCCAGAGTGACCAACTGTGTCATCGATGATTTCACCAACCCCGAGCGATTTGATGGTGATACATGGGTCGCCATCTATGGAAAAAACAATGTGTTTGACTACAATACCCTTATCGGGAAAGGCAATCGCGGAGTAACGCTTGCGGTAAAATTACAGACGGAAGCAAGCCGGGATAATCATCACCTCATTGAGCACAATTATTTCGGACCAAGAGAAGTGTTGGGCTCCAATGGCGGAGAGACGCTCCGTGTAGGAACCAGCCATTATTCCAGAACGTACTCCAATACCATGGTTCGCAGTAACTACTTTGACCGGGTAAATGGCGAGCATGAGATCATTTCTAACAAGGCTTGCGGAGATGAATTCAGAGACAATGTATTTTTCGAATGTCAGGGAACGCTTACCATGAGACATGGGCACCATACACTGGTAGAGAACAACTATTTCCTGGGCAATCGCAAGCCAAATACCGGTGGTATCAGAATCATCAATGAATACCAGACGGTGAGGAAAAATTACATGGCAGGTTTGACCGGTCATCGCTTCAGAGGCGCATTGGTAATCATGAATGGTGTGCCAAATTCACCTATCAATCGTTACAATCAGGTCATTGACTCCTACATGGACAACAACATTGTGATCAACAGTGATTTCATTCAGTTGTGTGCGGGAAGCGATGAGGAAAGATCAGCTGTTCCTGTGGGGTCTTCTTTTAAGAACAATTTGATCCTGGGAAAGACCAATACGGAACCCTTTACCATTTATGATGACGTCTCAGGCATTGCTTTCGAAGGAAATGTGATGAATGATGAAGCGAAAGCGCCGTTTGAGCAAGGATTTGAAAAAGTTTCTCTCGCTTTGTCAAGAAACGAAAGCGGACTGTTGGTCCCTGACCAGCAGCTGGTAGATCGCATTGGGTTTGGGGCAGTGAAGCTTCCTGTTGCAAAGGCCGAAGTTGGCGCCAGCTATTATCCGAAAGATGGTAGCACAAGAACTTTCAACACAGGTAAAACCACCAAAGTAGCTCCCGGAGTCAATACACTGCTCGATGCATTGGCCAATAGTGCTTCCGGCGATGTCCTGGAGCTGGAGAATGGAGGTGAATACCTGATGACGAAATATGCATTGGTCCATCATCCTATCTCACTGGTAACACCAAAAGGGGAAAAGGCTAAGGTGATGTCTGAGAAACAGAGCTTTTTCAAGATTGAAAATGGCGGTGCCTTTTTTGCAAAAAATGTCCTGTTTCATGGAACTGAATCACCTGATCAGGCCGGTAATAATGTGATCAGTACCAGCAAGTACTCTATGACAAAGAACTATGCGGTGCACATAGAGAACTGTGAGGTAGTGGACCTGGATAAGAACCACTCTTTCGACTTTCTCAAGTCATACAAGCACACATTTGCAGACTCCATCAACATCATCAATACCAACATGACCAATGTAACCGGCGCTGTGATGACGCTGGACATGGAAGTGGAAGACCTGGGGATTTACAATGTGGAAAATGTAAAAATCATCAACTCCACCTTCACCGATGTGAAACACGAAGTGGCCAATGTCTACCGGGGCGGAACTGACGAAAGCACCTTCGGTCCCATCATGACGATTAAAGATGTGAAAATCGCCAACTCAGGGAAAGGGAAACGAAATAAAGTGGGGGCTACGCTACGATTGCACGGCGTCCAGAAGTTAGTGGTGGATAATGTAGAGATTGAAGAAAGCAAGGGAATAGACTTGTTCATGACCAATGGCGAGCCCATCACCAAACTATCCAACATTACTTTCAGGAACGCTGAAGGACTCAGGACCAATGATGAGCCCTATGAAGCTAAAAACATTGTATCAAAGAAGTAGATGAGGAGTCTGATTGTCATATTGTTTTTGATCACGAGTGGTTTCGCTTTCGCGCAAAATCACCCCAATCTGGTATTGACGGTATCAGGCGTGCAGTCGATGCGTGCAAGTTTGGGTGAAATCCCACTCTTTGACCAGACGCTTGCTACTGTGAAAAAGCAGGTTGATGCGGAGATTGCCGCCGGGATCAAGGTGCCGGTGCCTAAAGACCTGGCGGGAGGATATACGCATGAACGGCACAAGGCCAATTTCTTTACCATGCAAAAGGCTGGTGTCTTGTTTCAAATCACTGGTGATGAAAGATATGCGGTATACATCCGTGACATGTTACTCAGCTATGCGAAGATGTACCCCACGATCGGCAAACATCCGGCGACGAGATCTTATGCACGTGGTAAGTTTTTCTGGCAGTGCCTTAACGATGCCAACTGGTTGGTCTATACCAGTCAGGCCTATGATTGCATCTATGACTGGCTAGATCGCAAAACAGTCAAAAAGCTGAACAAAGAGCTGTTTCGCCCTTACGCAGAGTACATCTCTACAGAAAATCCTCAGTTCTTCAACCGCATCCACAACCACAGCACCTGGGGCAATGCGGCCGTAGGGATGATCGGTTTGGTCATGGGAGATGAAGAGCTGGTACAGTGGGCACTCTATGGTTTGGACCAGCAGGTGCCGGGAGACTTTGTGAAAGACAACGATGGAGGAGCCATTCAGCTCAAAGGGCAGAAGGAAGCGGGATTCCTGGCGCAGATAGATCATGCGTTTTCGCCTGATGGCTATTATACCGAAGGCCCTTACTACCAACGCTATGCCATGTACCCTTTCCTGATTTTCGCACAGGGACTGGCTACTAAAAAGCCGGAATTGAAGATCTTAAATTATAGAAATGGCCTCCTCATCAAAGCTGTCACAGCACTGATCAATCAAACCAATGCCGCCGGGGAGTTCTTCCCGATCAATGATGCGCAGAAGGGCATGTCGCTGGCCTCGAGAGAGTTGGTGACAGCTGCCAGCATGGCGTATCATTTTGGAGGAGAAACTCCATCGCTGCTTTCGCTCATCGAAGACCAGGGCAGGGTGCCGTTGAATGATGCCGGATTGTCCGCAGCCCGGGCAATCGCAGACGGTTTAACGCAGCCTTATACCTATCAAAGTATGTTCCTTTCTGATGGTGCAGCCGGAGATGAAGGCGGTATTGGAATCTTGCGTAGCGAAGACCTGACACTTGTCATGAAGTATGCAAAACACGGTATGGGACACGGACATTTCGATAGACTGGGATTTCTGATGTATGATGGCGCAAAAGAGGTTTTTCAAGACTACGGTGCCGCCCGATGGGTCAATATAGAACATAAAGATGGCGGCGGATACCTGAAGGAGAACAAGACCTGGGCAAAACAGACGGTGGCTCATAATTCCATCGTAATTGATGGTCGCAGCCAGTTTGAAGGGAAAGTGCAGCAAGCAGAAGAGGCACATGGATTCTATCATTTCTTCGATGTTTCTAACCCGGATGTACAGGTGATGAGTGCTGCTGAAATGAATGCTTATCGCGACTGGCGCATGCACCGTACCATGGCGGTGATCAAGCTTGCAGAATTGGAAAAACCGCTTGTGCTCGATTTGTTGAGTTTGGTAGGTGAAGACGAGGAGGCTACTGCCAATTTCCACCTGCCACTTTATTATCAGGGTGAATTGATGTCTTCCAATCTGGAGATAGCAGCGGAAGCAAGTCTGGAGGCGATGGGTGAAAAGCATGGCTATCAGCACTTGTGGAAAGAAGCTACCGCTCAATCAAAAGGAGACCAGTTCAAACTGACATGGTTCAATGGAACCAATTTTTACTCTTTGACCAGCGCGACGCAGGCAAATGACAAAGTATTATTCACCCGCATTGGCGCCAATGACCCAAAATTCAACCTGCGACGCGACCCCGGGCTGATCATAGAACGTGAATCCGGGAGTACTTTATTTGCTCAAACGTACGAGGCGCACGGAAGCTATGACCCTGCGGCTGAGATTCCTGTCAATTCATTTTCGACGGTTACGGACTTGAAAGTGCTACATCATTCCAGGTACTACAGCGCGGTGGAAATCACCCTGCAGCAAGGTGCTAAATACATTTTTTGTAGTCTTAAGGAAGCAAGCAATGCCAACGAAAAGCATTCGCTGAAGCTTGGAAGCCGATCGATAGAATGGACAGGAAATTTTACATTAATAAAAGAATTATAGATGAATAAGAGTGATCAATATATCCTCACTGATCAGATGGAGTGGGAAGAGCTGGGGGGCGGCGTTTCACGCAAGATGCTCGGCTATGACAATCAGATCATGATGGTATTGGTGAAGTTTGAAAAAGGAGCCATTGGTTCCCCTCATAGCCATTTCCATACACAAGCCACTTATTGCGCCGCAGGGAAATTTGAGTTTGAGATAGATGGTGTGAAGCAGGTAGTGAAGGCAGGCGATGGTGTCTACATCCAGCCAAACCTGGTGCACAGTGCTGTATGTCTGGAAGAGGGAACGTTAATTGATACTTTCAGTCCGGTTCGGGAAGATTTTCTGGACGGTTCGGGCGTATCCTATTTTGGAAATGATAATTAATCGGCAACCGGAGCTATGAAAATCAAAGGACTTAGATGGTGGGTGATTGCGCTCATAGGAGTTGCAACGATCATTAACTACATCGACAGGCAATCGCTTAGTGTATTGTGGCCACAGGTAGCAGACGACCTGTTTCCGGACCAATCGCTGGATGAGCGCAAGGAGATTTACGCCAACATCACCATCATTTTTATGTTCTCCTATGCCTTTGGTCAGGCAATTTTTGGAAAGATATTTGATTGGATTGGAACACGCATTGGCTTTGCCTTGTCCATTGGCGTGTGGTCTGTCGCAACTGCTTTACATGCACTGGCCAATTCATTCGCAAGTTTTTCACTTTTCCGGGCGATCCTTGGAGTCGCAGAAGCAGGTAACTGGCCAGGAGCTGCCAAGGGTAACGCTGAGTGGTTCCCTTCCAAAGAGCGTGCTTTTGCGCAGGGATTATTTAACTCTGGAGCAGCCATTGGTGGCATTGTCTCCATCCCGATTATCTCTTCACTGGCCATAGCGCTGGAGAGCTGGCAGGCGATTTTTATAGTAGTAGCTGTGCTGGGTTTCATATGGTTGATTCCGTGGTTGATCATCGTCAAAGCGCCTCCCAGGAAACACCCATGGTTGACAGAAGAAGAGAAGGAATACATCCTCACCGGACAACAGAGTAATGCGGACAGCAGTGAGGATATCAGCGAGGAAGAAGGATACAATCCGTCTACGGGTGAGTTGTTGTCACACAAGCAGAGTTGGGGTGTTATCATCGCCTCGGCGGCTGTTGACCCTATCTGGTGGTTGTTCATCTCGTGGATTCCATTGTATTTGTTTGAAGTCTATGACATCGACGTGAAAGGACTGCTCATCTATGGATGGGTGCCCTATGTAGGGGCAATGTTAGGAGCATGGTCTGGTGGGTTGATTTCTCAAGATAGGCTTAAAGCGGGATGGACAGTCAATAAAACCCGTAAAACGGTCATCTCGCTGGGCTGTATGATTATGCTACCTGCACTTTTATTGCTGGCAAGACCCGGAGGACCTACTGCCGCAGTGTTGATCATGGCAGTGATCCTGTTCGGCTTTCAGGTAGTAATAAGCAGCGTGCAGACGCTACCAAGTGATATGTTTAGTGGCAAGACGGTAGGTACGCTGTCAGGATTTGCGGGAATGGCAGCAAAACTATCTGCTGCAGCACTGATTTTCCTGGTGCCGGTATTGACACAGGGAGGTAATTATGCACCCGCATTCATCATAGGAGCAAGTCTGGCCTTGATTGCAATGGCCAGTGTCTGGTTCCTGTGTGGCAAAATAGAACCATTAAAACCAAAAAACAGATGACCGACGATTGAAATAGAAAAGTAAGGCGATGAATTGAAGGCTTCGTTGCCAAATGCATAACATCAATTTTTTAAACAAAGAAATAAGCCGTGAGGCTCGAAACTTATTGTAAAATTTTAATTAGTAACAAGAATGAAATTAAAAGGG
>ERZ1740068.468-NODE-468-length-19836-cov-6.403872_pt1 | contig 19836 bp, 15 predicted proteins | sample MGYA00581735_ERZ1740068 | MGnify/ENA primary metagenome ERZ1740068 (study PRJEB43018, sample SAMN04849740) | marine metagenome | isolation source: floating plastic debris | place: Pacific Ocean | collected 2008-08-30 | study: EMG produced TPA metagenomics assembly...
ATCGCCGCAGCGGCGGAAGCTGGGATGGAACCGGGCGCTTTGCCAACGATCCGTTCGTCCACCAGATGCAACTCGGAATTTGTACCGGGCCGGTTCACGGCCCCCGCATAGTAAACCTTATCCCCAACCGAAAAACGGCTGACCGCGTCACCTGTGCTGACAACTTCACCGGCGGCATCCCAACCCAGGATGTCAGGTGCCTCCTCCGCGGGAGCACGCCGCCGCCGAATTTTGGTATCTACGGGATTGACCGAAACCGCTTCGACCTTCACCAACAGATCATGACCCTTCGGCGTGGGCGTTTCTGCTTCAAAGTCGATCAATGCGTTAGGTCGATCAATTGGACCTGTTTCAGTGTATCCGACAGCTTTCATAGCGTGCTCCTGTGGTTTGATACCTAACCGATGACGCTCATCTCATTGAGGGTGAACTCTTCGACGGCCCCATCTGTCGCGTGCATGTATGCGTTGAGGTGCGGAGCGCCCATGTGGGTCTGCCACAAGTCGCGGCTTTCCCAGTTCTCGTAGAACAGGAAATGCGCCGGGTTCTCGTTGTCCTGGTGCAGATCATAGTTGATGCAGCCAGCTTCGGCGCGGGTGATGTCGATCAGTTTGAGAAGCTCGGCCTTCACGAGGTCGATCTTGTCGGCATTGGCTTTGATATTGGCAACGATGGTGAGCTTGGCCACTGGAAGGATCCTTTGTTTGAGCTTTATGCCCAAAGATTACGAGGCCGCTATTTCGGGATAAATAGGCGAGATACGAAAATATAATCCGGATTTAACGGCTAATGTTGCTCGATAACCACAGCCTGTTCATGATCATCGCCGAGAAGGGCAGTCTGGTTGCCGCGGCGCGCGAGACCGGCATGTCCACAACAACCGTCTCTGAACGTCTAGCTGCCCTCGAAGCCCACTACGGTGTGGTGCTGTTTAATCGAACGACACGTTCCATCAGCTTAACAGAGGAGGGCCGTACGCTCGTCGATGGGGCAAGAGCAATCCAGAGTGAAGTAACTGATCTCGACACACGCATTCGCCATGGAGCCGAGACGCTGTCTGGGCTGATCCGGATCTCGGCACCGGTCGATCTTGGCCGCAGCATAATCTCGCGGGCGATCTCCGCCTTCACCGAAGAAAACCCTGCGGTCTCCATCGAACTGTCCCTGTCAGATGGATACATTGATCTTGTCGGACAGGGATTTGACATGGCAGTCCGCTTTGGCAACGTCACAGACTCAACCCTTAGAGTCCGAAGCCTCGGGACGTTCCAACGTCTTGTGTGTGCAGCCCCGGCGTACTTGGAAAGACATGGAACGCCACAATCCCCTGACGATCTGAGACACCACAATTGCCTGGTGATGCGCTTCGGTGAAACGTTGGACAACGTCTGGGAGTTTGGCACTGGATCAAACCGGCACCGCGTCACGGTCCGTGGGAGCCGCGTTGTGAATGATGGTTGGCTCATTCGGTCTTGGGCGCGGGCCGGACACGGTATCGTGCTGAAATCGGAATTGGATGTGGCCGAGAACATCCGATCTGGATCACTGGTTTCCTTGCTTGAAGACCATCTGCCGCCACCAAACCCTTTGCAAATGATGTTCCCACCGGGGCGGGCCCAGCCACGTCGAGTGTCCGCATTTGCGGACTGCATTCGCGTCACAAGCCCTCGCTCCCTATTCGACGCATAAAGCGTTCTCGCCAGTCAGAACTTGTACCAGGAGAACAAGTCGCGTGGCCACCCGTTCCAGTTACGCCAGCCAAGTTCCTGGCGAGGATCGGCAGTATCTTCGGCCGGTTCTTCGTTTGTTGAAGACTGAAAAGCATCAAAAAAGCCAGCCAATCGCGGAAACTATTGAAACCACGGAAGATGGCAGGCCTTTCAATGCGAAGATATCATTGTTTTAGCGTTCGGACCCGGCTCTACCGCCACAAAGAGGCATACGACGCGAGCGCGCCCTGTAGCTTGGCCAGTATCCTGTTGGCCGGGCTTGGCCTAGGGAGAGGACCTGTTGCCAAACACTCCACCACTGTCTCAACTGGGCAGGGAAGACGCGTAATCGGATCAAAGTAACGGGGATAGTCTATAAGTGCTGCGTGTGCCAAGCCTTCGATCGATGGCTGGGCGGATCTTCGCGCGGGCACGCGGCCTATATCCTGCGTCAAACCCCATCCCGCATAGAACGGCGCGCCGGTTGTGGTGACGGATACGCCCCGCAACAGCGCCTCAAACCCCATGAGCGATGTCATGGTCCACAGGGCGTTGACCTCTCCGAGCAGGGTGGCCGGATTTGCCTGCGTCAGCACCTGATCTGCGAGTGCTGTTAGCGCGTCTGCGGGCACAGCACCCTCTCGCAGTCCGGCCTCAACATCGGGATGGGGCTTATAGAGGATGATTGCATCAGGGTTTTCTTTACGGGTGAGTTCCAGCAGCTCTAGGTTGCTGGCCACTGTTCCTGCACCCAAAATGATCGACGCATCGTCCTCCACCTGCCCAGGCACTAGAATGCGATGACCTTCCGGCAGCTGTGGCGCGCTTTGACCAAGATTGTATTTGCTCAGACCGGCCCGCGTGAGGTAGGCAATCAATCGTTCGGCCCGCCATTTCTGATCGGGGCGCAGCGTGGCGCGGGCCGTGATCAACTGTTCAAGGCGGCTGGCCCTGGCAGGATCGTAGTAGATGCCAAGATCATCGCAGACGAGCGACAGCGGCGGAATAAGATCCGCGCCCAGGCCGCGAGAGCGCAGAAACCCATCCTCGACGCGGACCGCAGTTTCGGGCGCGCTATCCTGCTGAGAGGCCCAGACCATAGACGGCCTGTCACTCTTGGCTGGCACTTCCACAAAGCGGACCCGTCCATGCTGGCCGAAGAAAGAGCGCAGGGGCTTGCGTTTCCAAAGGCGCATGCCGTAGGCGTCCCACCCGCGGCGATCCTCTCTCCAGGCCCGGGTTTGCGCCTCAAGGATCGAGATGGCGTCTTCCAGCTCGCACAAAGCGTCGGTGTGGGGATTGTACCATTTGGGGTAGAGAATACAGGCCGCCGCAAAAAGTTGCGCGCGTGTCAGGCGACGACCGCGGCGGGGAAAGGCGAGGGGGTGACGATCTTCCGTCAGGTCCCACCCTGCGTAGAAGGGCCGGCCAAAGACCTTTGGCTTATGGTCCGCAAGGATTGCCTCAAACCCCAATTGAGAGCTGACTGTATAGACGGCCACTGCCCCCTCCAGCAATTTCCATGGGCTGACCGGATCAGCAAAGAGTCGAATGCGATCGTTTTCGTCCTGGGCGGAAAAATACCCCGTGCGGTGTCCCTGCACCGTTTCTGGATGCGTCTTGATCAAGATGGGCGCGCCGGGGTTGTCCTCCTGCGCCCAATAGAGCATTTCCTTAAAGCTTGCTGCGTTAGCACCGCCTTGGGTGACAGAGGCCTCCCATTCGGTCTGGTCAGTCACCAGAACATAGCCGGGATCGGGGCCGGGCGCGCTTGGATCAAACGCGGTGTATTTGGTCAGGTCCGCCTCTTTCAGACGGGCGATAGCCCCCCGCGCGCGGTCAAGAAGCGCCGTGTCATCCAGCGGGTGTGACGCAAGACATGTTTCAAGATCAGATGGCGCATCGCCGTTGAAATGTGTGCCCGTCTGGTCGATCACCAGGCCCAGAGGCGGTTCGCCCGACCGGCCCGGTCGCAAGGACCGCAAGAAGGCATCCTCGACACGCACCAGGCTGGCACCGGTCGCCTGCGCGACGCTCTCGCCTCTTGTGGCGTAAGGCGAATGACCCCAAACCGCAATCAGGTCATCCGAGCCGGGTTTGCCCAGCTCCAACGCATACCCCGACAGCTCCATGATCCGCCGCACGCGTTTTTGGCGCATGAAGCCTGCGTTGAAATAAAAAGCCCGCCGTGGCGCTTGGGGCTCGGCGGGCTCGAAAGGGGTGTCTGGGTGCATCACTCGCCCGACAAGGCATCTACAGCGCTTGACACGGTACCAACTGTACTAAGGGGCGTCGTGATCGCGGAAATCACCTTGCTCCACTGAGCGAACGGTGCCTCGGTCACATAGAGCGTGTCTTCATCCCGAATGGCAAAATCGCGGGCCATGAACATGCCGTTTGGCCGCGTCAGATCAAGCACATAGACCATACGCTGCGCGCCGATCAGATCTGCACGTCCCAGCACTTGGTTGGCCACTTCGGCCGGCTCGTTGCGCAAGATGAAAATGCCCGTTGGGTCGGCAAGACTGGCGTTCAAACCGCCCACTTGCGCGATGGCCTCAACGGCGCTGATGGTTGGGCTTGCAAATGGCAATCGGGCCTGGGCGCCGGTGGCGCCGAGAGCTGTAAAGGCGCGAGTGTCTTGCTCCACAAGAATGCGATCGCCGCCACGCAGCGCGATGTCAAAACGTGGGTTGGTGAAGATATCTTGGAACCAAACCCTGGACTGATGCTCGCCCCGGGCAACGGTGATTTGGGCCAGTTCAGGCTCGACCGTCACCCCGCCTGCTGCAGCCAGCATCGTGGAAAGCGTGCGCGTTGGCCGTTCGATCGGATACACACCCTGCGCGCCCACGCTGCCAATCAAGGAAACGGTTGCGCCGTCACCGGCGAGGCGGCGCACTTCGACCTGAGGGTCCGGTGTTTGTTCATCCAACCGCGATGTGATCAAGCGGCGAATGGCCTCCGGGGTGTTGCCAGCCGCGCGGATCCGACCCGCATAGGGCACAAAGATAAACCCGGATCCGTCAACCTGAACTTCCTCCAGTAGGGTGTTGTTGCTCAAATCACCCGCCAACAGGCCGTCATCCACGTTTTCCCAGATCGTCAGCCCAAGCGTATCGCCCGGTCGGATCGTGTCAGAACCAATCAGGCCTGCGCGTTGAAACTCTTCGGTGAAACCCAGGGCGGGCTGCACCGCTGTCGCGCGGGTGACGCGGTCGTTGACCGAGACCACGAATGCATCGCCACTGCGCTGAACAGAGCCCTCAAACAGCTCGCGTTTGTTGGGGCCCACGCGGGGAAGGGCACAGGATGCCACAATGGACAAAGCCATAAAAAGGGCGATCGTTTTCGCCCACCGGTTGGAACGGGGTTTCACTGCTCGGTCTCCTCGACCTGTTATTGTTCTGCCTCAATTTTTTCCCGCAAACTAACGGAATCCGGGAATAAAATCCAGCGCTACAGATTGTGCCTAGGTCGTCACCGCACGCAACTGTTGCCTCGGAGCCGCGGTACCCGCGACCAATGCATCGTACGGATCTTCCTCACTCAGCATCAAATCAACGGCTTGGCGAAGCACCTGTCGGCGCCCTCGAGCAGAGTAGAAACCACCCGCAATCTGGCTGGTTTCCAAGAGATACCGCCGATAATCGCCATAGGCGCGGCGATCGGGGCGTTCTGCCAGAGAAAAGAAATCCCTGAGCGGCTTGGTCGAGACAAATTCAGGCTTGGCATAGACGGCCTCGCCGAATGTCTTGAGAGGGATGCCGCGCCACAGGACCTGTTGTGCGGCGGTAGAATTGACCGTCACGGCCGTGCGCGCCTCATCCAGAAGCTGGGCGAGTTTGCCCCCTCGGACAAAGTGCACGCGGGAGGAAAGCCCGTGTTCGCGGGCGAGGCGCAACAACTCGCGCCGGACCGGCACACGGCCATCTTCCAAAGGATGCGCCTTCACCACCAGATGATGGTGTTTGGGGGCCCCTTCGGCAAATCCCTCGATCACGGTACGCAGGAAATCCGACATGGTTTCGAAGGGAGAATGCGCTTGAAACGACGCGTCATGCTCCAATTGAAGGAGTGCAAGATGATATGGGAAACCACCATGCCGGATGCGCCAGGTGGCAATGCGGCGTTCGATCGCCTGATAGGGCATCAGCACCAAGCGCTTGAGATACAATCCGAATTCCTGCCGCACGGACAGGGCGCGATGGGCGCGAAATTCTCGGTACCCCCGGTTAAAGAGCAAGACGGCGCCGTGATAAAGCGCACCATACCAAATGTGCTGGCGCATATCGCCCCAACTGGCCGGGGGCAGGGCCGTGTCCATGTCAGAGTTTTCCAGGGCGTGACGCATGTCATCGACGCTCATGCGCATCAGTTTGGAATGTCCGTTAGAGCCGTCACGCTCATAAGTCACCCAATAGGGGCGCATGTAGCCTTCTTCAAACACATGGATCGTGAGATCCAGCTCTTTGGCATAGGCGATGGCTTGGGCATGAATGGGGCGGACATCCCCGTAGAGGACGATATCGGTGACGCGCTTTTCAGCGATCAGCGTCTTGAAAAAATCGGGCCAACCTTGTGCATCGCCCCGGTAGGCGACATACCGATCACGATCCTGCCAAAACAACCTGTCGCCTGAGTTGAAGCCGACGCGCCACACATCTGCGCCTGAGTGCCGCACCATGCGTGCCAAGCGTTGAAAGAAAGGTCCATGCGGGCCTTGCAGGAACAAAAAGACCTTATGGTCGCCTGTGAGCATTCTTAGATGATCGCTAACTGCTTATTTTAGGGGAGTATAGCTTGGATTGGGGCAAAAATAAGACCCCAATGCCTTGCCTGACCAATGCCTCAAGGATACGTCGTTTTACGCAAGCGTTTCAAGGAGTTTTGGCATGTTCACGGGGATCGTCACAGATATAGGGCGCATTTTGGAGGCTGAACAGCGCGGTGATCTGCGTGCGAGGATCGAAACACGGTACAACATGGCCGCCGTGGATATGGGCGCGTCGATTGCCTGTGATGGCGTATGCCTGACCGTTGTGGGCAAGGGCGAGGATTGGTTTGATGTCGATATCTCGGCCGAGACCGTATCGAAGACGAACCTGACCTCCTGGAGCCCGGGCAAACGCGTCAACCTTGAGCGATCGCTGCGCGTGGGTGACGAGCTGGGTGGGCATATCGTATCGGGTCACGTGGATGGCGTGGCAGAGGTGATTTCCATGCAGGATGAAGGGGATAGCACGCGGGTGATAATGCGCGCGCCAGAAGCGCTTGCCCGGTTTATCGCGTCAAAGGGCTCGGTGGCGTTGAATGGGACATCTCTGACGGTCAATGAGGTCGACAGCAATGAGTTCGGCATCAATTTCATTCCCCACACCAAAAAAGTGACGACTTGGGGGGATGTGAATGAGGGCGATCATGTCAATCTGGAGATCGACACGCTGGCCCGTTATGTGGCGCGTATGCGGGATATGGAATAGCGCCCAAGGGGTCAAAATTCTGGGAGAATTTTGGGGCGCGTCTGTCAGGGACGCGCCTTTTTTGCATCGTTTTGAGCGGGTTGAAAGCGCTGGATTTGAGTATTTTTGAAAAGAAAGAAGCCGGGTTTGGCCTCTTTCTCTTTATGTCTCGAGTTCCGTGAGTTGCGAGAATGCGGCGCGGAGTTTGGCCTCTTCTTCTTCACGCAGCGCCAAGTTCCCGCGCGCCTCTTCCACCACCTCCTCGGGTGCGCTGGCCACGAATTTGGGGTTGTTCAAACGGCCGCGCAGGCCTCCGAGCTCCTTTTCGAGCTTGCCGAGAGTTTTCTCTAGGCGCGCTTTTTCCTCTTTTACATCAATGACATCTGCGAGGGGCAAGCCGAAGCTGCCGCCGTCGACCGCGACCGTGATGCAGCCTTTGGGGAGCGTGTCTGTCATGGTCAGGCTGTCGATGCGGGCCAGCCGCTTGATCATCACCTCATTGCGCGCCCATGCGGCTTTGCCGGCCGCGTCGAGATCGGTGCAGAGCACGGGGATGGTGAGGCCTGCGGGCACGCGGACTTGTTGGCGGGCGGAGCGGATGGACTCGATCACCGAGATCACCCAATTCATTTCGCGATCAGCGTTTTCGTCGATGAGATCAGCACCATAGGTGGGCCAATCAGCGTGGACAAGTTGCTTTTCTCGCTCTCCAAGCGTGCCCCAGAGCTCTTCGGTGATGAAGGGCATGATGGGGTGAAGCAGGATCAGGCACTGGTCGATGACCCAGGCCATGGTGGCTTGGGTTTCCGCCTTGGTGGCCTCGTCGCCATCCATCAGAAGCGGCTTGGAAAACTCGACATACCAGTCGCAGACCTTGCCCCAGACGAAGGCGTAGAGCGCGTTGGCGGCGTCGTTGAAGCGGAACTGGTTCAGGGCGTGATCGACGTCTTCGCGGACGCGGGCGGTCTCTCCGATGATCCATGTGTTAACAGTTTGAGACGGCGTCGGTATCGCGTCGATATCACTTCGGTTTTGCGTCGGTGCGATTTGGCCGGTGGTCGCGCCGTTCATTTCAGCAAAACGGGCGGCGTTCCAGAGCTTGGTGCCGAAATTGCGATAGCCCGCGATGCGCTGCGTCGAGAGCTTCAGATCGCGGCCCATGGCGGCCATGGCCGTCAGTGTGAAACGGACGGCATCAGCGCCGTATTCGTCGATGAGTTCCAGCGGGTCGAGCACGTTGCCGAGCGACTTGGACATCTTCTTGCCCTTCTCGTCGCGGACGAGGGCGTGGACGTATACGTGGTCGAATGGCTTTTGGCCGACGACGGCGTATTGCATCATCATCATGCGGGCGACCCAGAAAAAGATGATGTCAAATCCGGTGACGAGGACGGAGGTGGGGAAGTACTTTTTCAGTTCCTCGGTGTCCTCGGGCCAGCCGAGGGTGCCGATGGGCCAAAGGCCGGAGGAGAACCAAGTGTCGAGAACGTCGGGGTCACGATAAAGATCCACGCCTGACAACCTAAAGAGGCTTTCGTCCGTTGGCTGGCCTTGTTCATCCCGAGGCCCATCTTCCGGATATGATTGCGCATAGTTCGGCGCCAGATCCGTAGACTCGACCGTAACGTCAGAGCCGTAGTAGTGTTGCGCCTTGGCAACGACTTCATCCACCGTTGGTGCACAGAAAGCGATCATGTCACCAAGAAGATCATCTTTGTCAGGTCCATACCAAACCGGGATCTGGTGGCCCCACCAGAGTTGGCGGGAAATGCACCAGGGCTCGATGTTTTCAAGCCAGTTGAAATAGACCTTGCGGTCCTGCTCGGGCATGATGTTTGTCTCGCCAGAGCGGACGGCGTCGATGGCGGGGCCGACGATTTTGTCGGTGTCGACGAACCACTGGTCCGTCAGCATAGGTTCGATCACGACCTTTGAGCGATCTCCAAAAGGCTGCATAATTGGTTTTTTTTCCACGAGAGGCTCGTCATGGCTGATGGTTTCGCCATCTTCGCCCATTTCCTCCACAGTGTGGATAACTGCCAGGCCCTCGGAGGTGATCTGATCGACCACGCGTTTGCGCGCTTCGAACCGATCCAACCCGCGCAGGTCGTCAGGGACAAGATTGAGCGCGTCAACGTCTGGCGCTTTGTGCTCTGACATGGAGCCTACACGCCACTCTTGGCCCTGGAAAAGGGTGACCCAGCCTTGGGCGTGTTTTTGCGCTTCGGCGGCGGCGTGGGGATAGGGGTCGCCGTCGTCGCGCATGGTGCCTTTCGTGTCCATCAGGCGGTAGAGCGGGATGCGGTTGCGGGTGGCAACTCCGTAGTCGTTGAAGTCATGCGCGCCGGTGATCTTCACCGCGCCTGAGCCGAAATCGGGGTCGGGGTAGTCGTCGGTGATGATTGGGATCAGGCGGCGGTGCTCTTTGGGACCGACGGGGATTTCGCAGAGCTGGCCGACGATGGGGGCGTAGCGTTCGTCCGATGGATGGACCGCGACCGCACCGTCACCGAGCATGGTTTCGGGCCGGGTGGTGGCGATGGAGATGTAGTCACGCTCCTCCTCTAGCGTGACATTTCCATCCTCGTCTTTTTCGACATAGGTGTACGTGGCACCACCAGCGAGCGGGTATTTGAAGTGCCACATGTGACCGGGTGTTTCGATGTTTTCGACCTCGAGGTCGGAGATGGCTGTCTCAAAATGCGGATCCCAATTTACCAGCCGCTTGCCGCGATAAATGAGGCCCTTTTCGTACATGTCGACGAAGACCTTGATGACGGCGTCGTGGAAATTGCCCTCTTCGCCCGCAGGTGCACCCGGTGCGCCGGACATGGTGAAGGCGTTGCGGGACCAGTCGCAGGAGGCGCCCAGGCGTTTTAGCTGATTGATGATGGTGTCGCCGCTCTCGGTCTTCCACTTCCAGACTTTTTCCAAGAAAAGCTCGCGGCCCATCTCGCTGCGGGTGGCGTTGCCTCGCTCATAAAGTTGCCGTTCGACGACCATCTGTGTGGCGATGCCTGCGTGATCCTGGCCCGGTTGCCAGAGCGTGTCGTGCCCGCGCATGCGGTGCCAGCGGATCAGGATATCCTGCAGCGTGTTGTTGAAGGCGTGGCCCATGTGCAGCGAGCCCGTCACATTGGGGGGCGGGATCATGATAGAGAAGGTCTCTGCCCTGTCTTTTGCGTTGGCGCCAGCTTTGAACGCGCCGGTGTGTTCCCAGCCCTGATAGATGCGGCTCTCTGCGCTTTGCGCGTCAAATGTTTTGTCCATGGCCATGGGTCGCGTGCCTCTTTGCGTCTTGCCCGTGACGGCTGAGATAGCGCGTGTGGCGCGGGAGGGGAAGCGGTTATGGGTTGTGATTGCCGGGCAGCTTGGCGCAGGATCAGACCCATGACAGAGCTTGATCACTACCCGGCCAGAACGGCCATGTCCCTCTTTCTGCGCATGGGCGGGTGGATTGCCATCATTTTCACGGTGATTTTGCTGATTGTTTCGCTCATAGGGCAATCGAATTTCTCCACGGCGCAGCGGTTTGAGGCCGAAGGGCGGGACGCTTTGGCCATGGTGGAGGACAAATACGTGCGCGAAGGACGGGATTCGGATGGCAACCGGACCTACACTTACTACTTCGTTTTGGAGTTTGTGACCCAGCGGCGCGAAGAGATGGCGGTCAGCAAAACCGTGGGCCGGGCGTTTTATGATACCCGGGATGTCGGTGATGAGTTGCAGATCCGGTATCTTTCAAGCGAGCCGAGTACGGTCGAGTTGGAAGAGGGCGATTATGCGCGCGGTGCGGCGGTGCTGCGCTGGGTGGCGCTGGGGTTTGGGATTGTGTGGCTGGTGGCGCTTTGGGTGACTGGGCGCTGGACAGTGGAGGCGCGGCGCGCGCGGCGTTATGGGGCGGTGGAGATGGCGGAGGTTGTTGAGGTGATGCGTACCAATGTGCGCATCAACAATCAGCCGCGTTTCCGGATCGTTTGGCAAGATGGGCAGGGGCGGAAAGGGCGCAGCTTGCTCAAGAAGGCGCATGAGGTGCAAGGGTGGCACGGGCGTGATCCGATCCGGATTTACCAGGGGATGAAGCGGTCCTGGTGGGCGGGGGACATTGGGGATCGGCCGAAGGGGTGATGTGAGCCGCTCTTCCGCCCTTGCGGGCGGCCTCGCTTAGGCTGGGATCGACGGGATGGTGCGGTCGATGCCGCGGACGAGGTTTTTCTCACGGTCGAAGAAGGGGAGGGTGACGATTTGGACGTCGTGGGATGTGCCGTCGGGTAGGCGCATCTGTAGGGTGCGACCGACCCAGTTGCCTGGTTTGGCAAAGACCACGTAGCCGATGCCGAGTTGCAGAGTGGGGGAAGGGACGCCGGCGGTGATCCGGCCGACGACCAAGTCTCCATCGAGGATCTGGCTGCCGGCGCTTGGCGTCGCGGATACGCATGTCGCGCCAAAGAGACAGGTGCGTTGATCCTTGCCCACGAGGGCCGAGCGGCCGATGAAATCGCCCTTGTCCATGTCGATGAAGGGGCCAAGCCCTGCCTCAAAAGGGGTCATGGAGGTGTCCATGTCGGTGAGGTTGCCGAGGATGCCGCCCTCGATGCGGCGCAGGGTCATGGCGCGGCAGGAGGAGAACTCCATCCCGTGCGGCGCGCCGCAGGCTGTGATGTGATCCCATAAGGCAAGGTGATCGGTCTCGGGACCGGCATAGATTTCGTAGCCTAGCTCATTGGTGAAGCCGGTGCGCGAGACGTAGAGCCGTTGACCGGCAAAATCGTAGAAACCGGCGCGGAAGTATTTCAGCGTATCGTCAATCGCGCCACCCGTTGCGGCGTGCATGATGTTCATCGAGGCGGGTCCCTGGATCTGCAGAACGCGCACGCCAGGATCGGAGATTGTGACGTCAAAGCCGCCGGAATTGGCCATCAGCCATGTCTCAAACGGTCCGCCGGCCTGCACGTACCAGAAGGCCTCTTGATCAAAACGGAACATAACACCGCCCATGAAGACACCGCCCTGCGGCGTGCAAGCGATGGCGTAGTAGCCGCGACCGGGCGCCATTTTGGCAACGTCGCGCGCCAATACGTGGTTGAGGAAGGCCTCAGCGTCAGGACCTTTGATCTCAACCGGCTTTTCCGGCGTGTCGAACAACAAGGCTTTCTGCCTTAGGCGCCAATAGAACTCAATTTCGTCTTCGCCGATATGGATCGGGAAATAGCGCCCGGCATAGACCCCTCTGATGAATTCCGGACGCCGAGTGCGCTCGATGAAGGGGGATTCCTGAAACCGTCGGGCGCTCACCCGAACAAGGTTTTCAAGGTCTGATGCTTCCTGAAGATTGCTCATGATGTGTAACCCCCCCCCCTTTCAACGTGTCAGGTATTCTGCAGATTTTCTTACGGCGTTCCCGCATTTCTATGTCGCCCTCGGGTGTGCCATCGTGAAACGTGCCGAACCATGTGTCCCAAGGTGTTTCCCAGGTGCCGTAGTTGCAATCGAAGAACTTGTGGTGGAGCTGGTGGAAGAAATCACCCAGCCCGAACTTGGTGGCTTTCGAGAGTTTGAGGGTTTCAAACCCGGCATGGGACATGGGCGCGCCGATCACATGGTGGAAGAGCAGGAAGAGCACGTGGATCGGGTGGCCTGCAAGCAAGAAAAAGATCATCGTGTCGAACATCAAAAAGAAGCTCTCTACCGGGTGCATGGCCAGGCCGGACCAGGGGCCTGTGTTGATGTTCTTGTGATGCCAGGAGTGAAACCAGGTGTAGAGCTTGCCCACATGCAGCAAGCGGTGCAGCCAGTAAAAATGCAGACCCGCCCAAATGGGGATCAGAATGATCAGGGTGAGGAACCAAACGGGGTTGTCTTCAAACGTGATCATGCGCGCCCAGCCATTGGCATAGGCGTGCCACATCAGTGCCTCCCAGAAGACAGAGAAGGCGAGCGCGGGTCCCAGTGTCCAGAACATATTGTCCCAGACCTGGTTTTTAAAATGGAAGACCTTTGAGCCTTTGGCCATCGGGCGCATATCATAGCGATATTCGTCGGCCTGGGTGCGGTACTTCCAGAGCGCCAGATGCAGCCCGCCTGCAATGACCAGCAGGATCACGAGGTTGCGCAGCCAGATCTCAAAGATCCAGTCAAAGCTCAGTGTTTGGGCGCGCTCGAGATCCGGGGTGAACCAGGTCCAGACCACCACTGCGAAGACCAGGTAGAGGAAACGCTGCGCTACCGGGTTCCAACTGCGCAGGAGATACTTCAGTGAGACGAGCGGCTTAATTTGCCTATCCCATTAGGGCGCCATTTTGATGGGCAACTCGGGCGTGTAGTTCCATACCTTGCGTTGGGACGTGCTTTGGCGCGCACGTCTGTCGCGTGCACCAGACGGATCGGTGGTGCTCATCTATCGTCTCCGGCTTCCATGGTCTGGGTTATGCGGTGCTGGCGCGCTGGGCGGCGACCTCTGGATCTACCAGCGGTTCGCGCTCCCCGTGGCGCAGGACAGTGGGGGCATAGGGTTCGCGGGCGAAGACCTCTTCGACCATGGGCGCGAAAAACTCGAGCGGCAGCGTATCGTAATCGGGGTCAAAGCTGGCCTGATCCCAACGTTCACAGAACTCGGCGCAGTCGTCGAAGAACATGTGGCCTGTGTGGCGCTCGCGCTTGTTCTCATCGAACCCATCGAGGTGGTGGCCGTAATAGACCATCTGGAAATCCCCGTGGGTTTCCACGCACCAACGGCATTGCTCGCGCACAAAGGGTTTCAGGATCGTGGCGGCGTATTCGTCGTGGTTATAGGGCGCGTAGATGTCGCCGATGTCATGCAGGAGTGCCGAGACCACCCAGTCGATATCCGCCCCATCGCGCCAGGCGCGGGTCGCCGATTGCACCGAATGGCCAAGACGCGTGATCTGATAGCCCGAGAGGCTTTCATCAAGATCCACCAGCGCCTTCAAAAGCCGCCGGCCCGTGTGTTTGGTGTGGTCAATTTCGTGGGCGGTCAGGAATTCGTAGTCTTCCTTGGTGCCGTCTTTCATCTGGGTAAAGCTGACTTTGTCCATCATGCATGCCTCGGGTTGGGTCGCGTTTCCTGCCTTAGCTGTAGAGCCCCTGAGCGTCGGCTTCAGCGCCATCCATCAGAGCCTCGGTCTGAGCAATTCTGATCTCATCGTAAAGCGCAAGACTGGCAGGCGTAAAGGGCGCACTGGGCGGGGCAAAATTGATGAAATTGCCGGTCCGATCGGCACCGCGGGCGAGGATGGCGTAGTCTTTGGATGCCACCTGCTGGGCGATCTGGGGCGTGCAATAGCGGATGGCCACGGCGATGCGGCGGTCATCGGTCACGTTGGGGCCAGAGCCGTGGATCATCAGGCCGTGATGCAGGGACATCTCGCCCGGTTGAAGCTCTGCCGGGACGCGATCCTCGGGCGCGACATCGACTTTGATTTCCTGGCCGCGCGAAAGCAGGTTGTCTTTGTCATAGGTGTCCTCATGAGGCAGGATCGGGTTCTTGTGGCTGCCGCGCACGAAATTCATGCAGCCCGAGGCCTTTGTTGCCGGGCTTAACGCGATCCAGGCGGTGAGCAATTGATCCACAGCGCCGAAGCCCCAATAGGTCAGGTCCTGATGCATGGAGACGATGGATTTGGTCTGCGGCTCTTTGATGAAGAACTCCACGCTCCAGATCAGGATGTCGGGGCCGAGGATGCCTTCGATCACGTCGAGCACGCGCGGGTCGGCGGCGACGCGGTGCGCCATGGGTATCACACAGTGGGAATTGACGCGTTTGTAGGTGTTGAGCGGATGCGGCAGGTCGGCCGCGAGCCACGTGTCTTCGATGTCTTCCAGTTCGGCGCGCAACTGAGCGGCCTCTTTCGCGGGGATCACCGGGATCGGGCGCAGATACCCGTCTTCGCGGTAGCGGGCAACATCGGTTTTGTCGAGATGGCCTTGGTTGAGAGGGACAGCGTCAAGCATGGTCCTGAATCCTTGGTTTCATGTTTCGCAGGAGACTAAGGGCCACCTGCGCCCTTGCACAGCGGTACTGCTGGACGCTTAGCATAAGTTCAGCTTAGTCTCTTTGCATGTCGATCACGGTTCCGTCTCTCAACTGGCTGCGCGTTTTTGAAGCCGCTGCTCGTTTTCAGAGCTTTGCGAGGGCGGCCGAAGAGCTGAACATGTCTGCGGCAGCGGTCAGCCAACAAGTGCGTGCTTTGGAAGAAAGGGTGGGCGCGCCGCTCTTCACCCGCGCTGCGCAATCGGTGGTGCTCACAGATCTGGGCCGGGCGTATCTGCCCATCGTGCAGCAATCTCTGTTGAGTTTACAGAATGCCACCGACGGCCTTTTCGGCCAGGCGCGTGAACAACAGCTCCACGTGCAGGCGGAGCTTTTGTTCTGCCATGGCATTCTGGCCCGGCACTACCTCGATTTCAAAGAGAGTTTTCCAGAGATCACGCTGCTTTTGAGCACGGCCCTGCATATGAGCGAGATGCGCCATGGGTATTTTGACATGCGCATTGCTTTTGGCAGCCCACTTTTGCATGAGGCGGACAGTGATTTTCTCTTGGGCGAGAGGATCTATCCCGTGGCCCGACCGGATATTGCCGCCGCCATTCGTGAGCCAGCAGATCTTTTGGCCTATCCTCTAATTGAAGTGACAACCCATCGAGCAGGATGGGCGCATGTGTTTGAGCAGATGAGCGAGACGCAGGTTTTGGCGCGCTATGCCTATGCTGATAGCACGCTGGTGGCGATGGCGATGGCGTCAGAGGGGGTCGGGATCGCGCTCGCGCGGGCGCCTGTGAGTGACAAAGCCATGACTCAGGCCGGGCTCGTGCCCTGTCTGGAGGATTTTGAAACCACAGGTCGAGAGGGATACCACCTGATTTACCCCGAACGCGATGCGTTGCGCCGCCCGGCGCGGGCGTTTCGCGATTGGCTTTTGGATATCTGTCAGGGGTAAGGGTGGCGGCTCTTCCGCCCTTGCGGGCGGCCTCGCGGGGGCGTATACGCGCGGCTTCAGTGCAAGGAGGCCGGACATGCACGGCAGCGCCAACCTCAACATCATGATCAAAGCCGCACGCAAAGCCGGTCGATCTCTGGTCAAGGATTTCCGTGAAGTGGAGAACCTGCAGACCACGATGAAGGGGGCGGGCGATTTTGTGAGCCGGGCCGACATTGCCGCGGAAGCCATCGCCAAAGAAGAGCTGATGGGCGCGCGGCCGACTTACGGCTGGCTCGGCGAGGAAAGCGCCGGGGAAGACGGAGAAGATCCGACGCGGCGCTGGATTGTGGACCCGCTCGATGGGACGACGAATTTCCTCCACGGCCTGCCGCATTGGGCGGTCTCGATTGCGCTGGAGCACAAGGGCAAGATCGTGGCAGGCGTGATTTACGATGCCGCCAAGGATGAGCTTTTCTGGGCGGAAAAAGGAGAGGGTGCGTGGCTCAATGAAAGCCGGCTGCGCGTGTCCTCCCGTTCGCGCATGATCGAAGCGATTTTCGCCACGGGTGTTCCATTTGGTGGCCATGGCGATCTGCCAGCGACGCTTCAGGATATGGCGCGGCTCCTGCCAACCTGTGCAGGTGTGCGGCGCTGGGGGGCTGCGGCGCTTGACATGGCTTATGTCGCCGCGGGCCGCTATGAAGGGTTTTGGGAGCGAAACTTGAACGCCTGGGATGTTGCGGCGGGCGAAATTATCGTGCGTGAAGCGGGTGGATTGATCGAAACCGTGAGCGGTGACGGCAGCGTCGTTGAGACCGGAGATGTGCTCTGCGCCAACGAGGCGATATTTGCGAAATTCGCGAGTGTGATCCGGGGCTAAAATCACTTTTTTGGGGCTTGTCAGGCTGCGTGTTGCAAGCCTGAAGGGTCAGCGGCGCGTGACCCTCGGGATTGTGCTTGAGACGTATTTATACTTGGCCTCTGGATGCGGTGGGTGCCCGTCAGTCTTGTCCCAAAACGCCGTGCCTCCGAGGCGGAGGAAGAGTGGCGCGGTCAGGGCCAGCCCCACAGCAAAGCCGCCGACATGCGCCCAATAGGCCACGCCGCCGCCATCTGGGTCGGGGCTTGCGAATCCCCCGAAAAACTGGAGCGCCAGCCAAGCGCAGAGGGTGATCCATGCGGGCATGGGAAAGATGCGGAAAAAGATGATGAAGAAGAAAAAAATGTCGACGCGCGCTTTGGGAAAAAGCAGCAGGTAGCCGCCCATAACACCTGCGATCGCACCAGATGCCCCGACTGTGGGCACAGTAGATGACGGATCGGCCAGGATATGGATGAAGGCCGCGCCCACACCGCAGGCCAAATAGAAAATGAGAAACCAGATATGGCCCATCTCATCTTCGATGTTGTCCCCAAATATCCACAAAAACAGCATGTTGCCGGCTAGATGGAGCCAACCTCCATGCAGAAACATGGACGTGAAAACCGTGTGTTGCTGAACCCTGCCTGTCACCAGTTGTGGCACCATGCCCCATTCAAGAAAAAACTGGAACAACGCCCGATCATCCGGGTAGGCCGACCAATACATGACAAAGATCGCAACATTCGCGATCAAGAGCGCGTATGTGACGTACGGGGTCTTGCCCGACGGGTTGTGATCTCTGATTGGAAACATGGCCGCAACCTGCGCCTTGAGGGCCGTTGGGTCAAGCGCACAAAACGAAAGACAAGGCCAATTCGCAGGGGTGCACTATGGGTATTTGTGAAAAGAAAGAAGCCGCAATGCGCGCGCCCTGACCGAATGAGGGCGCTCACTCAGACAGGTCGGATTCTTCCTTTTGCAGTCATCGGCTCCCCAGCCTGTACTGCGCGAAAACGTCGCCGTTTTCGGTAAACATTTCCTTTCCGGCTTCTTTCTTTTTGCAAATACCCCGGGGGGTGCGGGGGGCTGGCCCCCTGCGAGTTCTGTGGTGCTGGGGCTGGCGCCAACGCCTTTTCAGGATGTGCCGCCCAAGAGCGCAGCATTGCCGCCAGCCGCCGTCGTGTCCACGCAGACATGGCGCTCATGACAGACATGCCCAGGATCTGGCGCGCCAGTGACCAAGGGCAGGATTGGCCCTCTGCGACGCGACAGAGCTTCCGCATACTCACGCGCTGATGCGCCGTCACCCCACCAAAGAGCACCGGCAAATCCCGTCAGTGTTTCTAAGTTCTCCGCATCCAGAGAGCCGTCAAGCGTTACCGCAGTGCCACCCAAGGCGCGCACCGCATCGGCCTGAGCTCGGGACGCGTCGGGACCCGGTCCCATGCAGAGAAGTGGGGCGCGGCTGCGGGTCGAAAGGCGGTTCGATTCTCCCGTGGGTCCGGGCAACAGGCCATCTGTGCCGGGATGTATCGCCTGGTTCAGTGACAAGGCGTGGCTCAGATCGGTTTTGGCGGGTGCTTTCCAAGCGGTGCCTTCCATCGGCGCCTCCTGATGCAAAAACCGCGCCAGGTAATGCGGTCCACCCGCTTTTGGACCGGTGCCAGACAGCCCCTGTCCCCCGAAAGGCTGGCTGCCGACGATGGCGCCGATCTGATTGCGGTTGACGTAGATATTCCCGGCCTGCACCCGATCCGACACATGTTGCACGCGGTCATCGATCCGCGTCATCAGGCCGAAAGTGAGGCCGTAGCCGGTGGCATTGATCGCATCAATCACACGGTCCAGCTCATCGGCTTTGAAGGTTGCCACATGCAGGACCGGGCCAAAGATTTCGCGTTCCAGATCGCCTATGCCGTTCACACGGATTAGAGTGGGCGCAACAAATGTGCCGGAGTTCGGTGTTTTAATCTCATGCAGGAGCCGACCTTCAGCGCGGGCGTTTTGAATATGCGCAGAGATCCCGGCGCGCGCGGTTTCATCGATGACGGGCCCCACATCGGTGTGCAGGTGCCAAGGCGCGTCCATGCGCAGCGCGTCCATCGCGCCCTTCAGCATGGTCAGCAGCCCCTCGGCGATGTCGTCCTGAACATAGAGACAGCGCAGCGCGGAACAGCGTTGACCGGCGGATTGGAAGGCGGATTCCACAATGGCTTGCACGGCCTGTTCCGGCAGGGCCGTGCTATCGACAATCATGGCGTTTAGGCCGCCGGTTTCAGCGATGAGCGGTGCGCCAGGAGCGAGGTGCGCGGCCATATTGGAACGTATTTTGAGCGCGGTTTCCGTTGAGCCTGTGAAGGCCACACCGTCCACGCGCGGATCAGAGGTGAGGGCCGCGCCAATATCCCCGCCACCGGGCAGCAGTTGCAGCGCGCCCCGCGGCACGCCCGCTTCGTGCAGCAAGCGAACGGCCAGATGCGCGATGAGGGGCGTCTGTTCGGCTGGTTTGGCCAGTACGGCGTTGCCTGCGGCCAAGGCCGCGCTGATCTGGCCGGTAAAGATGGCCAGCGGGAAATTCCATGGGCTGATGCAGGTGAATGTGCCAACGGGCGCCGCGTCGGGCGCATTGGCGCCGTAGTAGCGCAGGAAATCCACGGCCTCGCGCAGTTCGGCAACCGCATCCATCTGCGTTTTTCCCGCCTCTCGAGCGAGGAGCGCGAAAATTTCCCCGAAATTTTCCTCGTAGATATCTGCCGCGCGGGCCAGGATTTTGCCGCGCTCCGCGCCGGGCGCATTCCAGGGTTTGGCGCCGGCGAGTGTGGGGTTGATGTCGGGCGGGCTGGCCAAGGCCACGGTGCCGGTGA
>ERZ1740068.469-NODE-469-length-19827-cov-7.588206_pt1 | contig 19827 bp, 10 predicted proteins | sample MGYA00581735_ERZ1740068 | MGnify/ENA primary metagenome ERZ1740068 (study PRJEB43018, sample SAMN04849740) | marine metagenome | isolation source: floating plastic debris | place: Pacific Ocean | collected 2008-08-30 | study: EMG produced TPA metagenomics assembly...
GTATGGACTTTTATTGTCACCTGGTCATCAGCATATACCTCATCGGTGTTTAGAAAAGGGAAGTAGGCCGCGCCATAGCTCAGGTTGTTGTTTCCGTAGAAACCCCTGGAAGTGTTGGCGTCTGCATAATCACTCGCTTCGTACGTATCGAGGATCGTAAATCGGTCCTTTAAAGTGGCACATTGAGTCAGCATCTTTTCCGACAGGGATTTAAATTGTGCTGACGTTAGGGAAATGGCATCGGGAGCCACCAACAAGGTCACTTCATCGATTTTGCTCAAGCTGGCCAGTGCGCTAGCCAATTGGGTATCTGCCGTCAAAGTAGCCGCTCCGTAGGTTCCAGCGGAAGCCACCCAGCAAGGGCCGCCACCGTTGGCGAAATACAACCTCATCGACCGATAAAGGTGAAATGGTGGTTTGTCTTTAATCTCGGCAACGTTGGTAACTGAAGTACCAGAAGCATTGGAAACTAGGGTAATGTCAAGGCCATTTGACGTTGCGTTATAGCCCAGTGAATACAATCCTCCAAAAAGGTCCTCAAACTCCAAGAGCGAGGTGATGCGGTGCAGGCTTCCCGAAGTTGGCACCTTGTCGGTGTAGCCAATGAAGCCAGGAACAGCCGTTGAAACTTGAACAACAGAGCGTGGAAAAGTAGAGATCTCCTCTACGGTGACGCCTGGAATATTATAAGTGCTCATTGATTCTCAGTGTTTTGATTTTGCCGTAGCGGCTTAGTTATTTTCGATGGTCATGCCTTCGTGGGTGAGTTCGATCGACTCTACCGCCACTTCGTTGCCATCAGCTTTGAGCCCTGGGCTCTCCACTTTCACCGGCCAGGCGCGTTTCACTTTCCAGGTCATTACTGGCTCGTGGTTTTCGTCGAGGAGACTGATAGTGATGTCTCGGCGTTCGATGGTATTGAGCGATACGGTGTTCCACCAGTTGTAGAAATCGTTATCGCCTTTGAACACGCCACGCTTCAGCGTGATGTTGTTGTCTTTTTGCATACCAGGCATTTTGATGGTTGAGTATTGTTTGCTCAAACCATCCCGGTATTCGATCACCTGGGTTTCTTTGCTTAAGCCGGATACTTCGGAAAAGGCGCCTTGCGCTCCTCCCCATTCCACTGAGAAGTGAAATACCGGTACTGGATATTCTGCCATGATTGTCGGTTGTAAGGTTTTGGATTAGGCTTCTTGTAACTTATGGGAGAAGCGGAGTATGATAAATTCGGCAGGTCTTACGGCAGCCATGCCTATTTCTACAATGAGATTGCCTTCGAGAATGTCTTGCGGAACCATGGTGGTTCCCAAGCCAACATTTACAAAAAACGCCTGCTCTGGGGTCGATCCTGCCAAAGCTCCCTGGCGCCAAAGGCCGGCAAGGTAATTCTCGATCATCGCCTTCACCTTGGTCCAGGTGTTGGCATCGTTGGGTTCAAAAACAGAGAAGAAAGAGGCGCGTTTCACGCTTTCTTCTACTGTGGTGAAGAGCCGTCTTACCGGAACATAGCGCCATTCGTTGCTATTTCCGTCCAGCGTACGTGCTCCAAATACTAAATCTCCCTTTCCGGTAAACGAACGGATGGCGTTGATGGACTTTCCACCAGTAGCATCTACGTTTAGCGTACCGTGGTCTGCTTCTCCGATTTTCATTGAAAGCTTCGTATACCCAGTGAGGCTCACGTTGGCCGGAGCTTTCCAAACACCACGGTTGCGGTCCACTGCGCAATACACTCCTGCCACTGCACCACAAGACCCAATGTCGGTATTATATACACCTGTGGTTTGCATGTGTCCCTCGATTTCCTCCATGAGGGCCGTATCAGCTAACATGGCAACAATCTCAGCATCGGTTGAGGTTTTTAAATCCGCCAAGCTGTTGTAGTTCCCCAATTTGGTGAAAGAAGGGCCCTGAAGTGGCGTAGAGGTATCGGTGTTAATCGCAATCATTACCTCTGCATCAGTCAACCTTTTTACGCGTCCTACGTGAGGAAAATAAGCAGCTCCATGCATCAAATGGCTGGTCCCGATCTGATCTCGAAAATCAGTAGTAGCATCTGTCAAGGATGCTCCTTTCCAGGTGTCCATGATCACAAAGCGGTTTCCAGTGGCATCACACTGCTGCAACGCCTGTTGCATTAGACTTCCAAAAAGGACCTCCGTATTGAGGATAATAGCATCAGGAATCAAGAGAAGGGTTACCTCATCGATAAGCTCCAAGGCATTCAAACCAGCCTCTAACTCATCAATGGAGGTATTGGTATATCCATCTTTGAAGGCTCCGGCCGAAGAAACCCAGCAAGGACCTCCACCGTTGGCAAAGTAGAGGCGTAAAGACGCCTTCAAAGCAAAGTTGGTTTTTGTAAGTGTAGCAGAAGAAACGGCACGCGTGTAGGGCCCTGACCCTGAGGTGGTAATTTGGAAGGCAATGCCATGCTTTGTGGATATATACCCCGCCTCTTCTACTCCAAAGGTTTCTTCATACTCCACCAATGAAGCGATTCGGACGGGCTTCCCCGGATCAATTTGGGTGTAGCCAACAAAACCGGGTATGGCAGTAGCTACTTGCGCTACCGAGTTGGGGAGGGTAGAGATTTCTTCTACCGTAACTCCGGGGGTGTTATAAGTGGCCATAAGGCGTATTGCGTTTTTAGTTTATAGATTCAGCCCGATCAGCCGTTTTCAATGGTCATTCCTTCGTGGGTGAGTTCAATCGACTCTACCGCTACTTCGTTGCCGTCGGCTTTTAAACCAGGGCTCTCCACTTTCACCGGCCAGGCGCGTTTCACCTTCCAGGTCATTACCGGCTCGTGGTTTTCGTCGAGCAGGCTGACGGTGATGTCTCTGCGCTCAATGGTGTTTAGCGACACGGTATTCCACCAGTTGTAAAAATCATTGTCGCCCTTGAAGACCCCACGCTTCAGCGTGATGTTGTTGTCTTTTTGCATTCCGGGCATCTTGATGGTGGAATACTGCTTGCTCAATCCGTCCCGGTACTCAATGACCTGGGTTTCCTTACTCAGACCGGATACCTCGGAAAAGGCGCCTTGCGCTCCTCCCCATTCCACTGAGAAGTGAAATACCGGCACTGGATATTCTGCCATGGTTGTGTTGTTTTAAATGGTTGTTTTAGTAGTTGTATTGGGTAGATCAAACCTGTTGCAGCAGGTGTGAAAATTTGAGAATGATGAACTCCGCCGGTCGCACCGCAGCCATGCCGATCTCAATCTTGAGCAATCCGCTGGCAGCTTCTGCGGGGGTCATGGTGACCCCTACGCCGAGTTTCACAAAAAAGGCTTCTTGCTCGGTGCCTCCAAGCAAGGCCCCCTGCCGCCACAGGCCGCTCAGGTAGTTTTCGATCATGCCTTTGACCCGCGCCCAGGTAATGGCATCGTTGGGCTGAAACATCACTGGGGCCAAAGCCATGCGCAGTGACTTTTCCACGGTCATGTACAAGCGTTGCACCGGAACGTAGCGCCACTCAGGGCTGTCGCCGTTCAAGGTGCGGGCACCCCATACCAGGGTACCTTTGCCCGTAAAGTCGCGAATCACGTTGATCGATCTTGGGTCGCTGTCGTCTTTGTTGAAAGGCCCTTGCAACGCATCGTTCATGCGAACAGTGGGTTGCGCAATCCCTCTGAGTGATACATTGGCCGGAGCTTTCCAAACGCCTCGGTTCCGATCGTTAGCACAGTAAATTCCTGCAATGGCACCACTCGGTGGCACCGGGATGGTGTGGGTCTTAATGGCCGCATCCAGCTTATTGGAAAACTCTGCCATAAAAGCCGCCAATGCAGGAATAGTAGGAATGTCGGCACGCAAACTTTCCAGGTTGTCGTAGCTCGAAAGATCTGGCCCTCCGCCTGCACCAGCGTGCGTAGTAATGCTCACATAGCGGTCGGGAAAAGGCAAGGTGGTTTCCAGAAAAGGATAATATGCAGCACCATAAGACAAGTTTGCTTGCCCTACTGTCCCTCGAATGGCCGAATCATCGTTGCCGGCAACCGGGTTGTTGAAAGCCACCGGGTCTACCAAAAGCATACGGTCGCCCAAACGGTTGCAAATGCCCAGCGCATGCTGGTATACTGCAGTAGTATTGGTCGAATTGTTGAGTGCCGTGGCATCGGGCACTGCGATGATGGTCACCTCATCAAGAGTGGCCAACTTGTCCAGTCCAGCGATCAAAGCACCACTGGAAGGGGTGTTCACCTGTGGTCCGGTAGAAACTACCCAACACGGGCCGCCACCGTTCATAAAGTAGAGCTGCATGGAAAAATACAGCTTCATGGTGTTGATGTGGTTGGCGGTAAGCGGTGCCGAATTGGTGACCGTGGTAACGCCGGAAGCGGTGGAAATACTCACGCCCAGGCCGGCCAACTGGCCACCGTTGAAGGGAGCCGGACCACCAAAGTAGTGCTCAAACTCCGCCATAGAGCTGATTTTGATCGGTTCCAGTTGATCGAACTCGGTGTAGCCGACAAAACCTGGTACAGAGGTCTTCACTTGACTCACCGAAAAGGGGAGCCGGGAGATTTCTTGAACCTTTACGCCAGGAGTTTTATAGGTGGTCATAGTGCGGTATTGCTAATGAGTGGAAAGCGTTGAATTAGATTGAGGGATTAGCCAGCTTGCATGAGGTGTGAAAAGCGGAGGATGACAAATTCCGAGGGTCGTACAGCCGCCAGGCCGATTTCTACAATCAGTCGGCCGTTCAAAACATCGTCGGTGGTCATGGTGGTTCCCAGGCCTACATTTACAAAAAAGGCTTGTTCGGGTTTTGCACCCGCCAGCGCACCTTCTCGCCACAAGGTGGTGAGGTAGTTTTCTACCATGGCCTTCAGTCGGGTCCAGGTGTTGGCATCGTTGGGCTCAAACACAAAATGGCCGGTCGATTTCTGAATCGATTCTTGCACCACCAGGAACAACCGACGGACAGGCACATAGCGCCATTCGTTACTGTTGCCATCCAAGGTGCGTGCGCCCCAAACTAAAGTGCCTTTGCCGGCAAACTCCCGGAAAACGTTAATGGATTTACCTCCAGTAGCGTCTACATTGAGTCCGGCTTGGGTAGCGTCATTTACCGCCACTACTGGTTCGGCAACACTTTCTAAAGCTATGTTGGCAGGAGCCTTCCAAACCCCACGGTCTTGGTCTACTTTGGTGTAGATGCCCGCCATGGCAGCGCTTGGTGGTAAAATCACCGGGTTTTGCGCGCGCACTGCATCAACGCCATTGAGAATGGCCGGCAATGCAGGGGCAATTGTGGCAGCCCCAGTACCGTTGGTTTGTACAATTTCACGTACTTCTGCCAGTGTGCGGGTGCTGAATTCGGTTGTACCGCCAATGAAATCAACGGTAGCATCGGAAAGCACCAGGGTGGTTTCCAAATAAGGGTAGTAGGCTGCTCCGTATTTCAGGTTATTCGCGCCAACTCCGCTTCCGCCCCTCAGGTCGGAGGTAGCTGAAGAATTGCCCGCAGTGCCCCGGGCTACATCAATAATGGTGAAGCGATCACCGGTAGAACTGCATTGGGTCAATGCCGTGTCCACCAGATCGTAGTAGTGAGCAGCCGATAAGGCATTACCATCGGTGAGTACCAACAGGGTAGGCTCATCTTCTTTTTCAATGAGGTTGAGGGCAGCGGTCAATTGAGTAGTGTTCGCCAGGTTGGCAGCTGCATAGGTGCCAGCAGATACGATGTAGCACGGACCGCCACCATTGGCAAAATAGAGCTGAAGGCTTTCGTAGAGGTAGAACTGAACATCGTGTACCAGTATGCCGCCAAACTTGTTGTTAGCATCAAGGTTCACCGTCATGCGGTTGGCCGGGCCGCCAAAAAGGGCCTCAAATTCTACCATGGAACGAATGCGGGTGGCTTTGGCAACCGAATTTTGGGTATAGCCAATAAAGGCCGGAACGGCAGAATCTACCTGAGCCACTGCGTTGGGCAGGGTGGCTACTTCTTCGATGTAAACGCCGGGTGTTTCGTAGTTGGACATGGTATCTTGGTCGTATTTCTTGAGTCAATTACAGGTACACTACCACTTCGGGCAGGTGACTGGACGAATTCACATTGGGTAGGTGTTCCTTCACGACAGAGGACCCGCTGTCTAGCAGTTGCAATTGCCGACTCGCCTCGGTGTAGGAAATGGGCGCAGTGGAGGCAATTCCTTGCACTCCCGAGCCAGCGGGTAAGCCACTCAACAGTTCGGCTTGTTTTTCAGGAGAAACGGTAGTATTACTGAAGTTCGAACTCGCCCCGGGATCTACCACTGACATGCCGGAAATTGCGGCACCTGTCTTCACGATGTAATAAGTCCAGGTAGCAGAAGCTGGTGTAAAGGTGAGGTTGTAGCCAGTACCAGACACCGCGTTGGTCACCGGTTGGCTGATTTCCAACATGCCGGTAAAACCTTCGTCAATCATGAACTGATCGAAGCGCATGGGCAACTCATCTACAAATGCCCCGATTACTGGATTTTCGATGTTCAACGCATAATCGGAAACCAGAGGATTCATGGAACGCGCATCCATCGTGAAAGAGATTTCTGTAGCGTTGGCAACCGCAGCAACCGATGTATTTAAAATTTCATTCATTGCTCCACTGACCCTTCCCACTTCTACCGTGTGGGCAGTTGCTGCAGAAGCAGTAATCGGATGGGTGTATTCCGAAAGCATCGGGTGTAGCAAAACCGAAGACGGATTTACAATGACACTGGTTCCCGTTCTAATGCCCTCGAAAAAGAGTATTTCGCGGTTGGCCAAGGGCTCGATAGATGAAAGGTCGGTGACGGTATGGAAGCGCACATTTTTTGCCCTGATGCCAAAGCGGAAGAGGGCATTGGAAATGTCGCCTGCCAAAGGAGCGTTGGTTTCATCTGCTTCGTAGTAAACCTCAAAGCCAGTAGGCAGGGTTCTCATGCGCAGCTTGTAGCGCTCCATCAGCTGTGCGGTTTCCGGGGTGGGCACAAACTCCAGGTCGGTGCTCGCCCTATTGCTATAGAAGGTGTGTGTATTGCCTACCGAAAACAGTTTGATATAGGACAGTCTCATGGTTCGCAGTCTTATTTATGGCCAAGGTTGGCGTTAAGGGTAGTGATGGGTTGATCGCTGCCGAGTGGCACTCCTTCCTGAACGGTGATGAGGCGTATCTTATAAATGACCGAAGGCATATACTTGGCTCCAAGGGCTGCCCACAGGTAATTTTGTTGTTCCATTGGCAGGGTGTAGAGTTCAGCCGTCAGGCGTGAAATACCGTCATCCAAACCCGGTGAGTTCTCCTGAGTGAAAATGTTGCGGCTTTGGAAAAAGCCAATGACGCCCGAAAGCCGCTTGAGACTCTCTTTGTAATTGGCGCTTCCACTGGTACCGGCATCGAAATTGGCGGCAAACAGTAGAAAGAGGTTGAGCTTGATTTCCGGGTTTCGGCGTTTTAGAGCACCGGTAGTGACCGAAGCTTCGTAAGGAAGTTGCGCTTTCATCATGCGCTCCTCCTCGATGTTCACCAGGGTGATGCCAATCTTGCCCGCCGTGAGTCCATTAGAGCCGGACTGGTCGAGAATGGCATTGGGCTCTACCGGTTCAATGGCGCCTGGGAATCGATTCGTTAAAAACTGGTTGAGCTCCGTTTCGAAGAAGGAAATAACCTTGTCAATCATTGGGTGTTCCGTTAAAATTTAAAGCGTACTATTCCAGGGCCACTTGAAAAAGCGGCTTGGGAGCAACAGCAGGCCCGTAGGCTCACTATTCCGACATGAAGTTCAGGGGCCCCTGAAAACAATCATGTCGTACACACTAACTCTTCATGTTGTCGTAAAAAGGGAATCTGCCTGGGGTAAACAGTGCTAATGCCCTTTGCTACATAACGCTAATATAGAACAGCCTATTTCTCTGAAAAAGCACCAGTTCACCAACGGACGATCTCAGGCACCACCGGGCGGTTTCGGTTCACCAACGGGAAATCGCATCTTGAAAGTTTTCAACAACCCAAAACTGCCATTTAGAGCCGTTAGCGCATATTTAACACACTTGTAAGTGGAAAACCCATCTCCCGCTTTGGGTTCATTCGATTCACCAACGGACTGATTTTGAAGGTGAACGGGAAGCACAAATACCCTTCGTTGTGCAGAAGTGTCTACACACTATTCGAACAAGACTCAATTCATCGAAATGGGGTCGGAACCACGCAGGGTCATTCCCTTGGATTGCAACTGGTTTTTCAGAAAATGAATCTGTTGGTCCTTTTCCGATAGGTGGGATTGAGAAGTTTCCAGTTGGCGGTTGAGTTCTTCCTGGGTACTGATCATCTCTTCCTGATTTTGCCTTAGCTCTTCTTCCTGGGCCCGCAACTCGGAGGTCAACTCATTTTGTTCGCGGAGCAACTGAACCGTTTGCTCGTTGGTTTGCACAAACGCCAGAGATGCCGCAATGCTGGTAGCCATGCGGTCGAGCAAGGATTTCTCCACTGTAGTGAAGGCATGAAAAGCAGCCAACTCCAGTACACCCAACACCTTTTCATTGGCTTTTAAAGGTAAAATGTAGACCGAAGTAGGAGCCGCGTCACCCAGGCCCGACCGAATGCGCAAAAAGTCGTTGGGCACCTCCGTCATGTAAATAGCTTCCCCTTCCAGCCAACACGTACCGGTAAGTCCCTCTCCTTTGCTCACCCGGTCGGAGGCGTATTTTTGACGGTCGAAGGCATAAGTAGCAGAGCGGTGCAAAAAGGCCTCCCCCTCTTCGGTTTTTACCAGGTATAGCGCCACTTGACTGGCCTTTAAGGTGCGGCTAATGTTCGCCACCAGTTCTTTGGCCAAGACATCGAAATCCTGCTGGTGCTTGCGCAACAAATCGCTTAAGTGATTCAATCCTTCGGCCATCCACTGGCGTTCTTGTTCTTCTTGCGCATTGTTTTGCAACTGAAGCTGCATCTCTTGCAGGGCAAGGCTCAACACATCATTAGCAAAAATCTTCGGGTATTCGGTATCCAAATTGCCCCCTCCTACCTCACGAGCAAATCCTGTAGCCGCTTTGATGCGCTCTACCAGGTTATTGAACGCTTTTTTGGCCTCTCCTAGCTCGTCGGTGTTCATTTTCTCAAACGGCTCCGGAAGCTGGCCATTCGACATTTCTGTGATTCGATCTTTGATGGCACGGATTGGCCGCGACAACCATCGGGTAAAGCGTAGCGTAAGCAACACGCCTACCACAAGCAACACAAGTGTGGCCAATAAAAACAGGCGGATGGTAGAAGTTTCTGCGATGGCCAATTCACGGTCTACTACCGCCTGCAGGCTTGTCAATTCCTTGTTTACCCGAGTTTCAATCGTTCCTAACTCACGCATTATTCCCCCACTATTTCCAAAACCAATGGCCATTTCCAGTTCTACAATTCGATCGAATTGCATGCGGTATTGGTTCAATTTGGCCATGATTTCTTCTTGTGCGGCTTTGAACTCCGGGCGTTCCTGGCTAATGGCATCTATCCGGCTTTGAAACTTGCTGAGATCGGTGTGGAACTTTTCCTGGTATTTGAGGTCATGGCGCAGGAAGAAATCTTTTTCGTGCCTGCGCAACATCAACAGATCAGACAAGTCATAGGGAAAAGCAGCGGCCTCCACCTCGTGGATGGCTTGGCGCAAAACCCCCTCCGCTCCATCATCTTTAAAACCCCTTTCCAAATACAATTGCTGCAGCTGTCCAAAGAGGTCTCGGTACGCTTCTGCCGAATGTCCTACCCCCAACACCCTTTGGGTAAGTCCAAAATCGGCCAACCGAGGTTGCTCCTGCAGTTTTTCCAGCTGTTGTTGCAAGCTATCAATGGCCATGTGAAAACGGAGGGATAAATCACTTGCTCCGGTTTGGTGAAAACGAGCATTGCTCCGCTCTTCCGAAACAAAACTTCTTTGCAGCTGGATGGCTGTAGAAAGGTCGATTCTGACGTGATTGAATTGATTGGCGATGGCATGGATCGAGCGCATGCTGCGAATGGCATTGTACCCGCCGATGGCGGTGAGCGTACAGATAAGACCAAAAGAACCAAACGCAATGGTAAGCTTGGTGCTAAGGCCGCTTTTGAACTTGAACATGATCGGTTGGTAGCTTTATGACAAAATTAGCCTTGCATCACTGTGCCACCGGTTAAATTACGGTTGTGTTAATGCACCGTCAACGACAAAAAAGCAATAACAATTTCACTTTTTATCAGCGTGAAACAAGCCATTGGTTCCGTCATCGACAGAGTCGATTCAGTATACTTGGGTGGGAGAAGTGCAAAAATAGGTCAATTGGGAATGATGGTCACGCTATTTCCTACTAAAACCCAATAAAAACAAGTCTTTTAGCCGATTTATACTTCCACTTCTTCCAGCTCCAAAACCGCCAGTGTTCCGGTTTGGTTCGAGTGAGGCGTTCCGGTTTCCACCAGCTGAAAAAAGTGATCTTTTCCAGAGACATCGATCCGCTCCCGAAGAATGTTGAGGCCCATGCTTTGGTGGGCAGAGCGCTTTTGGCGTTGTTGGTGAAACGCCAGCCCTACCCCATTGTCTTCCACTTCAATTCGAATTTTTCCTGCTTCACTTTCCATGAACCGCACCCAAACCGTACCCCGGCCTTTGCGGGGCAACAAGCCATGCCATATCGCATTTTCCACCAGAGGCTGTACCAAATGATTGGGAACCTTTACGCCTGAAGCGCCCAAAGTTGGATCTACCGCCAGGTGATATTGAAATCGGCCATCAAACCGGCGTTGTTCGATGGACAAATAGAGCTCCAGGCGATGAATTTCCTCGTCCAGTGGAATGTCGGTTTCTCCGGCCAGCGAAAGGTTGAGCCGCACCAGGTGTGCAAAATCAGTGAGGTAGTCCTCTACTTCTTCTTTGCGGTGAGTGTGCAAGTAATCCTGAATCGAGTTGATGACGTTGGCAAAAAAGTGAGGATTCATCATGGCCGCCAGGGCCTGCTGTCGAAGGTCCGACAACTGCTTCTCCACCTGCCTGCGCAAGTGCTCTTTGTGCCGCGCCTGTTGAACGCGCCATCGCGAAAACTGGAACACCAACCACAACCCAACCGTCACCTCTAAGGTCCACCACCACCATTCCAGCCAAAACGGACGCGCTACCGAAAAAGAGTAGCTGCGTATGGTCGACCACTCCGATTGAAAGTCAAAACGGGTGGCCAATTCAAAAGTGTAATTGCCCGGAGGCAAGCTGCGGTAGTCTACCTGATTCGAAGCACTTTCTTGCCAATCTTCTTCCAAACCCAGCAAGCGGTAACGGCACCTCACGTACTCCGGATACCGAAAACTAACCCCCGAAAACTTCACCTTCAAATTGTTGCTGGTGTAGCTCAAATTTCCGGGTTGTTCCAAGGTGAGCCGCTGCCCGCCACCCATCACCTGTTCCAGGTGAGGAAGCGGTGGTGCCAACCCAGGGGTAAGCTCGTTGGGGTTCAGGCGAAAGACACTTTGGTTGGATGACGCCAGTATCATGCCTTCACTGTCCAGGGCCAGGTGGGTGATTTTTTGTCGCGTCACCTCAGGAAAGCAGTGCTGCACCGAATGAAAGCGGTCATCAGCACCCAGGTAACACAAGCCGAGGTCGGTGGTAACCCAAATGCGCCCCGATTGGTCTTCCAAAAAAGAGCGGCATTGCCGATGAGGCAACCCATCTTCGGGGTAATAGGAGCGCCATTTTCCTGCTTCCAGCATTCGAATTCCGTTGCGGGTGCTGCACCACAGTCGGTTTTGGGTATCTACCATCAGCCGCACTACAAACTCCTGTGTAGCGTCTGCGGCTTTCACCGGGTAAAGGCCATCACCATCAAAGGTGAACAAACCTTTGGGCGTGCCGATCCAAAGCAAATTGTTTTGGTCTACCACCAAGGCATTCACCCGTTGGTTCAACTGATCAAAGGACGGCTTCCGAATCACCTTATCCTGATAGATATAGCGAAAACTGTGAAACAACCCACACCAAATGCCTCCCAGCTGGTCGGCAGACATGCAATTGCACCCCTGCTCGTTGTCAATCATCTCCACCCCTTCCCGGGTAAGGCGTCCCAACCTTGAGGCAGTACCAACCCACACACCACCATCGGGCGCTTCTAAAAAAGAAAACACCAACTCGTCGTCCCCAATTTCGGGGAGGTTCAAAGACACAACACCCGTGTAGTCGCCCCGGTAGATGTCTCCGTAGGTAGCCACATAAAGTTGGCCATCGGCAGTGCAGGTAACGTAGCTGATGGGTCGGTTAGGATCGTTTTCAAAAGGAATGCGAAAGTGGTTTTCCTCTATCCAAACGCGGTACAAACCATCGCCGAAAGTACCGATCCAAATGTTGCCCTCCCGGTCGAAATTCAAGTCATTGATCAGCGGCATTTGCTCCCAGATGTGCCGGTTCACCTCCATGAGCAAGCCCTTTTCATCCAGCAAGTAGAGGCCCTTGTAGCCCGAAAGGAACCAAATACGGCCCTTGGGATCGCGTTTGAGAATCGACCGGCCCGCATGGCCCTCCACCTCGAACACCTTCACCAGCTCCTCCCCGGATTGGTAAAACACCTGGCCACCTCCGGTAAGCCACAAACGCCCCAAGGTATCGTGGGTCATAGCATCTACCTTGATGCCCTTCAGCTGCTTTTCGAATAACAAAGTGGACGTATCTGCCTGTTGCCGGATCACACCACGGTCGGTGCCGATGTAGAGCGCTCCTTCAGGAATTTGATGCACATAGGCATACAGACGCTTTCCTCCTGGCCAGGTGTAGGAATGAAAGTGAGCACTGTCCCGAAAAAATAATTCGTCGGAAATGGTCACAAACCACTGCCGGTTCCAACGGTCGGTTTCCATCTGGTGAAAAGTAGTGCTGGCCGAATCGAAAAGCGCCTGATCGTCCCCCTCAAATTGCACCGGCAGCAGTTGGTAATCGTTCAGTTCAAAAACCGTTTCCTGGTAATAGGCCACCGTAGAACGGGTTCCCGGATGGTGATCAATGCTCAACACCATGTTGTTGAGGATGGGCTGGCTGAAATCGTAGGTTTGAAAATGGTGGCCATCAAAGCTCACCAAACCGTTGAGGGTACCGATCCACAAAAGGCCCGACTCGGGATGTGGCGCTACCCGAAAAACGACTGGCGAGGGCAATCCGTCTTTCATCGCAAAACGCTCAAAAACCACGGTTTGTGCCGTCGAGTGCCATCCCAACAATACCCACCACCCCATGAAACACCACCGCAACAAGGCCACCATGGCTCAGGAATGGCTTTGGGGCAACTGGCTCATGTGGGCCACGTGGCGCATGAAAAGGTCTTTCTTTCTGCGGGAAATCTCCACCCGTTGGCCGCCGGCCATCAAGGCGTAACCTACGTCCTCAAACACGTAGCCTTTCAGGTGTTCCAGGTTGATGAGGTAAGAGCGGTGGATGCGTAAAAAGGGCGGGGTAGTGAAGGCCTCCTCGTAGTAGCGAATGCCCCGCGAGGCGGTGATGTGCGAACCATCGATCAAATAGAAATGCGTGTAGCTGTTGTCGGCCTCCATGAAAACGATTTCGTGAAAACGCACCAGCTGAAAGCCTTTTTGGTGCCGAATGGTCAACACCTGATTGGCCTCTTGCTGAGGAAGAAGCAATTGATCCAGCACCGACCGGTACAAGCGTGCATTGGCCTTGCTCTGGTGAATCCAATGGTGGGTTTCCAGCACCCGGTCTACTGTAGCTTGCAGTTCATTTGCCTTCACGGGTTTGAGCAAGTAGTCGGTGGCCCGCACCCGAAAAGCCTGCAGCGCATATTGGTTGAATCCGGTGGTGAACACCACCTGAAACTGCCGATCGGGCAGCGAGTCGAGCAAATCGAAGCCTCCTTCGCCAGGCAACTGAATGTCAAGAAACACCACGTCTGGTCTTTCTTCCTCCAAGCGTTGGCGAGCGGCTTGCACGCTGGGCGCAGGCGTTAATAATTCCAAATGGGTCGTGTGGGCAGTGAGCAGGCGGAGCAGTTGTCGGCGGGCAGCCGGTTCGTCGTCCACCACAAGGGTTTTGAGTTTCATGGGTGCATTTTTTGGGTGGGCACCTGAATGTGCATTCGGGAGTGGCTCCCGTGGGCCAGAGCGCTCTTTAAGATAATAAAGTCCTTGCAAATTTCGCAACGCATGCACCAGAGGTCGTTAATCGAAGGAAGAGGTTGACCGTAGTTTGCAAATACGATCCGGTATTTGACCCTGTAGCAAATGCTGGCAAAGCCCACATTGGTATAGGAATCAGTCAGGCACGTATGCCCATCCAACCGATGAGAAAAACCAATGGCTTGCGAAGAAAGCCACCCGCTGGTATAAGCGCGAAACCAACTGTTTATTTGAGTGGCGAAACCGGTAAGGCGACATCGGCTTGCTGAGTCGCTTCAAACGTGCGAAATACCGTTCTCAAAAAGACCCCTGCCGTTCAACAAAGGGGTGACTCCGTATTCAAAAAGGAGCAATAAGCGGACTGAGATTCGGGTAAATTGCCAGGGTTGCAACCCGATTACATCCCATGGCCTGCCGCGGAAGGCGATACCCAAATTACATTCCAAATGAAACGCATACACTTCTTTTTTACAATGCTGGCCATCGTGCTGGCGGGCTCTTGGAGCCCCTCCTATGCCCAAGGACAACCCCAATGCACGTGCTTCGACCTCGGCAACCCCGTAGTTGGCGCAGACCTGGACATCAACCTTATAGCCGGACCCAACGACCCGGGTGGTTGTTGCTGGCAGTTTCGCCTGTCCAATACCGTAGCCAGCGGCTGCCAGTTGCCCTGGCCCAATGAAATCCGCATTTCGCCGGGCACTACTACCCTGCCGCTACCAGGGTGGCCACCCACCAATTTTAGTGTGAACACTCCGCCCGATTGGTCGGCCACTCAGGTAGGGCCCGACATCATTTTTACCTACACAGGTTTGGCCCCCGGCCTCAACTCCGGTAGCACCGTTCCGGTAGGCACCATTTGTTGGAGCGATCCGGTGAACATCGGCTGGTTTTCTCGGGTGGATTTTGGAGGCTGTCAGGCCGAAGATGTAGGCTTTATGAATTGCACACCACTGCCCGGCGACTGCCCCGAGGAATGCTATTGGACCATCAACGGCAACAACAATACCGACGGCACCAACTTTTTGGGCAACAACAACCCCACCGACCTGGTGATTGGCACCGGGGGCACCGACCGCTTGCGCATTCTCGACGATGGCCGGGTTTGGATCAATCGGCCGGCAGGAGGCTTCCCGGGCATAACCCCGCAGGCCCAGGTGGACATCGTGGGCGACCTGGCCTTGTCCAACCCTCCGCCTTTTGGGCGTAAGATTCTCACCGGCTCGGATACCCGCTTGAACCTTCACCTGAACACCGATGCCAACAACAGTACTTCCTGGATTGAGCTCAACGGTTTTGATCAGGGCAACAACGGAGCCCTGAGTCTGGCCGGCGACCGGGTCAACCTCCTGTTTGGTTCCGATGGCAGCAACACCAGCCAAGTGGGCCAAACCGGGTTGCTGCTGGACAACAATGGCTTTGTAGGCATTGGTACCGGCAGTGCCAGCACACCCCCTATCGCGCAGCTGGATGTTAGGGGAAATAATATCTTCCTGGGTGGTGCAGGCACCAGTGGCTTTGTGTCGCGCTTTGCCTCCATGGGCGAGTCGGGCAATCCCGGAGAATGCAACCTGTTTGGTTTCCGGGCACAAACTGCGGCCGATCAGTTCATCAACATGGGGCTGATTTCCGGAGCTCCCACCATCTCCTGGGGCGAAACCCACGACCTGGAATTCCTGGCCGACAACGGCCCAGGATGCGGCACTTTGGTGATGCGCCTGCACAGCCCGCGCAGCATCGGCGGCAACCCCAATGTGGTGATGGAAGTATTTGGTTCGGCCCTGGCCACCAGCATGTTCATCAACTCCGATCGGCGGATGAAGGACGGTGTGGAAGGCCTGGAGAGCAGCCTTGAAGTGATCCGGAAACTCAACGGCGTAAGCTATGAAATGCGTTCTGAAGCCTTCCCCAGCTATCATTTTCAATCGGGCCGCCAATTGGGATTCATTGCACAAGACGTGCAATCCGTTTTGCCCGAACTGGTGTTGGAACAGGAAGATGGCTACCTCGCGGTGAATTACGATGGGGTGATTCCGGTACTGGTAGAAGCGGTGAAAGAGCTGGACGAGCGGCAGGAAAGCCAAAGCAACCAGGCAGAAGCCATTGCCAACCTGCAAGCGCAAAACCTGGCACTCATGGAGCGATTGGCAGATTTGGAAGTGGAGCTCAACCAGATGTGTGCCTCCGGCTGCGCTGGCTTGGAGCGTCCTGCCCCGGCCCTGCAAGGTGCTCGTTTGGAGCAAAACGTTCCCAATCCTTTCCACCGGCAAACTACCATTGCCTACTTCCTGCCCGAGGGCACCCAAAACGCTTCGCTAAAAGTGTCTTTCCTCAATGGAAAAGTTTGGAAGGTCGTAGAGCTATCCGCAGCCGAAGGTGAAGGTTTTGTGGTGCTCAACACCGACGGCCTGTCGGATGGTACCTACGTGTATTCCTTGTTGGTGAACGGGGTACCCGTGGCCACCAGAAAAATGGTTCTGGATCAATGATGCCTTGATCCTGAACGGGGTGAAAGAGGGCGGCCGGTGGGTTGCCCTCTTTTTTGTTCATGCCTTGTGCCACCAGCAGATCTGATGGGTGGACGGTTCATTAATCGATTGCTTGTTTTAACGTGCGCCAAAGATCATTGATAGGTGGGTGTCGTAGCAAACTACATTCAATACTGCAGGATAAATTAGAGTTCGATGTTGAGCGTAGTTGGCTACAACGATCCGGTATCCTTTGCATGCCATAAAGTCGAATGCCGCCTATCTCTATTCGCTGTTCCAAAACACACCTTAGAATAATTGGTAAGTAGGTGAAGTTGCAAACAACACCGAATAATGTGGAAAGCTGAGCGTAGTTCGCAACTACGATCAGCTTTCCTTTGCCTAGCAGAAAGGTAAATACCGCCTGCCCTACCCCCCTCCATTGCGACTGAAGGCTGGTCCCGGGGGGTAGAGGCCGGGGCCAGTGCCAAATATAATTTGGCCCCGGCTGCTCGAGAGGTCGGGGCCACTCCCAGGGAACCGACTGGCCCCGGCCGCCGAACTACGCGGGGCCAGTGTCGGCCAAAGTGGCCCCGGCTTCCCGACAAGCCGGGGCCAGCCTATGCAATCACTCAAAGCCGTTTTAAAATGGATCGGGCGGGACCACCCTCCACTTTAGGCCGGGGCCACCTCAACGACCAGCGTTGGTTCCGGGCTACAATGGGTATTGTCTTCGGTTTTTTTCGAAAAAGTCCATGATTTCTCCAAGGTATCAGCTTCAAAAACCGCCGAAGGCGGGGTCAAACGGAAGGACTACTCAGGGCCGTTTAACAGTGACGGCTGGTTCCGGGTCATACTTACCGCTGGTGCCATATTTTCTCAAAAATCACCTAACGGAATAGATGGTGAGAAAAAGATGTTGCGGTTGCTTCGGGGCCACCAGGTGGGGCAACGTTGGTTCCGACCCACTCCGAGCGTCTTGACTTCGAAGCCCTGGGTCAACCGCAATCGTGCGGAGTGATGTTGTCGGTTAACATGAAACGGTTTGCAAGTGCATCATGAAACGGCGGATAGCAGGGTGCTGTAGCCAACTACGATCCGATATCGTAAGCGTCAAGCAAAAGCTGGCTTAGCCGAAAGACCGTTGCTCAACTCAAACCGACCGGTAGCGGCTGAAACCCAACCGGTTTTAAATTCTGTTGCTGTTCTGTGAAAAGAAATTTTATCTTGGTTTCAGACTGGATATAGTTCCTGTTGTTATTAGCCCCCCATAAATTTTAACCCTATTTAACGATAGTTAGATAAAGACTTGCCTGTCGAACCGCGTTTCGATGGACTAACCTTAAAGACTTCAGGAATTGCCCCATGTCCTGGTCTGCGTTCTGTTTTTATTCCCAACCTTTTGAATGAACGCATCCTGCTTGGGAGTTGCTGAGGTCGACGGTAGTGGTTTTGCCGCACCGATACCCTGTCGTACACTTAATTTTTCATCCCCATGAAAGCAGTATTAGTTTGCCTCCTAACCTTGTTGGCTTTGCAAGGCTCCTTTGCGCAAAGCACCGACAACGTGCATGCCCTCAACCTGGCACCCACCCACATTCCCCAATCGCCGGATGCGGCCTCTTTGGGGCAATACGGCAGTCACCCGGTGAGCAATTACACCGGCACCCCACAAATTCAAATTCCGCTGCACACCTTGCAGGGCCGCACCCTGAGTTGGCCCATCGGCTTAAGCTATCATGCATCAGGACTTAAGGTGGAGCAAATTGCCTCTTCTGTAGGGGCAGGTTGGTCGTTGCAAGGCGTGGGCAGCATCAGCCGGCAGATTCGGCACCTGACCGATTTTGGCATTACCGGCATGACCAACGGCCTCGTATCGGGCAATCACCAGTTACCGGTTTTTGTAAATACCGGCAATTGCAACATCGGCCTGGAAGACGGTAGCATCAGCCCTTCAAGCGTGGCGGATCTGGAACTGAAGTACCTGAAAAACGAGTACGACATGGAGCCGGATCATTTCTATTACAACTTTGGCGCTTATAGTGGCAGCTTTGTGTTCGACCGCAACAAGCAAGCCCTCTTCAACACCCCTTTCTTCACTTCGATGGTCCACCCGGTAATGGACAGTGATGGCTGGACGTTTATCACACCCGATGGTTTTACCTACACGTTTGGCACTCAGGCCGATAATTGTGTGGAATGGACGGAATACGACCTCAACCTGTACGGAAATCCTTATTCCTCCCCCCGCAATCAGGCTACTGCCTGGTACTTAAAAGAAGTGGAATCGCCCGATGGGGAGCGGATCGTATTTGAATACCAGAGCTATGCCCTCAACTACACGGGCGTGGACTACAACAGCCGCACTTATTCGCCCAACCCTAACAACTATTCCACTTATAGTTCCAACACCATTAGCCAAAATACTGTGGCCATTCAGGGGCGCTTGTTGTCGAAAGTCCGGCTGATCAACAATTACCGCGAGGAGCGCATCGAATTGAGCTACACCAGTGGCCGCAACGATGTGTCAGGTGCCATGAAGCTGGACCGAGTGGACGTATTCCACAAAGACCTGGTACACAATGCGGACCAACTGGTGAAAAGCTTTGTGCTGAGCTACCACAATGAGAGCAACCGCCTTTGGCTGGCCGCGGTACAAGAGCTGGGAAGCAACGGCAGCAGTGGCGACCGCCTGCCCCCGCACAGTTTCAGCTATCAGCAGCGTTCGGCGTTTCCCAATCACCGCTCTTACGAACAAGACTATTGGGGCTACTACAATGGCAAAGCCATTCCACCGGGAGCAACCTCCGGACATGTGCCTTCGAAAGCTTATTTCCAAGGGCAGGAATACCTGTTTGCCAACGGCAGCGACCGCTCCGTAGATGTCCACAAAATGATGTACGGATTGCTCTCCCGCATCGATTATCCGACCGGCGGTTTCACCCTTTTTGATTACGAGCCCCACACCTTCAACAATGCTGCCTATGCAGGTAGCCAGCAAGGCGGTGGCGTGCGCATCAAGCGCACCTCAACTTACGACCATGCCGGTTCGAGCCAGGCCATGGTGAAGCGTTACCACTACACCGTGGAACAGGAGGGCAGCCCGGTTTCCAGCGGCAAGCTGCTTTGGCGGCCTACCCATGTGATGCCGGTAGACCTGCCCGACCCTTCGTCGAACTGCGCCTGGGGTTGTGCTACTGCGCCCTACCTGCAATTCAGCTCGGCCTCCCTGGTATCGGGTGGCAAC
>ERZ1740068.470-NODE-470-length-19824-cov-9.178259_pt1 | contig 19824 bp, 17 predicted proteins | sample MGYA00581735_ERZ1740068 | MGnify/ENA primary metagenome ERZ1740068 (study PRJEB43018, sample SAMN04849740) | marine metagenome | isolation source: floating plastic debris | place: Pacific Ocean | collected 2008-08-30 | study: EMG produced TPA metagenomics assembly...
GCCTCTAAATTAGGTCGATCATCACAAAAAGAAAGATCGCGCCAATTCTGACACGACCTTTGCACAAATCAACTACGAACAAAAATTCCTATTTCTTTATCTGCCCTTCCAGTTTTTTGAAGAACAGGGGCCTGGCGGTTAGCTGAAAGGACAGTTCAAAGCCCAGTTCCTGGTAGGTAAAGCCCCTGCCGGAGGGGTTCGCTGCCGTGCTGTAGGCACCAAAAGCTTTGGCCTTCCACCTTCCAAAATGCTGCGTCACAGCCAACTGACCGCGCAGCGTAAATTCCGCTCTCCCATCGCTCCACTGTCGTCCCAATGCCGATTCCAGCAAAATTTCCGTTTTCTTCTCCGACCGCGTCGCATAATTAAAAGCCGAAAATAATTCCACCTGTTGATGGCGCTCCGGGCTGAAGTAGGCCTCTGGCAGCTGTCGGGCAAAAGAGAGTCGCAGGTAATTGAGCCCTGCTTTGAAGGAGCGCTTCCTTCCAAAATTTTGATACAAAGAAGTAAATAGGAGGTTGCGACGATTTCCATCGCTGTTGTATGATCGAAAAAGCTCCGTGTAACTACCAAAACCCAGACCTTTGTGGTAATAATTATTGCGAACAAACAGGTCATGCGTCTTTAGCTGCTGCGCAATAAGGTCAATGTTGAAGTTCTGAAAACCACTTTGATAACCAATCTGCAACTGATCATACCGATGTACCTGATGGCTTAAGGTCACTTGTGGCAGTACAGCTGCGCCATAGTCAACACTGTCCGTTGGATTAGCCAACTGCATGAAACTAACGCCTCCTTTCACACTCGTTCGCTTACCCAACTGATAACCAACCCCTGCAGAGGCTTTTTGGCTACTCAACGAACTGGTCCCTCCGCTTCTAAAGTACTTCTTTTCTTCATATCCGGCATTCACAGAAACCTCCGGAGATAGGTTGAGCTGTCCCTCCATCAGGTAGCTGCGATTATAGCTTCCGTCACTGGACCCGTTGAGCAATAACCTTCCACGCAATTGAGGACTGTGCTGCCGATGCAGCTTTGTGAGAAATTGCTGCAGGTCTTTTTGATGTTGGTAGTAGCGCCGGGCTGTCAGAGCCTGCAGGTAAGCCGCCCTGTCCATTGACTGGGCATGGTAAGCGTCTGCGAGTCCCAGGTTCCCCTCAAAAGACGAAGTATCAGACGCCAGGTAGCTGAGATACCGATCCTGACTGACGGTATAAGCCCCCAGATAAGTAGCATAACTGGCCTCCGCCAGTAACATTGACAGCACCCCCTGATGTGCCTTTTTCAGCGCTGCCAGATAAGCTCCGGCCTGGGTATATCGCCCGTTCCACAGCAAGGCAGTCAAATATTGTTTAGCGGTTGCGAGGGAAGACCCGCCGGCAATTGAATCTGCGCGCAATGCTTTCTCAGCCATCTGCAGGGCAATTCTATCCTTGCCTGCGAGGTGATAAACAACGGATTGTCCAGCGTAAGCGGCTGTGCTGTCAGCTAGCAACGCATAGGTCCCGATAGATGCAGCATATTGTTTGTCAAGCAACAGCAGTAAGGCTTTGAGTTGCAATGTTTCCTGATCCGAAGGATCTCTGTCAAGATTGGTTTCTATCAGATGCAGGGCTTTATCAAGCTGGTAATCAACAGTCCCTAATTGATTGGCATAACCCAAAACAATGTACTTCCGCGAAAGCATTGCCTGAGGGTCTATTGGATTAGCTTCCAGTGCACGATGAATGGCCCTGTAAGCTGAATCATATTGCTTTGCCATACTGTAACCATTGGCAAGGCCAAGACCAGCGGCAAACAAGGTGCTGTCACTTGCAAGAATATGCTGATAAGCTACAATCGCTTTTCCTGGTTCTCTGGCCCATAAAAAAGCCTCCGCCCGGTTGAGCTGCACTTCCAGATTAGCTGAGTCCTGTGCCAGTAACTGCTCAAAAATCCCAAGGGCTTTTTCTGCATCTCCGGTCAACCCAACCGCTCTGCCGTAACAAATCAAAGCTGTTGTATTTTCAGGGTATGTGGTAAGAATTTCTTCAAAGAATAGCTTTGCGGCTGCAAAACGTCCCTCTTGCAACATATCAAACCCTTCGTTCATTTCCTGAGCCATCCCCAAACTTCCCAATGTTAGGAAGACCCATAGACTAAAAACCCGTTTTGTTACTTTGTTGTGTCGCATTTGTTCGTTGTTTGGTTGCTAAAGTACCATTCTCAAAAGGCCTTCAAGACCAGACACGACTAGTAGAAGAAATAGCAGGACCAATAGTGACAAAAGCGGTCTGTACAGTTGGCATGCCGTCGATGACCAGTCACCCCAGCTACCAGGGCATTCGTCGGTGCCAACTACAATTTCCCCTGCGTTTCCTGTTGCTTTGAATAAAAAAAATGAACGTTATGAATATCAAATTGGAAAAACTAAGCCAAAAGAGCGATGTCCAGGTCCTGGAACAAATGCTCCTCACCCGAACCAATGAATCGGACTATTTTGAGGTGAATCTGGAATACGTAGAGCACATCAACCTGGCCATGTTCAATGCATTGATCAAGTTATACATGAAGTTCATCAGGCGGGGACAACAGCTTCAATACACTGGCTGTCAGTCTGTACAGCTCCACGCGCTCATTTCCAAAACCCGCTTTCAAAATGTCTTCAATCTCTAATAGCCTCTACCGACAGGCCAGAAGTCAGTTAATGCAGCCTGCTACACTGTTCATGATCAGTTCCATGCTGGTCAACGGGGGAAACTATTTATATAACCTGGTCATAGGCCGAACGCTGGGGCCAGCAGCTTTTGCAGAAGCAGGAATCCTGATGTCGCTCATCCTCATTGTTTCTTTTATGGGGATGACATTTCAGATGGTGGCTACGAAGTTTTCGGTGGAGCTGGGCGACAGTCATCAGGCAGCATTCCGGCAATTGCTACGCAAAACCAGCTGGATCGCCGGAATTGGCCTGGCAGTACTGCTCCTGCTTACCGCAAAGAAGGTGGCACTTTTCCTCAACTTACAGAGCGCAATTCCTCTGTACATCTTTGCCTTGTGCCTGCCGGCTTACTTTGGAATGAGCTATCAAAGAGGTTTACTCCAGGGAAAGCAGCTGTTCACCCAACTGGCAGGGTCCTATCAGGTAGAGCTCTGGAGCAAAGTTGCATTGACCGCCATATTACTCATATGCTTTCCTCATCTGTCTGGGGTTGTCATCTCAGTAGCAATGACGCTTTCGGTCATCACAGGTATGCTGCACACAAACACCACGAGCGTCGCCCCACTTGTGTCTGGCAGACTCTCAACATCGCAGTTGAAACAAATCAGCAGGTATGCTGGGTTCATTGTTTTATATGAAGGCATACAGATTTTGATCAATTACGGTGACCTGTTCATGGTCAACCATTACTTTGATCAGCAGACAGCGGGCATGTACACTTCCTTGTCCGTTATTGGCAGAATGGTTTATTTCCTCACCTGGATGCTGGTCATGGTGTTGATTCCGTCTGTGCTACAAAACCGGCAATCAGGAAAACCTTATCACCACCTGATGCATCGGTACCTGGGAATGATCTCAGGCGCAGTTGCCGCCCTGGTGACGCTATGCCACCTATTGCCCGAACTCCTCATCAACAGCTTATTTGGCGCATCTTACCTGCCTTTGGCCACCCACCTATGGTTGTATGCACTCGCAACCGGCCTGTTTGCCATCGCCAATTTGTTTTTGTACTACTTCATTGCCATCGAAAAGTTTAGTCCTGTGTACGTTGCAGGCGCAATTGCTGTCTTACAATTGATCGCCTACCAGCTACACCATCACACCATCGCCAATATGATTGAGGTGCAGGTAGCAGGTATGCTTTGTTTACTGGTCATACTGGCCATATGGTATGTGTGTACTACTGATAGAAACAGGAGTTGATCAAACAATCAGGGTTGAACTCATCATAACATTTACGTAAATCACTTAGAAATTAGCCGCTGCTAAATGGTTAATTTTATAGTCTCGATAAACTAACTAATGCAATGAGTTCCAGTTCTACTGATGGAATATTTCTTCCACATGACGTGTTCAACACACGAAACCACTTACATTACCTGGTCTATTCCTTTACAATCTTGTGGGTCATTATCTCCTTCACGGTATTTTACCTGGTGGAAAACGCCACTATCTTTTGCGTAAATCTGTCGATCGCCTTTATCACCGCCGGTCTTATACCACTGATTGACAAAGGGAAATTCCTGATAGTCAAGATAATACTGGGATTTGGCTTTCCCATTTTCATCATGGCGGTTCAGATCATTTCCAAATCCATCGGTTTTGACATTACACTCTCTCAATATTTTGCGATGGGAGCATTTACACTGATTCCCGTGGTCATCCCGCCTATCATCTACCAAAAACGTGGAATGATTTATATTGCAAACGTCATTTTTGCACTAATTACGGTCGCATTGATGGAACCCATCAATAAGCTGTTTAATGTCAGTTTTGAAGATTATCTTCCAGAATCTGAGCATTTTTTTATTTACAACCTCATCCTGTTCATCAATGCATTGACGTTTGTCATTGTACTGGACCGTAAGATGATTATCAATCAGCAGCAAAGAAATAAGATCCTCCACTTCAACAGGTTCCTCAGGGAGGAAGTAAAAAGACAAACCGGACTCATTGAGGTCTCCTTCAAAGAGAAAGTGAAGTTGATGGAAAAGGCAGAAAATGAATCCGTTTTCATCAAGCAGGTATTTAATACCATACCAGACATTGTATGGGTCAAAGATCTGGAGGGACGCTACCTGGCCTGCAATAAGAAGTTTGAGAGCTTTCTCAATAAAACTGAAGATGAAATTCTTGGAAAGACCGATGCTGAACTTTTATCTGATAAGGTGGTCTCCTCTTTCATTGAGAGTGACAAAGAATGCATGCGAACGAAGAAGACCATTAAGATAGAGCAACAACTCAAAATGCCTGATACCAATGATTACATCACTTTTGAGTCGATCAAGACACCTACTATTGACTCAAAGGATGAAATGAATGGGGTCCTGGGGATTGCCAGGGATATCTCTGAGCGCATTGAAAGATCATGGCAACTCAAAGTAAAAAACATGCAACTTCAGGAAGCTCAGAAAATTGGTAAAATGGGCAGCTGGCAACTGGACTCAAAAACTGATCTGGTAACGATATCTGATGAATTTAAATCGATCCTTAGCATTGATATTGACGAAAATACTATGCCACTAACGGAGTTGATCAACTTTTTCCATCCAGATGACAGGATCAACCTCATTCGCTACTTTCGCAGATCTCAAAGCACAGCTTCCCCTTCCAAATCTTACTACAGAACGATCCACCGGATGTCTGGGAGCATCAAGTACATCAACCTGAGGGCTCAGACGGAGAACAAGACTTATAAGTCTCAACGCATCGTTTATGGAATTGCCCAGGACATCACCTCTGACCTGGCTCAAAAACAAATATTGGAAGCACAGGTCAATAAGCTGAACGTGGCACTCCTGAACGGCGGCTTAATCGCATGGGAACATGCCATCTCGTCCAATTCGATAGAGCTGTTCCCCACCAATAGTCATCATAAACTGGGCCTTAAAGAAGAGGTAAAAACCTACGGTGACATTCTTGGCCAGGTAGACCATAGGCATGCTGCCATTCTGGAACAACAGATGAACCGGATCATTGAAGGAGAGACGCAGAGCTTTGAGGGTGAAATACTCATGAAAAACCAGGATCAGGAGATGATCTGGCGGCAGGTAAGCATCTCTTTGCTTGAAAGCGAGACCTCCCCTGTCATCTTCGGTACTATCTATGACATCTCAGAAAAAAAGAGCCGTGAAAAAATAGAGCTGGAAGGCCAGGAAAAAGAACGCTTGAGAGTTTCCAGGGATATTCATGACAGTGTTGGCCAAATGCTGGTAGGTATCCGGATGCTGCTCAATCAGTCATTGAATCAAAAAATGGACCTGGAAGAGCTGCTGACTACCAATCATGAACTGGATCAACTGCTGAACTATACAATCAAGGAGACCAGGATGATCATCAATGACCTTGGCGTCAGTCTACTGGACAACAAAAGTCTGGAGAAAACATTCAGGCAGCTGGTGCACAATTCCAAGAGAATTGGCAAGCAGCTCATTACCATAGATTGGGAAGGCAGCCCGCAGGTGCCGGACTTAAAAAAGGCAGTCAACATTCTGAGAATTTTCCAGGAAGCGCTGAGTAATGCACTCAAGTATTCAGAAGCGGATGTAATTGAGGTCATCGTCCATAACAATGATGGCTTCTACATGGAAATTCAAGACTATGGCCAAGGATTTGACATTGGTGCTCACGAGCCAGGGTTTGGCATCACCAACATGACAGAACGCGCCTACCAGATCAATGCCGATATCAAAATCAACAGTAAGCTTGGCAAAGGTACCTGTATCACACTTCATGTAAACTAAGAGTTCCTTTACGCTATTAGCCAAATAAAAAAGCGCGCATTTCAAACCGATCACCGGATGAAATGCGCGCTCGAGATTTCCTGATCAATACTCGCTTAATAAAACATATGATCAAATAGCTTGTGAGAAATGGCATACTTCACCAGACCTGCCAGGTTTTTGGAAGCAGTCTTCTCCATGATATTATGTTTGTGTGTTTCTACAGTCCTCAGACTGATAAACAATTGATCTACAATCTCCTGATTACTCTTCTCTTTAAAGATTTGTTCCAGTACTTCCAGCTCCCGCTTGGTAAGCTTCGCTTCACTCTTGCTGCGCTTCCCGTCGGACAGGCTGGACATAATGACCTCAGAAACGGCCTGTGGATAGTACTTTTCGCCGCTCATGACCCTTTCTACTGCCGAGAGCAGTTCCCTGGTATCTCCCTCTTTCAATACATAGGCCGAAGCCCCGGCCTTGAGCATCTTCTTGATACTCACCGAATCATCCATCATAGACAAAGCAACCACTTTGGCAATTGGATTCTTTTCACAGATCATCTTAGTCAATTCTATGCCATCCATCTTTGGCATGTTGATGTCTGCAATTACCAGATCAAAATCATTCTGGTCGTACAGGTTAAAGGCTTCAATGCCATTGCTGGCTTCTGTAATTTCTGCCTGCAGCGATTCCCGGAGGAATTTCCCAAGGACCGTTCGGATAATTTTGTGATCATCTGTTAATAAAATTTTCATGTGTCCTTTTTTGATTTTAGTTTTCTAATTAAGAGGCATGCTTGGTTCACCGATTCAAATTGAAGTCAGTTTCCCAGTCTTCATCCGGCGCAATGAGCTTAGTTTCATGATCAAAATAGGTAAGAAAGACACTGTCATTTCCCCTCTATTGAAACTAAAATATCTACCAAAATCAGTGATTAACTGAGATCAAAAGCAGACATTTATCGCTTAGGATTAGTTAGTTATTCCTACAATAGTAATTTAACACTATTTCGCAAGTACTCTCTACGTATACTACGTATTTTCGACTAACCATGACATCTACGTGTACCAACGATCGATCTACGTAGGTTTCGGTTTTTCTCCTATCAGTATTCCGCGATCAATTTCACCGCCTATTTTCAGGAATTTTGAAGTGTAATCAATAAGAAAAAAACTTCAGAGTCATATGAAAAAGTTAATTAGTATCTCAGTTATTATATTAGGAATTGCCACTCAGGTGCTGGCACAGGAGTTAAGAGTTTCGTCTTATGTAGAGACTACAAGTGTTTCACCAAAGCTTGGCGTCTCCATTGGCCGGGTCAGTGAATTTGGAATAGAATATGGAGGCTTTTATCAGGAGTCAAAAATACTGGAAGCCTGGTTGATGTCTGCAGAAGGAACAGCTAACCTACCCAGGTTTTATGAAAAGACCTTCTATGGACTGTTCTTCAACTATCCGGTAGTATCCTCAGACAACTTTGACGTCCTGTTCAACGTGAGGACCGGCGTTGTCAATAAGCTCTACTTCGTCATTACACCTTCTTTTATGGCCAACTACAAGCCAGGAAACAGAATTAGCCTCGGTGCGGGTATCGGCATCAGGAGTTTTAGGCCTACCCTGCAAAGCAGCATTTCCATCAACATCTAATCCCTGCCAGATATCATGAAGGTCATCATAAGAATCGCATTTTTAGTACTTGCTTATAGCAGCGTAGAAGCACAAGAGCTAACAGTCTCGGTATTCGGTCAAAGCTCCGAACTCGGTTTTCAGCGTGGATACAGCATCCAATATGAAAAAGAAAAATGGGGAATGGGTGTTCTGTTTCAGTCTGGTAAGACGATAAGCCTGGAAACGAGCAACAACAATCACCCGTTCATCGGCCTTACAATCGCACGGGAACTGTATACTGCAGGAAAAATGAGGTTACTTCTGACCCCCAAAGTAGGATTTGTCAACCAGCACTTCCTGGTCTTCATTCCTGAGCTCCAGACCGAGTTCAACCTGTACAAAGGACTTAGACTAAGCCTTGGAACGGCAATTCGCGCCAGACAGCCTGCTGCAACACTTGCATTATCCTATCAGATTTTAAAATAATATAAACCCCTCAACTCCAAGATTATGAAAAAGGCACCTCTTACCAAGCGAAGAAAGTACATCTACTATGCACTAAGCACCTATGGCTGGGCAATGCTCCTGTTTGTACTCACTCTCTCATGTGAACAGCCCATCGATGACCCTTATGAGACTTTCGTCATTCCAGAAGGCAAGCACAATGCCACACTAACTACTCAGTCTCTGCAAAGCGATCAAATAAACTTTTCAGCAATTTTTGATGAATCGGCCATCTATGAAAGCAAAACAGCTGAAAACCAACATGACATTAATAAACTAGTCGGCTTCTCAGATTGTAATGCACATCACCATCAGAGCAGTGCCCGTTTTGGATGGAGATGGTTGAATGACCAGATAGAAATTCTTGCCTATGTATATGGAGACGGGGAACGACAAACTGAGTATATCGGAGCGGTAAACCCCAATGACACGGCCAGCTATCATTTAAAAATAACCGAGAAAGCCTATGTCTTTAGACTCAATGACTTTGACGAAGTAGCTGTTTCCAGAGCAAAAAATTGCGATCGTGGTCTGTACTACATGCTGTTCCCATACTTTGGTGGCGACGAAAAAGCACCTCATGACATATCAATAAAAATATTATTTCGGTCTTAGGAAGTAGGGACTTTGCGCTTGAACTCTTTTTATCATAGCAGAGGTCAATTAACAACGGAAAACTACAGGACACTAAACGATTTTAAAAGATATCTTCCAATGACACATCCAGCGAAAAAACATCTCGAACATCTCCCAAAGTATTTTCTCATCGTAGCCGGCTTTTTCATCATTATGATGGCAATCAGTTGCTTCATACCAGACCAGATAGTGCAATTGATCGTGGGTAGCAAGGACTCCTGGCTCACCGCACATCTTTGGATCTATGCCCTTTCTATTGGACTATTCTCCTTCATCAGTATCTTCCTGTTTTTCTTCGCCAAAATAGAGCGATTTACAGTCATCTATGCATCGGGGTTATTTGGTGCCCTGGCAACCGTCCTTGGCAATAAATTATACGCTTCTGTCATAGAGCTCATCTTCATCCTGACTGCAATACTGACAGTCCTGCTCATGTTTCAACTGATATTTTTCTACTGGCTGATCATCAGATCCAGGTCCAACATCAACTAAATAACCACTCTCTGATTTTCCTTCCCTTAGCATAATCCCAGTCAAAAGCCCCAACCGTATTTTCAACACTTTTTAACCCGAAAAACCCGGGACTTATTTGTATTTAGGTTGTAATTACCTGATTAACAGCACAATTGATTTCTATACAGAAATGCACACCCACTTTCCAGGTGTTTTCTTTTTTCCTGAATTTTAGATTTTAGTCTGGAAATCAATCACTTGTGTGCGGGGCCACCAAGGCAAGGGTTTAGTTTTACATGAATAGTTACGGTTAATCCCTGAGGGACACCTAATTCTCCTGGTCGGACACTCCGGTTCTTCCGCGAGCGCAGTAGCTACTCTGCGCAAGCGCTGGGTTGGGATTGGTTCATTTTTCAAAAGACTGGCGTCAAACCTTCTACTATTTCAACGTCTCAATCAATGAATTGAACTGAGGAATGCCTTCACTCATCAATCCTTTCTAAAGACGGTGATAAGTATCTGTATTTTGCAAACGATCACACAAAACGCAGTAACAAATGAACACACTTTTTGAACGAATCCTCGGCAAGAGTAATCATAATAAACTAAAGTTGAAATTTGAGAAAGCGGAAAATACCTGGTACGTCATGCAGGGTCATCGCATTTTGTACATCGGTGAAAAGCAAATGTGTGAATCGTACATGAAAAACTTCAGCCTTAGCTGATTGCAGGAACACAGAACAGTACTTTTTGGATGGCTGCTCCTTGCTAGATCGCCAGGAGTTGTTCCAGTTTTGCCTTGGCAAGCGGCTTCACCTGATAGCTGACTACATTTCCGTAGTTATAGCATGTATTGATTTGTGCGGTATCCATAGAAGAGCTCAGCATGATCACTGGCACTTCAATTCCCCGGCTTTCCATTAGGCTCAGTACTTCAAGCCCCGAAAGTCCAGGCATGTTAATGTCTAAAAAAATGACATCGGGTACGTTTTGCGATAGGTATTCCAGTGCAGAAATGCCATTATCAAACATCGTAACCTGTGATGGATCGAGCCATTTCTTAATCAGTAAGTGGTTGAGCTTCATCTGCACCTGATCATCATCTATGAATAAAATGTGATCAAACTTCAGGTCTTTCTTACCAACATTATCCGTCTCCATGGAGGGATGTTCCATCAACAATTGATTCATACTGACAGTAGAATCGTCAAGTCTTTCAGCTGCCTGACACAAGATGTCCAGCGCAGTTTCATTTTGCAACTGCCCGGCTTTCACCATATCCAAAACCTGAAGGACCTTGGCAAGATTTGCTCTCAGTTCGTGATTCGTTAAAAAATTGAGTTGATTGATGGCCCTTTCCTTCTCACTCAGAGCCTTGAACAAGGAAGCTTCTTTTGCTGTCCGCTCCGTATGCCGCTTCAATGCTGTTGCAATGGAAGCCAGCAACTCATCCATCTTAAACGGTTTGATGATGAAGTCATCTGCTCCGGTGATCATTCCCTGGCGACGCCTGGACTCTTCCGTCACCCCTGTCAAGAACAAAAATGGTATATGCTCATAGCCCTTGATCCCTCTCACGCTTTCGAGTACTGCATAACCATCCATTCCTTCCATGCGCAAGTCGCATACGATGATATCAGGCGCAGCATCCTCCAGTGCATCAATTGCATTCATCCCACTCTGGAAAGAACTCACTTCATACCCATTGATCTCCAGCATATCAGACAGAGATTCCAGCGTGTGATAGTCATTGTCAATGACCATTACTTTATGATCGTCTCTCATGCTGCTATCAAATTGTGGATATGCAACAAATACCAGTCTGAAATATCACTCAGTGGAAGCCCTGTAGCAGCTTCGTAGTTGGTCTTGGAAAGATAGTGGCGGTAGGGTACATCGGTGAGCAGACGGTTGATGGCTGTAGCCAGCTGCACTGCATCATCAGGGGCAAAAAATTCGCCCAGATAACCTTCTTCACGAATCAATCTGCCCAGGTCACCTACATCTGGCAAAATTACAGGCTTTGCATAGCTGCCCGCCTGGTGTAAAACTCCTGAGCTCCCTGTTGTGGAAGAATATGGGAAAACCACCATACAACTTTCACTAAAGATACGCGCTACATCCTCTTCAGGCACATAGCCGGTAAATTCTATGTTCTCCACATCACTGTATTGCTGCTTTACACGATCAAGGTATCCTGGATTGTTAGGACTATCCGTACCCGCAATGCATAAGCCTATGTCTTTTACCCCCTCGTCCTGCAGTTGGCGAAAAGCCTCAATCAGGACCTCTACCTTTTTATAAGTACCAAACTTGCCAAAGGTCATGATGACACGTTGCCTTTGTACTTTGGTAAAATCAGGCATCTCAGGAATCTCAAAAGTACCGTGAGGGAGCAGCACTACATTTTTTGTCTTGTATTTCTGCTGCAGGACATCTACGTATTTTTCAATGGTGACCCCTACAATATCAGCCATCAGTATGAATCTGGTCAGGATATTCCCAATCACTCCGTAGGCCCATTTCAACAGTCTGTTACCGGTGATTCCAGCACTACCCAGGTCTACTTCTTCCAGGATATTATGCATGAGTACGATGCAGCGGACGCCGAACAGCCTCAGTAAAAAAGGTAACATCAACCCCAATGCAGCGGCCACCTTGCGATCACCAAAAAGTAAAAACTGCTGGTTGATGATGACCACGTCAGGTGAGAGTGACCTGATTTTCTTAATAATCCACAATGGATTCATCAGGCTATTGAACTGCCAGCAAGGATGAAAGCTGATCTTATCATTTACGCTGCTGTAGGAGACATCCCCCTTTTCCGACAAGATATGCAGGTGACGAACCTCCGGCTTCTCCGCCAGGTTGGCAGCAAGGTAGTAGCCATATTCATTCAAAGTGGTCTTGCTGGGTGGATAAGGCGTGACCAGCGCAATTTCAATATTTTTCTTCATCGCAATTGAATTGTAAGATTGTTCTGTAAACTTGTTTTTGCCGGCCTTTGGAATCTATGAGGCCAAAATGCTTTTGCGGATTTCTACGCCAGGGCACACTGCCTGCTACATTGGAAGGCACATTTCTGAAATCATACAGCGTCCAGAAACCGTAGCTGACTTCATGTTGATTGATGACTGACATCAGGTCCGCTACATATTCCTGCTGATCGGATTGGGATTTTCTGAATGGAAACCACCAGCCGTTGAAACTGTGGGTGCCCATCTCTCCTACAAACAGTGGCTGCGCAGTTGCAGATTGACTGGTCAGAAATGTTGCCAGCTCTTGTGGATCACGGTAGAAATGAAACGACCTGAAATCGATGACGGATGCCAGCCTGGCCGCATGCTCAGGCTGACTCCAACCAATCGTTAGAAAATGATGGGGGTCATAGGTCTTTAAACGCAGTGCAATAAATCTTAGCCATTCCATTACTTCCAGCTCACCGGATTGTTCAAAGTCAAGATCGGGTTCGTTTTTGAGGTCCCAGGCAAAGAGCGCCGGATGGTCCTTCATTACGTCAACGACACCTCTGAGGTGCTGATCTGACAAAGTCCAGGTATTGAGGTCGTAGCCAAGGAAAAAATCAAACAAGGTCACAATTACCTTCAGCTCTGCAGCAGCGGCCTCATCCAGCAATTGCTGTAATTGTGCAGTTCGCTCCTTACTCACCTGATCAGCGCCAAATTCGTCATACTGAACAAATATTCTGATGGCATTAAATCCCAGCGATCGTATCAACTTAAAATCTCCCGAAAAATCTATGGCATCAAAATTTTGCCACATCTCATTCCAGGGATGATCCTGTGGATAGTAATTCATCGCTTTGAGTGTAAATGGCTGACCTCCCTCCATGAACTGCCCCGATTTGATCTGGATTGCACTTTCTTTATCCGCTAAAGGTGCCGCAGACGGCCTGTACGATTGACGTACTTTATGTCTGATACGCCAGTAGTTATCCTCCAGCAATAGCATAACTTCATAGCGTGAAGTATCATAGTAATGATAGACCTCTCCTGGTCTCTCAGACCTGTGATAGCTGATTTGCTCATCCGACAAAACCATCAGGGTGCCATCTGCTGAATAGAATCTGGGAGTGAGTCTGTGACTGATCGTTGTGCCTTCATATTGATGGTCCTCTTTCTCAGCCAATGAGGCAAATTGAACCAACTTTGCTCTGGTATCTTTGGTGTAGTAATCCTTTAGTCCGATGGACCGATCGGCCTTGTTGTTCTCAAATAAGTAAAAACTGGCTGCAACATAGTCATCCAAAACTTTTTCTATCGTGGCTTTCTCCAGCGTTCTGCCTCTTGTCTGATGTGAACTGACCCATTCCAGCTGAGGCCGGTACTGTAGCCTTACTTTGTCACTATCTGGCAGCATCATCTCAGCACTTTCGGCACCGGTTTTGAAGAATACGATCACCTGGCTGTAACCGTACAATAAGCCTGTCAGCACCAGAACGGCACTTATCAGCGCGGGAAACATGTAGAAAATTTTGCGTTGCATTTAGTTAGTTTTTATGGTTTTAGTGATACCGGCTATGGTCACGGTTATGTCAGGCTTCCTTTTGCCCAGGGCTTCGAAATCGATGGGAAAGGATAGCCGCCCATCAGTGGTTACCGCTTCGTAAACCTTACTGGTACCAGCATTCGTTATCCGAACAGTTACATCGGTGCCATCTTTCACCCATTGTCCCATGAAGCCGGTGACTGGTCCTACGTTCAGCCTATTGGTCTCTCGCTGCAGGGAGAGGTCAAAATCCTTCACAGATTGTCTGAAACTGATGGCTAACTGATTGGTACTGATCGCATAATTAGGAATCAGTGCTCGTACCTTCCAGCTGGCCTGGGCCTGAGGTGCATAGCGAAGTCCTCGGGCTATTCCGGCGATGGTGACGCCATTGAAAATCGTAGACGGACCATCTGGTTGCTCCAATACAAACTGCACCACCGTCCCATCACTGATCACATTTCCAAACCCGTCTTTGATGATGGAAGTGCTGAACACTACCAGTTGCTCCCCATCAGCATAGGCGTGCTGGCGTTCATAAGTGATCTCAAAATCTTCCGGGTCGGTCGCGTATATATCCAACCGAAATGATTCACTGCCTAACGTATCATAGAAGGTGGTAATGGCTCCATAACCACTTTTTTCACCAGCATAGTACTTTTTATACCCATACAATGTCTCAGACCTGAAAGAATGTGAAGTAACCTGTCCTCCTTGCTGAAAATTGACACCGATTGGAGTTCCTTCCGGCAGTGGATTGTCATAGATATCCAGCACGGTGGAAACGATCATCGAGAAGTCATTTCTTCCTACCACCAGATGTTTTGGACCACAAAACGATTCTATTTTCTTCGTCTTTTGCTTATCTGGAAGAATCTCCAGCTCATCTCTGTACATGGATTGCCCATTGTTAAAAAAACGCAGTTTTAGCAACCCGGCTTTTGTGCTAAACTCGAATGGCAGTTCAATACCTGCTTCCCCGTTCACCAAACTGATTTTGAGTCTTTCTACAGCTAGCCCATTGTCCAGTAACACTACCAGCGAACCGTCTTTCATTTCAGGAAAGCAGTAGCTCAAATAGCCTGTTGACCCCGCCACAAGTGGGTTCAAGTCTCCTTCGCGATAGGGTTTGGCTGCCTCCAGGACCTGAAACCAAAACAAACAGAGCAATGATATAGTCAGTAGCTTTTTCAAAATGCGGAGGGGTTAGAGATGAAAGGATTCAATGTGAGTGATACATAGGGAGCCTCCTGCATACCTGAAGCGGCAGTGTACTGCACACCCTGATGATCTGCTGAAAGGTACTTTTGATTGATGGATTCATTTTCCAACCCATTCACCAATACCTGATCAGGAAGTCTGCTTACAATTCTGAGATTGGACAGGTCTGCCAAATCAAAACCAAAATGCTGATCCCTTCTTGGGAAGACCGCCCTGGGCAACAGGTAATGATCTACCCAGAGTATCTCCTGCTGCTTATTTCTATAACCCTGCAGCAATTGTGTGATCGTTGCCGTGTGTTGGCCACTATTGAAAACTTCGCCGGACACTCGCTCACCATCAGCCACCAGTTCATTGAGTGACAAGCTATGATAAACATCCTGCGTAGCGACTGTACTCAACACCTCTATTTCATATCGGGCTGGGATGCCAGACAACTTCAACTCATTAAATGCCTCCGGATCAAAGGTGTTGGATGAATCCATTGGACTATTCCAGCCAACAGCCTCAAAATCAACTCTGAAACTGGTAGTTTCCCTGGGTAGCAGCTTGTGCTTGATATAAAACTTGTCGTAGTAGCTGGTGAGGTAATTGCCAATGGAGTCGTAAAGAGTGGCTTTCACAGTCAGGTCTGTGGGATAGTCGTCCACGTTCTGGATAGACCCCACCACCGTATACTGACCATTGCGTTGTACCAGCGCCGACTCCAGTACACGAGCTACAGGTCTGTCAAGGACATCATCATGGAACGACTCCTCAGTAGTAATAGTACGTCTCCCCTGGTTATAAAACCCAACACCTGCTTGTTTAAAAAACTGATTGGTGGGCACGTCATTCTTAAGCGGTTCATAAACCAGGTACCATTGATCGCCCTCTTTTCGTAGCTGATGGGTGAGCTCTTTCTCCACACTCTTTAAGGCAGTAATCCACTTCAGCTTTACTTTAACGGTAGCTTTATGATCATTTTGCGCCGTCACAACGGGCACAATTTCATTGAGCTTTCCATACGATTCTACCAGTCCATCGGAAACAGAGATTTCCAGCAGGAATTGATCCAGGTCTACCTTTTTTGCTTCACTCAGGTAACTATGTGCTTCCTCAAACCTTTTGAAATCCAGCGCATCATAGTAGGCGGCCACCACTCGCTGAGGAGAAGTCTGTGCAAGGTTTTCCAGGTAGAGATTGCTTAGAATATAACCTCCCCATATAAAGAGTCCTGCTACCCATATTTTTAAGGAAATGGACAAACTTTTCCCTACATAGTCGCGCTTCTCTTCTGGGTTTGCATATCGATCTCTCAGATGATTTTTTCCCGCCACATGGTGCCACCAATGAAGTTGCACATTACAAAAAAATGCAAAGAATAACATACACATCGGACTGATCCCCCACCAGATTTTTTGATACAGCGGAATGTCTTTTTTCGGTAGCACTGACGGCAGTGGTGATACGTCCGAACGCTCCCAAACCATGACCCCATTGGTCAATCGCTTGACCCTGTGCCAACCACTGAAGTATAAAATGGGATCGTAAAATTGATCATTGGAGAATACAAATTTTAGATGAAACAATTCAGGAGCTGCGAGAAACTGCTGCAAAGTACCTATGCCATCTACCCCCCGGTATTTGCAGTTCTCCAACCGCTCCACTGCTCTTGTGGTCAACTCAGGCACTCTTCTGGCAGAATGGTAATTGCCGTCAATCGTCTTGGCCGTAGTCCCGGCAGATAACAGTGCCATCTGATCGCCAAACCCCAGTGTGAGGAAGCGCCACTTGTCGTGCTTGTCACTGTTGAGAAAGTTAATGATGGGTTTCATCTCCACCGCATCGGGCTGGAGTGGCCGGAAAAAGCTCAGGTTCATGGTAAAACCACTGCTTACGAAGATGCTGGCCACCATGACAATCACCAGAAAGCTAAAACCTACGCGACTGATCCGTTCTACAATCCGCGTGTGGATGTTCCCTTCAAAAAACCGCCATAGAAACTCTCCCACAAATGGAATAGACTGGATGGTGGCCCAGAAGGTGAAACGTTCCAATGTCAAAATAGAGAAAGCATTGTCTCCCAGCAGCATTCGCGGAATAGGTGTGGTACCACCAGTCCCCAGTAGACAGAGCAAGGCAAAAGACAACCCAAGAAAAAGGTTTCTCTTTGAAAAAACCCTGTAGAAGATAAATGGTAGAAAAGCAAAGAAGAAACCCCAGGGAATGATGAAAAACACCAGCCCTGAACTGAAGACTTCAATAAAACTATCACGTGAGCCATGTGGGATAGGCACCTGTGAGATGGGATCGCTTTTGGACCATATCCAGTAAGGAAGGATGACCAGTAGCACAATGAAAATCGAGGATAGCCCCATGATAAAGATGCGCTTGAAATACCGTAGTGCCATCCGGATGAAATCCATGATACGGATGGCTTTATAGCTGCCATGCTCGGCCATAGCGGCATCCATGACGGCAGTAGCCATCACAGGCAATACAAAAAACACCATCCCAAAGATGGGCGTTACGTGATGGGAAGCCACCGCCACGGCCAGCAAACTCGCACTGTTGAAGTAGTAGCGAATCTTTCCCCATCGTACCCATAGGTATATTTCGGGAATGGCATGTAACAGCCAGGCGATACCGGTAACGGTAGGCAACTGGCCAAATACGTGCAAAGCTTCTATCACTGATGGACAAAATGCCGCGACCAGCGCTGCGTATGCTGCTGAAACTTCGTTGACTGTGAAGAGCTTGGAGAACCGATAGGCTCCGGTAACATACAGCAGGACAATACAGAATGAAAAAACATATACGCCAAATTTCAGCCCTCCGATATAGGACAGCAGTGCTATGGACTGATGTACCAGTGGCGGGTAGCTGATCAGACTAAAGCCCGTGTACCATCTGAACTCCCATGGCTCAAACCAGGAGCGCGCATAATGGTCTGCAAAGAACAAATGAACATAAACATCATAAGTATCTTCGAGTGTGTTGAAGAAGGATGCCCCATGGAAAAGCAAGGCAACGGCTGTCGCCAGTGCCAGTATGAGATACGTCTTATTTTGTCGCTTTTCCATGATCCAAATAAAAGCAACATCACCGGCTCTATTATATAGTATCGACCAATTGCAGATATCATGCTTTGAGTAGTTAGAATTCATCGTTAGGCAACTCGTCGGTTTTTTCCTACCACCCAACCAGCATTTTTGCAGGACAAACTACTCTGCAAAAGATCCCTTCATGAGTTCTATTTCTTTTGGGATATACAATAGATTAAATGAAATGGAAAAGTCAACTAACAAGGGTACACACGGAATTGTCATTCCATGTTATAATGAGTCCTCAAGGCTGGACCTGAGTACTTACATCGAATTTGCAAGACACAATAAAGGTACAGTACTGTGCCTGGTCAACGACGGTAGTGCTGATGACACCAGAGCAACACTGGCAGAAATCAAGAACCTGGCGCATGACAATGTATACATCTGTCATGTAGCAAAAAATGCCGGGAAAGCGAATGCCGTGAGACAGGGAAGTTTGCTACTCCATCGTGAGACCGGGGTAGACACCATCGGCTTCCTGGACGCAGACTTATCCACCAGTTTTGCGGAATATCAGGAACTGGTAGATGCCTACCATGAAAATACCGAAAAGCTGATCATATTCGGATCCCGGAACCTCAAGGGAGAAGGCATCCATATCGAGAGAAATCCCATCCGCAAATTGTTGAGTGAATTCATCAGGTTGTTGATCTATTTCATCATCCGCATCAGGATTGCGGATACGCAGTGTGGTGCCAAAGTATTCGCCAGAGAGCTGATACCCGGAATCTACCAACAGGCATTCCACTCGCGTTGGTTGTTTGACATAGAAATCATCCTTCGGCTAAGATTGAAGATGGGAAAACCCAGGTTACTCCATATTTTCAAAGAAAAAGCGCTGAATGAATGGGTCCATATGGAAGGGTCTAAACTGGGCCTGAAGGACGCGGTCATGATCCCCCTCAACTTGTTGAAGATCTGGAAAGCTTATAACTACCATACCAGTCTGAAAAAAATAAAGCAGGCGGTATTGCAATTTTCCCTTCGCCGCTATAAAAAATTATTACTACCAAAATCTGCATGATATGATCCATTTACATCCATTGGACCTCCTCGCCTACAGCGCTCTCAAAAGACTAGTGTCGATCTATCTCAGTAGCCAACAGCTCACCCGCCAGCACCTGGACTACTTTTATTACCTTGGGGGAGAACATAGCCTTTGCCGGGATACCGTATCAGAACTGCTACATGAGGTGATTCCGGACTTTACTTCCGCCACAGAGTAATGAGAGATAAATCCACGCAACAAAAAAGCGCCCCCTGATATCGCTTCAGCGGACGCTTTTCCAAAATATCTATCTACTAGGGACCTCTAATAACCCTCTGTTGATTTTTGATCGTATCTTATTTCCTGATACCGCGTTATCAAAATACTCATTTAGCG
>ERZ1740068.471-NODE-471-length-19805-cov-5.319899_pt1 | contig 19805 bp, 36 predicted proteins | sample MGYA00581735_ERZ1740068 | MGnify/ENA primary metagenome ERZ1740068 (study PRJEB43018, sample SAMN04849740) | marine metagenome | isolation source: floating plastic debris | place: Pacific Ocean | collected 2008-08-30 | study: EMG produced TPA metagenomics assembly...
AAGGTGCCCTCGCCCTAAATTGCTGGTCAGCTATTCGGGCTACCGGTGTAGCGTGCAATCCTGAACAGTAAGCATAGCTCCGCTTTCCGCTATTCTCCCCCTACCACAGTAGGGACGCGGACTTGGGAGAGATGCTTTCAAGATACGGTATAACCACGATACAGATATCGCTCTGCCAGACGCTCCCCCACGCAAAACAAATTGGGGTTAAGTTGCCGTGGGCTATCCCTCAGGTCACATCACCATTCGGGCGGTCGGAAATCCCCGAAGGGCAAAGTTCCCGCCGTATCAATCCCGCTTAGCCTGGAAACGGGTCACCGCATTGATTTCATGCGCCGGAATAATCGGTGCGACGGGTCAAATCAGAAAAAGACCGCCACTTTGACGCAAACATACTAGATTTTGTGCGGGAACCTCCGAGCAGACCACAAAACCACAATATGCTGCGTCCGCACCGTACAAAGTGTTTGATTTTTGCGGGTTTCGCATATATCATTAAGCCGTTCATTTGACTTACCGCTTTGGTTCGGTGCGCCCCGCTTGGATTATTCCCTGCGGGGTTTTTCATATGCGAAATTACAACTATTTTCGGCTGCGTGCAACTTTATTCTTGCCTTCCTACTAATATTGTTGTAGGTCTATCCCAACACAACACAGGAGCAAGGCCCGATGGCGATTGAGACAATTACCCACGCAATGCAGACTTGGCCAAGCGGACTGTCCACAATTTTAGATCCCGTTCAATCGGCTGCTGATCGAATTGGGCGCCAAGAAGTTAGCGTTTACGGCGCAATCGACGCTCAAGACCAAATGATGGTTTACGCCTACCTAGACGGCCAAGACGACTTTGGCCTTGATCCATGGCGCTATCTTGATGGCATCGACCACTACCGCAACGAAGACAAGGTTGACGTTTGGTTTGAAAGTGGCGCGTGCAAGACGCTTCCGCTTGCTGACTGCCCCATTCGCTTCTTTGTCGACGCAAAGAACTTGGAAGCTGCGGGGGCAACACAATGACCCCAACCTTATACCTCGTACACGTCCCCTCAATGACAGCGGTTGAGCAAACAATAACAACCGACAAGCAAGAGGCTATGGGAGTGATGCTTAATCATCTCAATGATGACAAGCGGGCGTTCTTCTATGAAAGCGCTGATGACGTGCCGCGTCGGGATGTAACGGATGACGTTATAGAGGTGCTGGCGTGGCGGTATGAAGGCGAGCATCCCGACGAGTTTCCCGAATGGGCAGAAGGTACAGCCGCACATTTAGGCGCCATTCTCAATGAAAAGGTGGATGCCGAGTTCGGCACCTACGCTCAACAACATTCAGATGATTATAGAAAGGCGGTGTCGTGATGAAGCTAACACCAGCACAGAAAGCATTGCTTAGGCGTGAACGGCATTAGAAGGGCGGGTTTATTTGCCTTTACACATCAAGTGATGACCGTGTTGCGCGCGCTTTGAGTGCCAAGGGTTATGGGCATTTCACAGACTTTCAGCACCATTACTCGTGGCGTCCACGCAGTGGGTATATCAACCATTTCACGCCAAGGACAGGATCGCTATGACCCTCCCCTCCCCCCACGACATAATGGAAGCCGTATTGGGCGGTGCACTTGCAGGCATTGTCCTGTGGTTTGCCCTTGAGGCTTATGAACATCAATTGATGATTGGAGCGGTGTGATGATGGCATGGCAAGGCATCACTGATGATTGCGCAGCGCTTTATGAGGCGCGTTTAATTGACGAAAACCGAAAGCGAGAAATTGCAGCCGATATGGCCGAGATTGACCTTCAACGGAACATTGAAATCTTGCGCAAGCTTCGCGGCAAAGAGCACACGCGCGCAATCATAGAGGCGGAAATGGAAGCATGAACGAGAACGATTTTGCAGCCTTAGCGGCACAGTTCCCGGCAGAGGCTATAAGCTGGCGTGTCGGCAGCACAAACAGGGATAAGACATCTGGCCTTGCCCTTGCTTATCTCGATGCGCGGGACGTGATGCAGCGCTTTGATGATGTGTGCGGCCCTAGCAATTGGCAATGTCGCTATACCCATGCCGACATCAAAACCGTCTGTGAAATCGGCGTGAAGATTGATGGCGAATGGGTTTGGAAATCCAACGGCGCTGGCGATACGGATGTTGAAGGGCAAAAAGGTGCTCTCTCCGATGCCTTTAAGCGCGCCGCGGTGCTGTGGGGCGTTGGTCGCTACCTATACGACCTAGACAGCCCGTGGGTGAAACTGCAAGCCGCTGGCAGGTCATATAAAATTGATGAAAGCGAACGCGGGAAGCTGCGTGCTGTACTCGAACGTCACGGCGCGCCACCTGAACGGTCATCGCAATCCCTTAAGCGGTCGGACGAGAACGGCCAGGACGAATGGGAAAGGGTGTCAGGCGAATTGGCCCACGAACTGCTTGATTGCCATTCAATGGACGGCCTAGCCGCCCTGCGCGCTGATTGGCGTGTCAAGGTCCGCGAAATGCGCTGGCCCAAGTCATACCAAGCCGCACTGGCAGAAATGTTTAACCAACACGAAGAGCAACTCAAGGAGGCCGCATAGATGGCTTACGAACAAAAATCCATGTCCGGCGTCCTATTCAAGAACGATAGGCGCGAAAAAGAAACGCACCCCCACGCGACGGGTCGCATCCTGCTTGATGACGGGCGCACGCTTTGGGTGTCTGCCTGGACAAAGGATGGCAAGAAAGGCAAGTTTCAAAGCCTGTCCGTTAAATGGGCCGATGAACGCGCTGCCGAAATCCGCGAGGAAGTGCGCGATAATAGCCTTGCCGATGAACTTGATGACGATCTGCCGTTCTGATGGGCCGCTACAAGATGGTCATACGGAACGAGGAACTGCGCGACCAGGCGCTTAATCTCGTCAAGAAGGCGCCAATCAACACGCACTTAGAATTTCGCCGTGAAACGCGAAGCCTAGAGCAAAACTCGTTGCTATGGGCAAAATTAGGCGAGGTTTCAAAACAGGCCAAGCTACGCGGAGAAACACTAGACCCCGAAGATTGGAAAACCCTCTTTCTCGTAGCGATGGGCAAGGAAATGCGCATAGCCCCTGCCCTTGATGGCAATGGGTTCACACCATTAGGCGTTCGATCATCCAAGCTAACGATTGAGGAAATGAGCGAATTGATTGACTTCATAGACGCTTGGGGCGCGCAGAATGGTGTGGTGTTTGGCGATCAACAAAGGGATGCAGCCTAGATGCCTAAACGCCGCGAGTTTACCAAGGGTCAGAAGGCCGCCATGTGGCGTCGTGCGACAGTTAACGGCACAACGTTCTGTGAAGGCTGCGGGCTGGCGCTGAGAACTTGGGAATATGACCATACAATCCCTGATGCGCTGTTTTTGGATAAGACGCGCGAACTAACGATTGAAGATGGGAAACTGCTTGGTCATTGCTGTCATCGCGGGCCGGAAGGAAAGACGAAAAAGGATATCGGCGTCATTTCAAAAGCCAAGCGCAATGAGGCTAACCAGGCGCAGATTAGGCGCAAGAAAAAGCCCATTCAATCGCAAGGATTTCCCAAAACGGGTAAGACACCAAAGATAGACAAAAGCGCCCTGCCTACATTGGACAGGCGGCAGTTATATAAAGGGGTAGAGACGTGAGCAAACAACCAACATGTGAGACGTGCAGGTTTTACCTACCCCGCAGTGACCACGGCAATTGCACAACGGGCGAATGTCGCCGGCATGCGCCTCGATACATGGGCGCTTCGAGAACGCATTGGTGTCACGTCTCACAGACTGATTGGTGCGGCGAACATCAACCACGGGAGGGCGATTGAATGGGTAGTGAAACAAAACCAATCCCCTCACAGGAGGTTTTGCAGACTGTGCTCGACATTGATGCCGACAATGGTCGCATTCTGTTTAGGCGCCGTGATCCTAGCTTGTTTTCTCACTGTAAAGACCCGGAGCATCGTTGTGCCGCCTGGAATGGTCAATTTGCAGACAAAGAGGCGTTCACATGTCTGACAAATAGAGGCTACCGGATCGGCGCCATTTTTGGTGAATACTATTTCGCGCACCGCGTGATTTATAAATATTTTCACGGCGAAGCGCCTTTGTATATCGATCACATTGACGGTGACAAACTCAATAACAGCTTGATCAATTTACGTTCGGTCACTCAATCAGAAAACTGTCAAAACCGCAGGCTTTCAACGCGTAACACAAGCGGCGTTGTCGGTGTCACTTGGATTGATGAGGCAAACAAGTGGCGCGCCTACATAAAGGTAGGCGGTATTCAGCGACACCTTGGTGAGTACAGCGATATTGAGATGGCTAAAGCCGCGCGAAGGGGCGCAGAGCGGGCCCTTGGCTTTCACAAAAATCACGGATTGGAGCCATTGCATGACCAGTAAGCAGACAGAGACCCAGCTATCACAGGACGAATTTGCACATTTGCAAATGTTCACGCCTGGCGTCTACGCCATCTGTTTGCCGCGTGACATCGGGAAAAGCCTTGAGAAAAAGGGACTGGTCGATTGGGTGCCGCCCGTTTGGGGAAACGACCCTAACTGGCAAATCACAGACGCAGGCAAATCGTTTTTGGAGCGCCCACAATGACAGATGAGAAGCTAAAGCCCGCTGACCGCCAAGCGATAGGCGAAACAATATGGCGTGATGCGCTTTCTGATAGAAGTGGCTTTGATCACGGCGACATTGATGACGATATTTGGCTAGAAATTTACGAAGCGATAGCAGACGCCGCGATTAACACAATCACCGCATGGAACACCCGCGCAGATGATGGGGCGCGGCTTAAAAACTTGCTTCGCGAATGTAAAAGAGCGGTGTTTGAACTGTGTGAAGACACCGAAGATAGCGAGTACAAAAATAGAGCGGCCCAAATTGAAGCCAAGCAAATTCGCAATGCTTTTGGAGAGTGGTTCCGATCAGAAATTCAACCAGTCTTGGACAATGCCGAGCCTGCCCGCGCAGATGGGTGGCAACTATTTTCGGATTTCCCAATACCGGATTAGGTCGTTTTTTATGATTTGTGGTGTATCGAAGCCGACGCTCCGGCGGCGGGAATGGATTGGGAAAATCCAATAGGCAAAGTTGTCACACGCCGCCATTGGTCAAAGGACTATGGCTGGTTTGGCAATCAATTTAAAGAGCGAGTGCCTAATGGTCATGCGCCTGATCTTATACCCGTTGCCTTTCGATTGTCCCCGCCTGACTGCCCGATCGAGATAATTCCGTCGGAAACAGGCCTCCCCCTCCCCGCCCCACCGACACCAATACAGGATGAACAGTGAGCCGACCCGCCCCCCAAATTCCGGTGACGCGAGAACGTGATGCGAATTACGTGTACTTGATAGCGACCGAAGACTTTGAGTTTGTTAAAATCGGCAGGGCCAGGGACGCACACGCGCGTCTTAAAAGGCTTCAAACAGGCAACCATTTAGACTTGATGATAATTGCTGAAATCCTTTGCGAGGATGAGGCGGAGCAGCAATTTCATAGCAGGTTCAAGTCCGAGCGTGTCCGCGGTGAATGGTTCAAGTGCACTGATGAGATGGTTGGCCTAGCTGATGATGATCTAGATTTTAGAAGGTCTATTGGCCTTCCAGACGAGTACTTTCTTACAAAAAATGAAGTGGCCTTCATCTTAGAAACCGCTGGAAAACCTTGGAATGACGAAGCAGGACTAGATCTCCAAAGGCAATTTTTTGGTGAGGTAATATTACCATGAGTACGCCACGCGCGCCCATAACCGAAGCAGACGCAAAACGCCTTGTGGCGCTGGTAAAGCGTGAGGGTGTGCGTGTGCGATATCAGCGACGGCCAGATTTGCCGGTGATTGAAATTTCCCCTGAATTAACTGCTTCAGATGTTGACGAAAAGGACGATATTGTTCTGTGAATGAGGCGATGGGACGAAAGCTGCCACGGTACGCTTACGCGGAACGCGATAGGCATGGGAAGCTGCGCTATTACTTCAGGCGAAGCAAAGGGCACCCACGTGTAGCGCTTCCCGCCCCGGATACACCAGAATTTGAACCAGCTTACATTTCCGCGCTCTCGGGCGTCGAACCCCCTCAGAGGCGCACACATGGCGTTAACAGTTTATCCTGGCTGATTAAGCAGTATCGTGCCTCCAGCAAGTACACTGGCCTGTCATCAGCAACACGAAGACAGCGGGACAACATTTTTCGAGGTGTAGAACGGGCTAACGGTAACAAGCCTTATCGGGACGTAAGTCAGAAACACATAGTTGCGGGTAGGGAGCGCAGAGCGCAAACGCCAGCGCAAGCACGCAATTTCTTGGACGCCATGAGAGGCCTCTTTGCATGGGCTGTTGAGTCAGAGCTGTTACAGAAAAACCCAGCTGCCAATGTAAAGAACCCTCCCCGGCCCAAAGGCCCCGGCTTTGCGGCCTGGTCACAGGAAGATGTGGATAAGTATCGCGCTTACTATCCGCTGGGCGCACGTGAGCGGGTTTGGTTCGAGGTTTTGATTGGCACAGGCGCGAGGCGAGGCGATGCTGTAGCTTTGGTCAAAACACACATCAAGAACGGGCTTATCGAAATCGAAACTGAAAAAGAAAAGACGAGAGCCTACGTTCCGGTACTTCCTGAAATGATCGAAGCGATTGAAGCTGGTGGTACAGGAGACATGGTTTTGATCGTAGGAAAAACCGGTAAACCTCTGAAAAAAGAGAGTTTCGGCAACATGTTTCGCACGATGTGCAACGCAGCTGGCGTGAACAAGTCCGCCCATGGTCTACGTAAGTATGTAGCTACAAGATATGCTGAAATGGGGCTTTCAGACGCGGAACTAGAAGCAATATTTGGCTGGGTGCGAGGCTCTGGGATGGCTGCGCACTACTCAAAAAACGCGCAAAGACGCCGCATGGCAATGAAGGTTGCAGAAGAAATTAGGAACACCAACACCCCGAACCTTTTAGGCAGTTCCCCTAACCTCAAAAAAGATGTTGTATAATCAACACCTTGCGAGGACCATTTTGCCAGTTGGTGCGGCCGAGAATTGTGTCCACGGACTTATATTTCAATGGCTTGTAAGGGGTGCGGGGAAATTAATGCCCGTTGATTTTATTGAACAACTTGAAACGCGCCCCTAACCTCCTGCACGATATGACATGCAATGGCAACGCTCATATCAAGGCGCACAGTATGACTTCACCTTATTCAAGGATGGTGAGCCTATCGCCCGTATATACCGGCATCAGGATAAAAAGCGCTGGCAATGGTTCTGGCAGGTGATGCCTGGGGAAAGTGGCGTGTGTAATAGCAAGGACGAAGCTGTGAAACAGATCACCAATAGGGCGCAATGAAAGAGCCAATCAGGCCAGCCAGGATAAACGCGACAAATGTGAAGATGACGCCATGCAAGCAAAAGCGCTTTCTATCTGTGGATGAAAGTGAAATGACTTGCTCCTTACGTTATGCGGCTTCACCAAACTCAGACACGTATTCACGCGCTAGAAGTTTGGCCGTTTCCGGCGTCCATTGCTTCCGGCCAACTTGATAGGCGCTCGCATAATCAAGCATCCAGCAAGCTGCTGTTTGGTCATCCAGGTCGGGCCAGTAGCGTTTGATGGCAGACACCAAAACGAGACGCCAACCAGTCATCGTCAATCGTTTCTGTTGATCACCATCCAGAATTTCGGACACGCGATCTTCAACAATAAGGCGAATACGACGATCCAAATCGCCGCTGGATACAAACTCGTTCAAAGCATCGTCAGCGGCTTTGACGCCAATCCTTCTGGCCCATTCTCGAAGCATCAACATCTCCTAATCTGTATCGCTTAGGCCAAGCCGTTCGCGCACCCAATCATCGCGACCGCTTGGGGTTGTATATGTGATAATCGGCGCGTCATCTCGCGGTTTGAGATGACCCAAAACGTCCGGCTCAAACTTACAGCGATGCGGCCCTTGCGGATGGTAGCAGTTACACGCAGGCCACTGGCATTGAGCGGGCGTCAATTCATCACGAAGCATCAACGTCTCCTAGTCTGTTTCAGGAAAAAGCTGCTCGACGGGCATGCCAAGCGCTTTTGCCAATTTGATGCCCATCTGAACCGTGGGCGTCGGGTTGGGCTTGTTTTCCAACGTCCACATGTATGACTTTGACGATCCCACCTGATCGGCAAGCTGTTGAAGTGTAAGGCCCGCCCGTTCGCGGCTTGGCTTAATATGGTTCATCGCCCTGCCCTCACTTTAGGATTTTCAGGTATCGCGGCCCGCAGGCGCGGTTGAGCATGTCGCGGGTGACCGGCTTACCAATCACTTCGCTGGCTCTATCGATCACGTATTGCTGCGAATAGTCGGGGTCTGTCCAAAGTGGGCAAACGGCTTGCTTTTCTTCGGAAGTCCAAGTGTGGCGTGTTGGCCTGCCAGGACGACGACGCGCCGGAGCGACGCCACGATCTTTGGGAAGTTCGATAATCCCGCCGTAGTCCTGTTCAATTCGCACATTCAAGGCCGCACGCTCTTTCCCACTGCCAAGGTCACCGGAAGCGACCAGAACCACGACGCAATCTCGGTCGCGGACAAGTTTCAACATTTCAGTGCGATGGATGCGCTTAGTACCGTGCGTATCGATAAACAGCCGGTCGCATTCGAGTTTATCAAACTCTTTGTCCGGCCTACGAAAGCCGTAGCCAACTCGAACACGCTCGTCCCCCATTCAGGGATTATGACACGCATTTTTGCACAAAGCCACATTACACTGTGTCTTAAATTCTTGCTTTTTTCTTGCTCAAAAGTCAAGCATATGTTAGACACAAATTAATGCGTCTTATGACGTTTTTGACACGGATAAACGAAAGGGCCGAGCAGTGGCAGAAGCGCGGATATCAATTAACGGTGTTGAGCTTTCAGAAGGCCAAGCGATGACGCTTCGTGTTGCCCTACAATCGTTTGCGTCTGAGACGCAGGAAGAGAACAGCTTGGGCAACGACAAGTACGGCCAGAAACTAGCGGCAGCTTATAACGCCCGCGCCAATGAAGTGATCGAACTGCTGTTCGCAAATTAAAGGGACGGACACTTATGGCCTTGCCGAGAATACTGACCCTACCCGTGAACGGCCTTTATTTTGACCAGATAAAATCGGGCGAAAAAGTTTTCGAATACCGGTTGCGCACCGCTTACTGGCAAAAGAGAATAGAAGGGCGGGAGTACGACCAGATTGTGATCACTCGCGGTTATCCTAAACGCGATGACAACAGCCGACGCCTAACCCGCAAATGGCGCGGGTTTCATTGTGATCGGATCACCCATCAGCATTTTGGCGATCAAGAAGTAGATGTTTATGCCATCTACGTAGGCGACTAATAAAGGGGATCAGTGATGGCTGAACAAGATATCAAAGGTAAATCTGACCCGCTTTTTGAGGCTCTTGTAGGCAGGACGTGGAACGATGCTTTGGAAGTTGCCGCAAGGGTCGCTGATCGGCGTGTTCAAGCTGGCCGCGAAGACACCATTCCAGAAGCTATTCGCAACTTGATTATTCCAATCAAATAAAAGGGACGGTTACCCTACCACTGTTAGCTTGGCAAAGGCGGCAGATGTAAGAACACCTACGCGAGCAAATGCCCAATGCTTGTAAGCAAACGGGTCATCTTTAACCCATGACCCGTCAGGCTGCTCTAACCAGATATTCCCGTCTTTGTCGTAATAGCTGTCTTGGCGCCAAATGCCGCTTGGCTTGGTGCTCATGCGGCCTGCCTCTCAATCGGATCAAAGGCCCGCAAAACAAGCCCGTCCTGCTTGTGGAAGGTAATGGACTGTTGCTGGCGGCGGGGGCTAAACCGCGCCCCATAGCTGTCAGGCGGGCAAAAGGCCCTAAGGCTCTCCCATCGAATGCCTGGGAAGTCCTTGGCTTGGTCATGATGCACATGGCCTGTGAAGCAAAACCGATGCCGAGTTTCTGACCAGAACGGACACACGTCCGCAATATAGTCCTTAAGGTCGTTAGGCTTGCCCTTGTCGCCGTGATGGGCTGCAATCAAGCACCGGCCCCATTGATGCAGAAACAAGTCCTGCGGGTCTTTGGCAACGCTTATGCGGTCGTTGTCGCGGTAGCGCTGTTCTAGGGCGAATGGCAGCACCATATGCGCGTGTTCGTCGTGGTTGCCACGAAGCGCCCTCACCTTAACCCGGCCATGCTTTTTGGCCAGTCTTTCAATAGCATGGGCAATGACACTAACACCTGTATCAAGCACTTTAAAGTGTCTCCCGTCCGTGTCTAGCTTGTGTTTGCTGGCAGGGGTTTCGTTCCGGTTGTCATCAGCGTGGAACATATCGCCGCCAATGACCAAGATTGCATTGTGCGCGTCAGGTGTGATTTGCATGACTTTGGTGAAGGCGTAGTCTAAATCCCTTGTGGCATGCTCTAGGTCGTAATCCTGCCCACCTGTCTCCCTGCCCCATGCCATCATGCCTAGATGCACGTCCATTAGCGGGTAGAGGGTGCACAGATCGGCTTGGGTGTGATCCGGCGCGGTGATTGCCTCAATAGGCGGTATGTCGTTCCACGCATCTCTAAAACGCTCTGCGTAGTCCTCTGGCTCTATCTGCGGGGCAGTCCATCGGGTTGTCCCGATTTTCTTACCCTCATCGTCGTAATTGTGTATCCACCCGCCCTTGGCCTCAATGGAGTTTAGCCCTGCGTTGGATATGGCGTTTTGCGCACCTGACGATAGGTGCAAACCTTTTTCACGCACTTCGCGGACATACCGCCCCACAGTAGCGGTGCCTATGTCAAAAAACTCGGCTGTGTCTTTAAGGCTGTTTCCTTCTACCTTGTAAAATTGATAAACCTGAAGAAGCGTCGCTTCACTAGGTGGCGTGTTGTCACCCATAGCGCTAACCTATGTGAGGTTGATCGGAGGGTTGGGGGTAAATGTCGGTGATGCTTTCCCAATATGGATGGCATTGATGACGCCAAATCATGTGGGAGTTTTCCAGTTGCTCAGCCGTGAGGCCGTATGCAATCCAAACACGTGATTGGAAGTTTTTACCGGAAGGCAGGTCAACAGATTGACCGGGCTTGGATGTGTCGGGAACAGGCGTAACCCGCAAAGTCGGGCCGACAATGATAAGCATTGACCCGCGCACAAAGGTGCACTCACGGTACTTGTCAAAGCCAAAAACGAAGTAAGCGCCCTTTTCATCTTCATCTGTTACGGCCAGCGTGATTTCGGACGTGACAGGGAAATAATTGCGTTCAATGCCTGGGCCAAAGAAGATGGACAGCACAAACATGGTGAAGGCCCAAACCATCAACGCCATGCCGATAATGAGGTAAGACAGCATCTTAAGTGACCGCATTAAGACCCCCACTCATAATGAAGGCAGCGGCACCAGCTAAAAACGGACCAAAGAACGCGGCAGCGGTCCAGAATAGTATCTTTTTGATGCCCGATAGTTCGTTATGAATGGCCCCCATTTCCCTAATGAGGTTTTCATAGCGTATCTTGTTTTCAGCTTGGTTGAGGCGCACAGCCTCCATTTCGTCGGCGTGCTTTTCAAGCATGCTTTCAAGCTTATCGAGACGCTTTTTGACAAAGGCTAATTCCGCGTCGGTCACACGTTCACCCCTATGAGCATGCCCATAACGTCGCCATCCTTGGTAATGCTGTCGCAGGACATATCGCCAATCGTCAGGAATATGATTGTGCGCACGCCCGCCGGATGAACCGTGACAATCGCACCATCAGGAATGATGCCGCTAGGCGGTGGGCCGTGTCGGCGGATCATTTCGGCCATGAATGCCTGAAACATATAATCGCCCATCGGCACCACGCGCCAGCCGTTACCCGTCGCACCTTGAACGATGACTGAAATGGGCGTGCAATGGTCGGGTAAGCCCTGCGCCTTGGAAGGCTTGTATGAGATAAACAGCACGATGACAGTTACTGCGATAAGGAAAAGGTAAAATGGGCGGGTCATCGAAACCTCCTGACGATGCTGTCAACGAAGTAGCCGCCAAGAATTACGGCCATGATGCTAGACAGTTCGGTTGAAAGAGGGTCGGTTGCGCCCAGGGAAAAAACCTTGTCGTAAACAACAACCTTCCAAATGTAGATGACGAAAGGCATGGCAAAGAAGATGCGAACAAAGCGCTCAAACGGATCGCCCTGCGCCTTCAAGATGACCTCTTGCCGACGCTTAAGCGCGTTTATACGCTCGTCTGCTGCTAGCTTCTTTTCGTCTGTGTCGGCCTTCTGCTTCGCGATGTAGGCGCGTTCGAGTGCGCGCGTTAAATCGCCCGTCACCCACGATAGCAAGCCTGTCAGAAGCGTGCCGCCAATCATGCTTGGTTAGGCGCTTGGTACACGCCCGCAGCGGTTGCCGCATTTGCTAGGATTTCAAGATAAAAACGGTCAATGCCTGCGATTTCAATGTCAAAGTAGCGCAGGCCAGCAATGACAAAAAGGCCAGCAATTGCGGCCCAAAGCTTATTGTACTTTTGCATATCAACCACCTGTGAGTTGGGAAATGATGTTTGCGGCATCGCCACCAAAGGCGCCTGCGATTGCAGCGATAAGGGCGGCAATGACTGCTATGATGCCTTGCGGGACTTTGCTGGGGTTTTCTGCCTCAACCGGCACAGCGGCAGGCTCTTTCGCGCGAGGCACGCCGCCTGCCCGTTCAATGGCCATAAGGAAGGCGTCATAGTAGGTTTGAATGACTGCCCATTTGTCTGTGACGTTTACGGTGCGACGTGCATTCTTAAGATCGTCCGGCCCTTTAGTCGGCAGGTAATGCGCAATGCCTTTGCCTCGCCCATTCCAACGTCCGTCAAGTAGGCCACGAATGAGGACGCGCGCGGAGATAACAGGATCAAGCATCGCGTCGGGGTTCTCAACCAGGTTAACGCCTGCATCATCGCTAGACCCCTTGTAATTATGCTTCCAAGTGAGTTGAACGTGGCCCCTGCCGTAATACACATGGCCAGTATCAGGATCGGGCTTTGCGTACTTGGCAACGGCGCTATTTGGGCCGCGACGGCGTGCAAGATTGTTAACTGCGCGCCGTGCCCCTGCGTCGGTTGTGGCAAAGCCTTCACGTACCGGAACCATGCGCCCGCCTACTTCGTGGTAGGCAGTTGCAAGGGCATATGCTAAAGTTTTCTTGCGTCGATCACCGTGCGTCACGAAGGCATCTAAAATGCCTTCCATGCCGGTCACTTGTTGCTCAGTAAGCGTTCCGCGCGGAAACACGCGCTTATCCGCTCGCAGCGCGTCATAGAACGCTTTGCGGTTCATGGGTTTCTCCAAATGTCAGGAAATCAGTCTTGCCGTTTCCGGCGTTGGTAGGCGTAGTAGATTGGGCGAAACAGCGTCACGCCAACAAGCATGACCGCCCCAAGAATGAAGAATAACGGGTGCTGCTCAGCGACACATTGCGCTAGCCGCCAATCGGTTCCGCCTAGATCATGCTCAACGCAACATTGCGTGATGGATATGCCAAACCACTGATCCGGCCACCACGTGCATTCAAAGTCAGGCATCGAAATCCGATGCTAGAATTTCATCGGCGCGCTTCTGTGTCAGCAAGCCAGCAGCGACCAGCATACCTACACCTGCGATTGTATCACTGTGTTGAAGGCGCATGGTTGCGCCGCCCTTGGCACGATCCATCCATTTCTTAAGCGTGAAATCACCGGCAGCCGCAGTTGCAGCCTCTGCCGTGTATATCGCGTCCTGCTCGGCTTCGGTAAAGAGCGCCATAAACTCACGAAATGAACCTTCGGTGCGCGGTAGCGCTGGCGGATCAGGCTCAGGGAGGCTTGCTTGATAGGCTGCAATGACTTCCGGCGTCCAAGCGGCTGCGATCTCGTCTTGCAATGATTGGGACAGTGCCGACACATCGTCGCCAGGGGCATAGGCGCGGCGCCATACTTCACCGTCTTCGATTATTGCAACAGCCGCAAAGCCGTCACTGTCAAACGTCACAGTGTTAGTCATTACTGGCCCGTCCTGTAAATGAAATGGCCTCTGATGTCTGTGTTCACCGCGAAAACAGTACTAATCTCGGCAGGAGTATTCGTGCCATTAACAGAAGAAACGGCGGTGATCTGAAACGAACTGTTGTCAAATCCCCGTAGCGTCCAACCAGCAAAGTTTGACGGGAGGGTTCCGGTACCCGCCACAGTCCCCAAGTTGCCAGCATCTCGTAGATTTCCTTCGGCGCGTGTAAACGGAAGGCCGCGAATTACCGCGCCGCCGGACCCGGCAGTGTTAACAGCCGAAATCTTGATGGCAAAAGTCGCAAACACCAGCGCGCCAAGTTTCACGTAATTGGCAATCTCTGTACTAAACGAATAGTCCCCCGCCGTAGTCACCCCCTCAAGAACTGGCGTCCAAACCCCGGTTTCATATTCGGGCACACTTAAGGTTGTGCGAACCGCAGCGGCGTCCGCATCATCAAGAATGGTTTTTGCAAACGGTGTTGCCTGGATAAATAGCGCTTGTGGGCTGGAGTTCCAATCGGCAGAGGTTGCACTATCCTTGGTGTGTAGAAGCCAAGGGTCTACATCGGTTTGCAGATACTTGAAGCCGCCCGCCTCATCGTCATAGGTCGCCCGATTGGCTAGAGTGCCTTCTGCGTCCCATCCGCTGACACTATCAAAAACAGGCTGTGCGTTCGGGTTCCAATCGCCAGATGTGGCGCTATCCTTGATATGAAGGCGCCAAGGACTGACATCGGTTTGCAGATAGGTAAAACCAGCGGCTTCGCCATCGTGGGTGGCGCGGTTGACCAGCGTGCCGGATGCGTCCCATCCTCCCCCACGCGCCGCTTGGACGGCGGTTTCAACTTCCTCGCCCCATGTTGAAGCCTCAGCATTGCTGACTTGTCGCGGCGCCAGGTCGGCACCTACGGCGGCAAAAACCGCACGTGCACGCTTAGAAAAGATGGACATTATCAGACGTCCTCAAATAGTTGGTTGTAAACAAGAGTGCCGCCGCCATGGACGGTTTGCGTGACGCGCAGGCGCACATCGGAAAAGTTGCTTGATTGGCCATTCCGCAAATCATAGTTTTGCGGGGCGGCGCGATTTTCGTTCAGCATCGTTATGTAATTGCCAGTATCATTGATGCGGATTTCGACCTGCAGACCGATAATGTTCGGCGTCGTGACCCGAAAGTCGACCTCAGCAAAGAACGTGTCCTGACCGCCTTGCTGCTCTTGGTTCTTGTTCACCGAGACATTTGAAATCGCGATAGCTGCGGCACTGTTCGGTGACAGACTATCCAAGACCAAAGGCAGCGAAAACTCAGATGACGTGTCATTGTCGTAAGCTTGCCGCCGAAACTGAACTTTTTGTCCTTCCAAATCCGCCCGCACCCACGCAACGTTCACATCGTCGGCAAACTCGGTCATCAAGTTGGAGACTTGAGGCACATCGTTGACGAAGGTCTGATAGACGCAGAGAAATCCCAACGGACCAGAAGCGCCAGCGAATGTCAGTCGTGCTTCCTTGGTGCCATCACCATACCTTATCCAAAAGGCTGATGCTGGCGCCGTGGGCTGATCAAGGTCCGTGTCATCCAGTTGCGGTGATTTGATCTCTGGCGCATCGGCTTCATCGGTAGACGTGTTCCAAGCGGCCAAGGTTTCCGCCTTCACGAATGGAATACTGACCTCACCCGCCTCATCATCAACACGCGGCCCCGCTATGGTGCACCTGTCTGTTTCTCCGAAAAGCTCAATATCCGCGTAATGACAGCCCCAAGCAGCAACGCCGAACATGTTGGTGAGAATTTCACCCCGATCTGCCCTAGCGCGCGTAAACATTCGGCGTGCAATGCGCTGCGCCTGAGATGCTGAAAAGCAAAACGGCAGATCAATCTCAAGTAACTTTTCGCCCCACCGGTCAACCTCGTCTTGGACCACAGCCCAACCAATGCCGGTGAGGTCAATTTCTGCCATCTCATATTCACGCTCTGGCGAATAATAGCTAACCCGGCACGTGTTTGGCCGCTCAACCGCTTCCGGCCCAGACTGCCAATTGATTTCCTGAATTTCGTCTTCGGTAAATGAGATTTCCGCCGCTGGATTATCATCGATCAGCGCGATGTAAATTTTACCATCTACGCTGATACGTATTTCGCCACCGATGCTATCAAGCACCTGTTGCATGGTGTCGCCGCGATTGTTCATCGAAGGCCAAACGCCGGAAATTCGTGACCGCGCTTCTGTACCTGTTTTGGTCGAAACCGACACGTCAGCGGCGTTTGCTTGGGTAATCGTCTGCTCCCAATCAAAGTCCGTCGCGGTCAAATCGGGATATTGCACAAGAATATGCGTGGCACCTAAAATGCCATTGTCTGAATACTCCCATGTTGACGCATCGTCAGCGCGGTGCGTGCCCGATCCGCCAGTTACAGTGCTATCTTTGCGTGGGTCGTAAATCTGTGCGGTTTGAACGAGCTGATCGATTTTAGGATATACCGCAGCGCCATAAAGCCGCCTGTATCGATCCGTTGCAGTGCCTGGATTGTTCGCCCTTACTAAGGTTTGAAAAATACCACGCGCCCTATGGTTTGCAGTCCAGACATCAGGAAACGCGGTGATAAGCTGAGGCCAAGCTGTTTCCGTGCCGTCACCGTCTTTCGTGTAAAGACGAAGCCAAGTGTTTTGAATTACGCCAGTCGTTCCGTTGACCTGCGACCAGGGCGATGAAATCACCCGGTCCTGGCTATCAACAACCACCTCACGACCATTCACATAGGTGGCCAGAATGGCATTAATCGGCCCCTTACAGTGCAGCAAGAGCCGGTACATATCCGGGTCATTGTTGTTGCCATAAGCAACGGCGCCACCCAAGCGAACCGTGCCAATCGCTTGAACCTCGGACGTTTCTTCTGTGGCAATTTCTTCTTTGGCCTTGCCAGGATCGATTGAACCGGGTTGGCGGCCGGATAACGCTGATAAGGCAAGTGCAGCACCGGCAAGCACTGCGCCGCCAACGCCCGTTAAAAACGCCGCCGAACCTGAAAGCGCGGCCAATCCAAAGGCCGCAGCCGAACCGGCAGGCAACGCCCCAAGCGCCGCCCCAATAATAGCCGAGCCAATGGAAAACGGGTCAGCTAGCGCTTGCGTAGGATAAAAGGCTGTTGTCATCGTCAAAGCGGCGACGCTAACACGGCGCAGATAATTGCGGGTCATTGGATTGGCCAGAAGCCCTTAATTGTTTGGGCGCGGCAATAAAAAAGCCTAATGCCCTGTTCGGTGCGCGCAACGGCATAGCCATTACCGCTTGATAACGCTGTCATCTCACCAACGCTTGTCTCGATGACCATGACATCACCATTGTCTGGCTGGCCGGGTGGGATTGACAGGCCAATCTGGCTTTCAATGAGCGGTATCAATCCACCGGCGGCAGCGATCTTTTCATGCGCTTCGGCCTCGCTGTGATAGGCCGGCAAATTGAGCTTTTCGCCACGCTTTAGTTCCCACCAGCACGCGGCCCACATGGCGCAATCATTGACGCCCCATTCGAAGGGTGTTTCCTGCGCCTGCCGCGCATAATCTTCCAAGGTCATCGCCGGGTTGCCGCTACGATAGTACCCATTTCGGACAAGCCTAAATCGCCGGTATACCGTCGCTGTTGCCCGGCATTCGACCACATGCCCCCGAACGGGAAATTTTGCGACTGAAAGAAGCTTTCGATAGTCAGGGTGATAACGTTGACTGTAGCTGTACGCTTCAACGCGGGGGCTGTTACCCGCCCGCCTGGGAACAATGGTTTTAGCGTTGTGATTAAGCCCGTTTCATTCGGGTTTTCAGGGTCAACCATCGCAAAGTAGACCGTGGCCGCCCTGCCCTCGATTGAACGGGCATCGTCCTTCCATTGCTTCATGAATGCCGCATTGACGCCCACCAAAGCGACGTTGACCGATGGGGCAGAGCCAAAGCGTGGATCTTCAACCTGCCCGATCGCAGCGAGCACATTGTTGAACGGGTTAGAGACGCCCTGCCATGTCACAGCGCTCCCACCGGACGGAAACGGTAAATCAAGGTCGCCATAGCCGTTGTGATAACGCTTGGTTCCGTCAGGGTGATCAAGTTCCAAAAAGTAGGCGCGAACAATGTGCGGGCCTTTGAGCGCCGCTTGTTCGTCGGTCGTAAACAGAATGCTCATGGCAGCGTGTAATGCGCTCGTGCCGCTTCATCAGGGATTTCGACGACTTGGATGCTGCCGCCTTCCCATACCGAAGGCGTTTTTGTGCGCTGTGGTGCGCCTACCGTGCGAACAATAAGGGTAGGTTCTAACGTACCTTGATCGCTTGTGGTGATGGCTTTGCGCAGCGGTGGCCAAATGCGCACTTGACCATCTACAAGCGGAAATTCTTCGGTCACTTGATAGACGGCGTAATGACTGAGAAACCCAAACCAATCACCAATTTGCAGATGGTCGCCCCAAGCGTCACTGCCTAGCGTGAGGGTCGAATAGTCTTTTGATTGTCCCGCCGACACGCTTTCGTTTGGATAACCGCCTGTCCATCCCTCGCCATTGTTCCAAGGCTGGCCATTGTTCCAATTTGACTCCTGCGCCTCAGAGAGGCTGACAGACAGCGGATTGATGCGTTCATCAACAAGCGACCAAGGAAACGATATGGCATTTGCTCCTGCGTGAGCGGCTATCAACATCCCGTTAAACCGGCGGGCTTTCTCCCCCTTCATAGGGGGAACCGTCAATTCAAAAGCCCAAGGGGCTTTAGGAGCGGATATGTGCTGCACGACGCCGGAAATTGAACTACCAGCCTCACCGCCGCTTGCCGACACTGGCCCCGACAAGATGGAAAGCCCTGAAACACCGACACCGTTAGGCCAAGATAAAAGGCGCCCCGACATTATGCCCTCGCCTTTCTGACTTCCGCGCGCCTCATCTGTGCGTCAAAGTTCTTCGCTTGGTTTTTCAGCGTGTCATCAAGCTGTTTCTGCAACCGGGCCAACGCCCCCTGATCAGCACCGCGTGCGTCAATGGAAATGCTTGGCTGATAGTTTAAGCCAGCGCCCATACCGCCGCGCGTGTGGTCGATGATTGTTTCATTGGGGTGCACCATCGCCAGCATGCCGCCCTTACCGTCTAGGCCGCCTACACGAGCGCCCGACCCGGTAAAACCGCCGCCAGCAAATGATGGGATGCCAAAAAAGCCGCCAAACAAAGACTGCGCAAAGCCACCGCCTAAAATGCCGACGCCATTGCGCGCCTCTGCCATACGGTTGAAATACGACATAACAGACTGAAAAGCCGCAATTGCGGCATCCTTCCAAGTCATTGTTTGGTCAACGAGGCCACGCAGCATGCCGCCAAATGATTGCCCAAGGTCGCGAGCGCCCTGCTGCATTTTTTCTAGCGTGTCATCGGTTACTCGGCGCAAACCCTTCCAAGGGTCAACAGCTTCTTTTGCTGCGCCGCCAAGTTTGCCAGTGGCAACCGCTGATTTCTCAACAGCATCGGCAACGGCCTGTGTTTCCAATTTAATGTTGGCAACACCGTCCTTTAAAGCGGGGCTTTCAAATGCTGCCATAAACGCATCAGCGGGGCTTTGACCTCCGCTTGATATGGTTAGCTCCGTTGGAAGCCTTGGGATGCTAAAAAACTCCGCGTCAAGACCCATCAACTTGCGCGCAGTGTTCGGAATTGTCTGCATTGCAAACAAAACCTTATTTATGTTGCCTATAAACGCATTACCGAATGCAGCCCCAGACGAAAGGGCGATATTTTCCATATAAATCGGCAAGTTGTCCCAAGTGGCTTTAATTGCAGCGAAAGAGCCGATTGCC
>ERZ1740068.472-NODE-472-length-19773-cov-8.633939_pt1 | contig 19773 bp, 28 predicted proteins | sample MGYA00581735_ERZ1740068 | MGnify/ENA primary metagenome ERZ1740068 (study PRJEB43018, sample SAMN04849740) | marine metagenome | isolation source: floating plastic debris | place: Pacific Ocean | collected 2008-08-30 | study: EMG produced TPA metagenomics assembly...
GGAGCAGATGGGGGAGTGTGTGGCAGTGCTGGGTTATTTGGTGGTGTTGGGGATGGTGTAAGTAGTAGGTGGTTGGCAGACAATAAGCAAAGCCGACAGTTGGCTTCAGAAATTCGCTGGATTTACGGTATTAAAAGGGTGAATTTGAAATGCGCGTAACATACGTAGTGCGTTTCATATGGTAGTTATAGGAGGTAAGGTGGTCAATTAATCAACGAAAACCTGTATTCATGTCTTTTGTGAATATTTTCAATTGAATAAAAATACCCTTATATTCATATTTGATGAGCATTCAATTGTTGGGCAACGGCCCACCTTGAAATTTGGAAGCGATCAGGACATTTTGGAAAAAACTAATCATGCCTACACACGCCAACAGCACTCAAGAAAGTCAAAGTACAGCAGTAGCTGATACTGTTGCTCAGAAAATGAGTAACAGTCGGTCTGACTTTCAGTTTGAAGACAACCGACCTGAAGCCATTCAGATGCGGAAGTTCCAGGAGACTGCCAGGAGCTATTCTCAAAAAAACGCCTTACAGTTTGTGGATAACCGACCGGAGGCTTTGATGCAGAGAAAGCTGAAGGGGTTGATGAATAATAGCCCTCAAAGCCAGCCACCTACCCCATTCCAAAAAACAAGGAATGAATCTATGGCCGGGCAGGATATTCCCATTCAGACAAAATCGAACGACACAGGTCTTCCTGATAACCTCAAATCAGGCATAGAAACCCTTTCTGGTTATTCTATGGATGACGTAAAAGTGCATTACAATTCTGAGAAACCTGCACAACTCAATGCGTATGCTTATGCACAAGGAACAGACATTCATTTAGGTGCTGGACAAGAAAAACATTTACCTCATGAAGCATGGCATGTGGTACAGCAGAAACAGGAGCGGGTGAAGCCGACTATGCAGCTGCAAGATGGGATAAATGTGAACGACGATCAAGGGTTGGAGAAGGAGGCGGATGTGATGGGTGCCAAGGCATTACAATTAAAGGCGAAAGGGAATGCAATTAAAGTAGCAGCCCAAAGGAAAATACAGCAACTATCCAGGTATGACGTTCAAGATCGCCAAACGGACAAAACACCTTCTGGCCAACCTGTAACTTCATCAGTAAATGGTAATCCTGAGGGTAAAAGTCCAACGCAATTAAAAAAAGGGGGTAACAAAAAACCAAATCATTCAAATGATGATCCCATCCAAAGAATAATAATTAATACAGGTGAGGCAGATCTTGTCACTGAACTCAGGAAAGAAGAAGGCTGGATTATTGCTTCGGATATAGAAGTTGCACTGCAGCAAGGCGGATTTAACCAGGGGATTTATGAATTAAATCAATTAGGTGGAGTTCAGATTGATGCCAATGAGAATATTTATTTGGTAGGCCATGGTGAAGAAGGTGTCCTGGGAAATGAACGGGCTCAGGATATATCTCCAGCAATAAATGCCATTCTGCCAGACGATTATAGTGGAGTAATTAGGTCACTCAATTGTTCTTCTGGTGCCGGAGGGATGGATTCTGGCGTGGTTGGGTTAGCGAGGAGAATGGTTCAAAAAACAATGGTGATTGGTGCTAACGGGATTGCCCTAAATCACCCTGTTTACCCAGGCGGTACACGGGTCATTCCTGAAGACAAGTGGGATGAGGCAGAGCCAATTATAGACGAGCATATTGAAGCGGTTCATGACGAATGGACACGGTATGTTGCAGACACTGGCATTACCCCTGCACTGTTTAAACTTGATGCTGTTTTTGCCTCATTGATCTCAGAAACCTTCTATATAGATTTAGAAAGAGAACTTGAGCGACATCACTTACTAATACCTACTGATAGAGATGGTCAATTTGCCCAAAGAGTATAACCCGCCTACACAAGCATCGTCTCAAGTGTAACGTTACAGAAGCGCCTTTCAGCTCAATTGCTATGCTTTATCAGCATCCAGAATGAACGAAATATCTTATCTTAATATCACCCGACTAAAAAACATCTCTAATTATGAAACGGGTAGCGCCTATTTAGACATTGAGGAACGAGAGTTTATCTTACATTTCCCCAATAAACGAATGAACAGTATTCTGGACGCCGGTACTGATGAACTAATCATTTTATACCAGAGAGCAAGCCCAAGAGCTCCACGCTATTTGACCCACTTGGTAAGACCGCTGGATAACGAATTGATTGAAGAGAATGCCAGAGAGAACTTTCGGTTTGGAAGGTTGGTTGAGGTAGTTTCTTTTCCAAACCAGTTCAATATACCTTTCAGTGAATCTCCTTTATCAGCAATCGACCTTAGAAATCGAGGTTGGGGTAACGCCGAGCTCTTGAGTAACCTTTTTCCCCAATCAGCACTTAACACCGCTCAGGCACAATTTTGGAGGCTATTTCAGCCATTTGTCTCAAATAACCTCAGAAGCAGCTCAAAGCATGATCATACTTTCTTAAACGATGAACTGAACCTGGATTTTGAAACAGTAGAAGGAAAAGAACTTTACAGAAAACATAGGGTAAGGGAGCGGGACAGTTCGTTAAGCAGAGAGAAAAAAAATCAGGCGCTAAGAAATGGAAACTTAAAATGTGAAGTCTGCAATTTTTCATTTCAAGCAAAATATGGCCAGGATTATATAGAATGTCATCATTTAATCCCTATCCATTTAGGAGAACGCGTGACCAGGTTAGAGGATTTGGCACTTGTTTGTTCAAATTGTCATAGAATGTTGCACAGGCGCATCAACGATAGTTATCTATCTATCTCAGAACTCAAACAACTAATAGAGAAGACTACTAGACGCTAAATGTAACATAATACATGGGATTTAAAGCCAAATCGGATGTGCCACCAATGGAAAGAGAGTTGATTTTCCTGCTTTATGATCTTTGTGTCAAATGGGGGTTTTGTATCCCTGCAGATGATCATGACAAAATTTCAAAGAAAGAGCATTATACGGCAATTGGATTTGCTCAGGACGTGACTAAAGCAGAAGGTTTGGATGAATATTCTGGATGGGTAAATCGAATAGCAGAACGTTTCAAAGAAAGGTTTGGAACAGGTTCAATCGATTCTTCTACTTTTGTTGACAGAATCAGAGGGAATAAAGAGAATTGGTAATTATTTGATCATGAGAGACAATCTCGATTTTTTCAAAACTTCAATGCCGAAAACCAGAGAAGCGGATTTTTACTTAGGCTGTCGGAATGGCTCGGTATTTATTGACTTTAATAGAACTAAAAACAACCTGATATCATTAGTTCGAATATCATTTGATGGATATGGATGCTGTAACCTGAACGAAAATGTACAAACGTTAAATACTGAAGATTCAGAATTGTTTCTAAAACAAATGAGTATTGATCTAATGGATCAAAACAAGATTACGAGTTTGGTAAAAAAGGCAATAAAAATGAACAGGCAACAGATTTGGACAGACGCTCTCCACAAATATGATTTTATCAAAGAAGAATAAAAACACCTAACAACGTATAGCAAATCATATCTGCCCTTCGGCAGGTTACGCTGATGGTATCAGATGCTGTGCGGGAAAATCTATGAAAAGGATATTGGTACTTATAGTTATTGGATTGATTTCAATTTCCGGAACATATGCTCAGGGAGGCTGGAATATTGGAGTTATCCCTCGTGACTCTATCGGAAAACAACATGTTGGCTGGAAAGTCTTACCGGACTTTACCGCGAACAGTGAGCTAAAGGACCACATAAAAAGAAAAACAAACAATAGCAATCCTAACCCTATGTACTTCATTCGTTCGCGAGACTCAAGTACGGTGACAATTGATGATAAGGAATATCTGGCCTGGGAAATTCGAAGAATCGGGGTGGACTATGGGTATATGAAGAACCAGTTGGTTAAACTTAAACCATCTAAAGGTCGTACTTTCGAAGTTTATGAAATGACTCTTACAAGCTACAGCGCTGATTCCATTGAACTTGAATTTAGAGACAGGAAACATAGAAGGAAGTTTTGGGTCGAACTTGAGAAATTGGATGGGTTGATTTATAAAAGGTAGCAAGACAGCAAACCTTACAATATATGCTTAACAAACTGATGAAAGGAATTGTGGACCTGATTTATGGAACAAGGAGAGTCCGAAAGAAGTACGAACGAAACAACCCTGGTGAAGCAGTTGTGGCTGCGGATGCGTCCAAAGGCATCATCACAGATCAAGACGAAGGGATCAAAAGAGGGACTAACTGGATAACTTCTCAACGAGCAGTGATACTACTAACTTCCAGGAAAGTAGTATGTGGAAAATGGACGATTCCCCTTGAAGAAATACAGTCAGCCCAGCTTCTTAAATTCAGGTCATCGTTTGGAGAGGGAGCCCTACTCAAACTGCAAACTACTGATGGGACAAACTACCAATTCGGAATGCAGATCAATCCCGAATGGACGGAACAAAAGATCATTCCATTAGCTTATGAAAAAGCTAATATCAAACAGTCTCCTTTCAGCATTATCGTGAGAATGATCGTCATTGGCTACCTGATCTACTGGGTTTACGAACGTTTCATCGCCAACTGATCAGGGTGTCATCCGGTATCCACCCTCTACCAATAATCAAGCTATTTTGGACAAAATTGAAGAGCTGAACTCAATCGCTGATAAACGCTGAAACGCTATAAGCTTTCGAGGCATTTGCAAAGAACTGTGCTATCCAGTAAATTAAGTAGAGTCAAATAAAGGTTCAGCCTACAGATTTTAGCTGGCCGTTACCATTAATCACCTTCACTATGAAAATCCTAAACTTAGTCCTTCTAATCATAATGGTATCTTCTTGTAACTCAGGTAAGGAAATTCAAAGAAGACTCGTTGAACAAAAAGATCTAACAATTAAGCACTCTCATCAACTATTTCAACACTATACGAATTATTTGACACTTGAGGGAATTGAAAAGGAGCAAGCTGGAATTGCATTGCTTCAACAATTAAAACATTTGGATTCGATGGATTATGATAAAAACCCAATAGGGTTAATGACTTTTTACTCCTTCGATAGTGCTGGGATCAATTTAAACTATGTACAATTTCAATGTGCTGAGTATGGTATTGGCTGGTCGGTAGAAATAGACTCATTTTTAAATGCGCAGAATAAAGAACTTGGAATAATGATCCAGCAAAAGATGTTCAAAGAAAAATGATAACATTCGCTAAGCAACATTTGCCAAAGTACATCTCACAGACCTACCTGCCAACTACCCACTACACTGTGCCCTTAGAAACTCCCCTACTCAACTGAAACTTCTAAATGATCTCAATTGATTTTCTACACGCAGATTTCCATAGCAGCCTTTGCAGGTTGGACACAGTTCCGTTATTTTTAGTGGTTCTGGCTTGGCAAAGGCAAACGCCGCTTAGCTGGACGTTATCAGCAATACCGCATGAAAAACCTAGTAATAACCTTGACTCGAGTAGTACTTTATGAAAGTGCTTTAAGTCAACCTTTGACAGTCGAATATATTGATGATTAGATTAGTCTTTGCTTCTTTTTCAAACTTGACTAAGTAAGGTTAATACAATGTTAATTATAGACCAAATCAAAATGAATCAATTGAACCCTTCTATCAAAGCCCACCTTTGGGTTGGTGCCTTCTTGAGTTTTTGGGTTTTCAGCTTTGCTTTTTTCATCAGGCCCTTTGATCGTGGGATTTACTTTTATGACTGGCATAAGATCAGTATCAGTTATAGCTTGGTGGCATTTTTGGTATATGGTTTGGTAGCAGTCATTCAAAAATTGATTTATCAAAAATATTTGAAGTGGCACATTGGCTTTGAAGTATTCATTGTTTTGCTATTTCATCTCCTCTATTTGATAGTGGCTTATGGGCATTATAAAAGCCCCATTTATAATGGCATTGCTACATTTACGGAATTTTCAAACAGGATTCTTAAATCGATGTTGTTCACGGCTCCTATATTGGTATTGGCCAGGATATATCTAAGCAGGTATATCCCAAAGAAAGCGGATAAAATAACCATTAAAGGAGAGAATAAACTGGATGTACTTAGGCTTGATAAAGCTGACTTGGTGTACGTGACCAACGCTCAAAATTACGTGGAAATTTTCTTTGTGAGCAATGGTGAATTTAGCTCCAGGCTGATTCGCAGTTCTCTGAAAAAAATACTGAAAGACTTGAGCTTTTTAGTGCAAGTTCATCGTTCTTATTTGATCAATCCCATGCATTTCCAATCTTGGAAAAATCAAAATACGATCTCTCTTACCCAGATTGATATCCCTGTCTCTAAGAATTACAAGCACAACCTGCTAACGCATGATTTTCATCCCTAAAAGCCCATGTTTTATCCCTAAGGCATTTTTTTGCCCATTGTTCAGGGACATAGAAGTGTATTTTTGAGATTTCGATCAATAACAAAAAATAAACTGATGAAGTACAAATTACATTTTAATAAAAAGAATTTAGGGCAAGCGTTGTTATTGCTTTCTTTATTTTGCTCAGTGTCTATATCGTGCCAGCAAAAATCTGATACTGAGCTGATGGATAGGCTCAATGGTGTTCTTAGACAAATACAACGACAAGGCAATATCAGTGATGAGGAGAGACTAGCAATTGCAAGCCTGTACGAATCGACCGTTAGAGTGGTTCGCTCTGAGGATTTTGAACCTAAAAATATGGTGCTACTGAAAGATGTATCATATGCTCCTGTTTTTTTGGGGTGTGAGGGGCTTTTACAAGAAGATGCAAAAGCCTGTTTCAATGAAAGTTTGTCTATGTTCATAGAGCGGGAATTTGATGAGGACGTTCTGAGGATTTTGGACCTTCAGGAACCAAAACAGGTGAAAGTTTTCTTTATAATAGATGAAAAAGGAAAGCTTTCGGCTATTAAAATTAAGGGTAAAGAACTTGTGATGCAGGGAGAGATCATCAGGATATTGGAAAAGATGCCTACCATGGAACCTGCTGTGCACAATGACATCAAAGTACCTGTATTATGTTCTGTTTTAGTTACCTGTGGTAGTGAAGTAAAAGCAGAAGTACTCTATATGCCAGTGGGATTGAAAAAATGAGATGGAAAATGCTTGGAGGGACCTTGATCAGGAGAGTTTTACCTATATGAGTGTTGTCACCTATATATCCGTTGCTGTATATTATCTAGTCAGGGACTTAGTCACTACTTGGCGTGCAACTTAGTTTTGTGATCCGCTATTAATCCCAGCAACACCATCCCATATACAAACTGTCATTCCTACACAGGCAGGGGTTCCACCCTGTAATGAAGCGGTGTAGATGGCAGACTGGTGGGCTATTTTTGTAGATGATAAATTAGAAAATAAGTTTGTGACATACAAAAAAGCCTGTGATATGATGTTCCTTGTTAAACTTGAAGTAGGTTAGGAAAGGCATGTTGGTGACAACAGACATTTGAGCCGATGGGTGGAATAAAGGAAAGCTACGAGCTTTTTATCATAGATAGACTCAAGTCTAACGGAGTATGGCTTGAGCCTGGTGCTATTCTCATAAAAACAAAATGGAAGGAAAATGGCTGAGAGATTCTGATTTTGAATATGGCAAATAGATTTTTATGAAATTGCAATAGAACAAACTAACAATTACTCTGGACGAAGAAAAAGCCGATAACATTCGCTAAATTCCATAGACTTACTTATTTGCATAGGGTAGTACAATCCGATATTTTTAAGCTATTAACAATCGACCAGCCTACGGCGTTTAGCTGGGTCGTTATCGGCAATGCATATCTAAACTGAATGAATGGAAGCTTTTGAGATCGTTGAAAAAATTATTGGTCATATTGCATGGCCCTTAGCTGCATATTTTATTTTAAGACAGTTTCGATCTGAAATTAGGTTACTCCTTAAACGAATCAAAACCGCCAAATACAAGGGAATGGAGATCGACTTGAAAGAGGAGTTAAAAGAAATTAAATCCGAAGCAGAATTAGCCGGAATAACTGTTTATTATCCAGATTCTTCTTTCCCTGATAATAGTATCAAAAATATAAAGGAGGTTCCTGAGTGGGCTTTTATACAATCTTGGCAAGAAATAGAAAACCTGATTGGCGACTATTATGCAAAGGTCTCTGGATTGAAGTCTTCAAGAGCCAATATCAGTACTGCTCTCGACTTTCTACAAAGACAGGGAACACTTGATTCAGAAATGGTCATGCTTATCAAGAAATTACGATCAACTCGTAACTTAATAGTGCATAATCCCAAAACCGAAGTAACACGTGGTGAGACAATTGAGTGGCTTGGTATTTCTAAGAGTGTTAGAGATCGACTTTCAAGTAAATTGAATTGAAAAAAGGATTAGTTACCTTTTGAAGCAACAAATAACTCTCTAACCTCAATATCCAAAACCTTAGCAATCTCATAAAAAGTCTCAATTGAAGGTTGCATATCATTGGTACACCATCTGGAAACAGTAGATTTATCCTTATCTAATTGTTCCGCTAACCATTTGGCAGATTGCTCTTTTTCAGCAAGAACTATTTTGATTCTATTGTACCGTTGTTTTGACATTCTGTCAACTAAATTTCGTTTCATGCAAATATAATTTATTAGAAGTCAACTTAATTTTTGAAAAGTTTCATATATTCGCTTATAAGTTTTCGTGAAACGAAATTTTAATTAACTTAATTGAAAATAATTGAGTGAATATAAAAAGATGAAAAAAATTAAGATCCTACCTAAACATCGGAAAAGAGCTTGGGATGAAATAGTAGTTCCAGAAATTAAAATGGAGGGAAAATGGCTGAAAGATTCAGGGTTTGAACAGGGGAAATATGTTTCTGTAGAAATACAGCAGAACAAATTAACGATTACTCTGAACGAAGAAAAAGCCGATAACAAACGCTGAAAATGAATATGCATAAGCAGTTTTCTCGGAGGTATTTGCTATCTTTTGGTTTTAGTTGTTCTAGCAAATGGGGTGCATACTCATTTTAGCTGGACGTTATGTGCAATAAATACAACCATGAATTCATATTTTGACAAAGCAGAAAATTTTATTGATAAAGAGGTTGGAAAAGACTTTGGAATTGTGCCAGATAGCATTCAAGATTTATCTGACTTTTATGGTTTTACATATCAAAGTCGAAAATATTTGGAGACAGGAAGTTTTGAAGATATGGCAATTGGACAAGGCTATAACTTTATAAGTAAATCTGATAATAGGATTTTTTCATATGGCTCAGGACAAGGATTTGAAGATGCATTAAAAGAACTTAGAAATAAAATCTCTAAAGAAGCTGAAATCAAAAAGGTGAAATCGGAATTTGATATCCAAAAACGATTCGATTTAAGAATATCTACAGTCATGAAAAAACAGATTTTAGTTGATACTCTGCTAAAATTTGGAATCACCTATATAATTCCAGAAGTTGTTGGAAGTTCTATCTTCAGAATAGCCAAGAATTATAAAAAGAAACTATTGTTTGAAAAACTGACTGACTTGCCAATAACATTTCATGGATTGAATCAACATGAAATCCCTAATTTGATAATTGAATTAATAAAAAAATCATCTTGTGAATTTGATTTAATTGAGCAACAAGAAAGAAATCTTGCTAAATATACTGACAAAGCTACCGAGATAGATTTAGAACCAATTTGGTAAAAAAAGAGACTGTCAATTTTTAAATGACAGCTTCTCAATTGATTTTTAAGATTTTTCCAACGCTTCCAATCCCTCCCACAAAAATTTAAGATTAAATAGAGCAATCTTTTCGGGAGTATCAAAACATAAATCTGTGTGATACAAAGCAAAGTCATGAATCATTTTTAATGAATTGACTAATTCTTCAATACCTTGAAATTTGAGATTGCCAATAAATTCCTCCTCAACAGAATTTAAAGATTTTAGGATTTCAGAACCATTAACTGATTCTACATGATTGCCATTAAGACAGGCTGTCTGACCATTTGGAGTTTGCATAATAAAATGGATTAAATGAATAAAAAGAGGAGAGGTCACTGCAAACTCCATCAAAGCGGTGCTTCGAATAGGTCTCGGGACTCACACCCGTATGCCTCTCCAAGATTTTCTGTTTAAACCGAATAAATGATGTATGCACCATTGAATTAATAATTATGATAGAGTTTGCACTTCAAAAGTACGAAAAAGAATGAAATAAGCGAGGAGAAAAAGCACATAACATAATGTATAAGTAATAGCTACTTTCTGCTACCCGAAAAGTCAGTGCATTTTAGTATCTTTCGTCTAAATAGTTTCTGTGGTGAGTTTTACAGGCTACTACTCATACATGGGACGTTACCAGCAATAAGAAAGTGAACAGAGAATTAAAAATATATTTATTGGAACAATGTCGAGACTGAATGTCGCCTGAAGAACTAAATGCTTTGAGGAGAAGTGGACTATCGGAACATGGTGAAAAAGTAACTCGACAGTCTGCACTAGTGGAATTCAAAATGGAAAAGATGTACGGGTTTAAGGATGAAAAGACCAATCGTCTAGTTAATCTTGGAAAAGAACAAATGGAAAATTCTATTGCTGAGCGAATTCTAAGAGACTCAAAAGATGAGGTTTTAAATTACTGTCCTAATTGTAATAAACTTGCAAGAACACCAAGAGCAAAGCAATGTAGATATTGTGGACATAATTGGCGCTAAAAAATGGCTATAGATATTGTACTAACTGTAAATGGCAAGGAACCTGAATATAATGAGGAGACATCAATCAGGTTTGACGATGAGGATTCCAATGGAGATTTTTGGTTTCTTCAACCCTTTTTTGAAAAACTGACAACTAAAACGAGTCAAGTAATAGACCTTTATGATGATTGTATTTTCGAAAAGGACAATCTCAATAGACTAAAACAAGAATTGATTGGTGAAATAAATAGATTAAAATCTGAATCATTTGACAAAAAAGAAATTCATACAGGAACTCAAGTTCATCCAATTAAAAAAGAAATTTATAAACCTGTCGTTAAAAGGTTATTGCTCGATAAGCTGGAAAAGTGGCTAACTATTACAGACTTAGCAATTAAAAAAAATGAAAAACTCATTGGAATTGGAGACTAAAAATCTGGTAACACGGTATATAGCAAATAGGGCGTTCGGTGGTTTACGAAAGTTCGGTGCTATTTACAAACACCACTAAATCGTTGATTTGGATTTTAAAATGAATAAATTAAAAACAAAATACAACGTTTTGGCTCAGTACAAACTTGAAAGTTCATCGCTTTCTACTGCCCTACTTGCCATATACTAAACGTTAGATGTAACATAATATGAGCTCAGAGTTAGTTAAGTTAATTGGAAAATTCTTTGCGAGAGATTTTCTGTACATTCTCGGAGGAAGTACGATTATATTTTCAATGATTTATTTAAATGAAAAAGCTCCAAGTAAATTCGAAACCTATCAACTTATCGGAATTCTATCTGTTGGCTATGTGGTAGGTTATGCGAATCAACAGTTTTACTCAATACTAAGAATCACAACAACAGCCCCACGAATAAAACCACCAAATAAGTTCATTAAAAAATTGTTTAAGAGATTTACTTATGATGATTTTCGTGATGAAATCGTAGAAAAAGTTGGTCGAAGAAGCTTTTTTAAAGTAGTATCTCAACTAAATGAAAAGTCTGCTAGTGAACTAGAAAGGATAATTAATTTAAAGCATATAGGTACGACCACTGGACCTAATTGGATGACCACCTCTTTCATTTGGGCTTATTTCTTGTTTAAGGATTTCAGCTATTTTAATCTGTCAATTTTCGTATTCCTCCTTTCAACTTCGTTAATTTTAATATTTCTTGGATGGATAATGACTTTACTCCAAATGGACTTTATTTCGGATTCACTGGAAGAAATAGAACATCTAACAAAAGATAAGCTCAATGAACATACTTATACGTATACAAAATCCAGTGAGACAAAGTAACTGTAGATTAAATTTTAAAGGACGTGCTCACTGAGCTTATCTAGACGTTATGTGCAAGATTGACTCCCTAAAATTGAGTGGAAATTAATGAAGTTTGAGACCAAAGAAAAACTGCTTGAAGAATATCAGGGGTTGAGCTACCCAAAGGAAACAACTGCCATTAAATATTGGTATCAATATAACTTGGTGAATGTTAATATTTTTTTTGATGCCTTTGATGAAAATAACCCTAATCTAGCGATGGTTTTAGCTTATGATAATAGTTACTATTACACTTCACTCAACGTTAAAAATACAACGATAACGAAAGAATATTTAGCCAAAATCCCTGCTAATATCTTGGAGCAAATATTAGATGAGAATAATATGCTCGATTCCTTTTTCGCTAATATTGAAGAACATATTATCTCAAAAAAATCGAGATGGATAAATTATAATAATGATGAAATTTTTAGCAGAACTTTAAGCAATACATTAAGAGATTCTAAGGGTCGAAAAGACTTACCATTTCTTCTTACATTAAAAAAGACTCCAATGTCTGATAAAATGTTCAATACGTTAAGAGAAACAATGGGTATTGATGAAGAAATCTTAAGAAAAATACAAGAGCATGGAAGAACAATTGTAAGAACCGATGACCCTACAAGAAGAAAAAAACTCACTATTATTTTAGATGGTGTTATAGAGATATAAAAGACTGCCTTGATAAGCAGCCTTTCAATAAATTTAAAAACTTAGGATTTCCCTAACCGATCCAACCCTTCCCACAAAATTTTAAGATTGAAAAGAGCAGCTTTCTCCTCTGTATCAAACCATAAATCTGTGTGGTACAAAGCAAAGTCATGAATCATTTTTAATGAACTGACTAATTCTTCGATTCCTTGAAATTTGAGATTACCAATAAACTCTTCCTCAACAGAATTTAAAGATTTTAGAATTTCAGAACCATTAACAGATTCCACATTTTTGCCATTAAGACAGGCTGTCTGACCAATTACGTTTCGCATAATGTAAAGGATTAAATAAATAAAAAGAGGATAGGTCACTGCGAAACGTATCAAAGCGATGCCTTGAATGGTCTTCGGGACTTACACCCGTATGCCTATCCAGTGTTTTCTTTTTAAGCCAAATTTTGATAATTGACATCATAATGAATAAAATTTAATACGTTTCGCACTTCAAAGGTACGGAAAAGAATGAAATAAGCGAGGAGAAAAAGCACATAACAGACGCTGAAACGCCATAAGCTAGAGTGGGTGCTTGCAAAAGCCTGTGCAATCCGCTAGATTAGGTATGTTTAATCAAGGTTCAGCTTACGGCGTTTAGCTGAACGTTAGCAATAATAGCAGAAAGAAAAATGGCTTGGATTCCGTTATACTTGAATAAATCAGACGAAAAAGAACTTTTAACCTTTCTAAATCAAGAGGACGAAATTGCTTTTATAATCTCTAACGGAGAGAACAATTGGAAAGCAGTTAACACAGTTAATGAATTTCCTGGACTAAGAATAGTTCTTTGGCACATTCCAAGTGGAAAACTACCTCTACTAACACCTGATGATAGTGAAGAGTGGATAGAAGAACCTTATAATGGGTGGAGTGAAAAAAGACAAAGTGCTGATAAAAGAACTCCATATTTTGGAGCAGGATGGCCAGGAGTAATTTGCCTAAATATTCGGACGAACGACGATAACAAAATTGGAATGTCCTCTTTTGAATGGATTGGAAATCATTATTCTGCTATTGGTATATCCGCAAGCGAAAAGACTAAAAAATATTGGAATAAATTGCGTAGACAGATAAAAAAGAATTCAGTTCAAATTTCTCGTTCAGGCAGAGAAGGAGCAAAACCTGAAATTTTCACTTATAATGGGGCTTTAACTGAAATTGAAAATGGCAAAGAAAGAAGCATGAACCCAATGTAAAATATTGCTAACAAACGCTAATGAACTCATGCAGGTTTTTATGATCAGGTAGAGCAGTGTATTCTGGAAACCCCACAAAACCTTTCGATTTTGTTCTTGAAAGTGATAAATTAGAACAAAAATCAAAAGATTTTGCTCATTTGTGTCTGTGAGGCCAGTACTTACCAACTGCACGATTCATAGCTGGACGTTAGCATCAATAGCGAAATTTGAAAGAGTTGTATAATATATTCATATCGCATTCAAGTATTGACACTTGGGTTGCCTCTAGAATTCAAAAAGAAATAGGGAATGAAGATACTTTTGTTTTCCTTGATCAGGGTTGCATTGATATTGGTGATGATTTCGAGAAAGTGATCTTAAAGGAACTAAGGAAAGCAAAAGAAGTAATTGTATTGTTAACTCCATGGGCGTTAGAACGTCCATATGTTTGGATGGAGATTGGAGCTGCCTGGGGTTTGGGCATTAGAGTCATTGGTGTATTGCATGGAATAAGTTTCAATGACTTAAATGAAAATGGTTCTAACCCAATTCTTTTAAAGAAATCAAACTTGATTCAACTTAATGATTTGGACAAGTACCTTGATCAAGTACAATCAAGAATTATAGCCAATGCAAAATAGAGTTTACATATCATATGCGTTGAAAGACCTGAAAGTCGTCAGTCAGATCAAGAATCTTCTTGAATCGAATGGAGTTTCTGTTTGGATTGCTAATGAACGAATTAATGATGGAGATTATTTCAAGGAATCCATACGTAATGGTTTGAACTCCTCAGCAGTTGTTCTCATGATTGCAACAAAAGAATTTCTCCAATCAAGAGCCGCAACTTTCGAAATGGGAGCTGCTTTTGCTCTTAACAAGAAGGTAATTCCAATAATATTAGATGAACCAGAAGCAATTCCAACAGAATTAGCGTCTTTGCATTTTTATCGTTTGACGGATGAAAATAGAAATGAGCTGGTTCAACTTGTTAAGGAAAGAATTCAAGAAGTGTGATGCTAACAGAAACTATCATCCCTAAGCTTACTGAGCTATTTGCAAAGGCTATTGCAATCGGATACTTTACTAGAAATTTGAAAAGTCCCGCTTACCGATGATAGTTGGACGTTACATGGCATTCGCGAACGAGCAGGTGAATCAATCAAACCCAAGGCAAAATGAAATATTTCTTTAAACCCTCAATAATCGGAATTCTCTTTGTTGCACTTTTTTTCGGGAACTGTTCAGAACCGAAGAAGAAACAGGAAACAACAAAATCAGTTGTGAAGAGCGAACCGGAACCCGCTGGCCTAACGGATGAACAAACGACCTTCATTAAAGAACGGTTTCAACAATATGCTGAGGTGAAGGCGAAATTTGACAAAACCAAAAAATCTGATGGCGCTCAAATTGGCGAACTCAACAGATCATTAAGAGAACTTGGTGAATTTCCAAGCTGGTTTTCGAAGAACACTCCTGAAATTCGTTATTTAATATTGGTCAAGTCCTTTGTAACTGACATGGGAAATGCACTAGCAACGAGGAACGACCAACTTCTGGAAATAGCTCGGAACGATTACGCCAAATACTCGAAAGACCTTCAAAACATGCTGGAATAGACGCCATGTAACAGACGCTGATCGGGCATATGTCTTAGTGCTTTCTGGCTGATTTTAGTGCAACTCGACCGTGATATCTGCCGCTGAGATATGGCAGTGCTTTCTACTGAGTTCAGCTTGCAGGAGTTTTTGACTTTCAAAACGTAGTGCCTCCTTGAACTGTTGTGGGCTTCCCCTTGCCGGGCGCTGCAGATTTCACTACTTTAGTACTATTCACTAGCTGCGGGACGTACGCCCGATAGCCGGACGTTACCAAACATTAAAAGAATAATGAAAATTAACAGCCTTGCAATTTTTATAATTTTTTTCATACTTTTTTTAAGTGCTTGTAATTCGCCAAAGTACAATGATTTTCCTCCCATAGAAAATCGCTATTTTGGACAAAAGCTACCAGGTTCAATTCCTGAACTTTTTGCTCCACAACTTCTTTCCTCAGGTGGATGGATGGAAGGAATCACGTTTTCACCAGATATGAAGGAGTTTTATTTTTCTAGAAGACATGGAAACTATAATAGAAAGCGTTCCTTCTTTGTAATTCGATTTAAAAATAATAGTTGGGGTGAGCTATCTGAAACTGATATCAAATGGCCATTGTTCTCTGCTGAGGGTGATACAATATATACTGGAAAAGAGTATAGGAAGCGAACTAATGATGGTTGGTCGGAGCTCAAACCTCTCGGGAAGTTCTTAGAAGAGCAGGCGCATGGTTTGACAGTTTCAACAAACGGCACCTTTTATTTTCCGTTTTTTAAAAAAGAAGATAAAGGGCATGGCAATCTTGGTTATTCACGTCTAATGAATGGCAGACACGAAAATCCAGTAAAACTAAGTGCTGAAATTAATACAGGAGAATACATTGCTCATCCTTTTATTGCTCCAGATGAGTCTTATTTACTGTGGGATGTAGAAAGAGAAGATGGCTATGGACTGGCTGATATATATATCAGTTTTAGATACGAAGATGGCCCTTGGTCGGAACCAATAAGTATGGGTTCAGCAATAAACACTCAACTCCAAGAGAGTTCTCCATTTGTTACACCTGATGGAAAATATCTGTTTTTTACTAGGGGAGAGTGGAAAACTAAGGAGGATGGAAGCCGCTATTTCGTAGGTGAAAAATATTGGGTGGACTCTCAGGTTATTGAGAATCTCAGAACCAAAAAATAAACTGTAGGTTTGGTCACAAACACTAAAATGAATACGAGAAATGAGCTATCTTAAATGATACTTGAAAACAGAAACCTCCTTGCTTCTAGCAACTGGGACACATAATCATTTTAGTTGGACGTTACCAGCAATTGGATTGAATGGATATTTAAAACCTAAATATGGAATCAAATCTATTGAGTGGTAAAGTCATTCAAATTGGAAATACATCTTTCAAATTATGGCTTGAATTTGAAGTATCAAGCCCTTGGAATGACCTTGAGGATGATTTCGCAAACATAGGAGTTAATACATTGGATGGGAGAAGATATGGAATTAACGTCTGGACTTATAAATTCCTTGAATCAGCAATTAAAAAAGATGAAAAAAGTGGAGAAAATATAAATGGACTTTATCAGACACCACCTGATCTTTTTGTCAAAGAACTAACTAGAGAATGTATTGAAAGAACAATTGGTGACTTATTGGAGAAAGGAAATTTAGAAGAGCTACTTAACACTTCAATTTTTGAATTGGAATATCTTGAACCGTACTGGGATGCAATGGAAATGGAGGATAAAAGTATTCAAGCTCTAATGGACGAACTCAAACTTGAGCTACCCGAAAATCATTTACTAAAGGAAAAGAAGATTGAATTAATAGCAAGAAAGACTAATAACGATGAAATTGTATTGGAATTAGAAAATGGAAATATTGCGGTTGTTCATTTGACTTGGAAATCTAAAAGAGGAATTGATGGATATCCGATAACAAGGATTTATAATGACAAAATTGATTTTTGGAATCAGGAAATGAAACCTGATATTATTGAATTTAAAGAATAAAAAAAAGCTGGTAACAATGTATAACAAATCATAGCTGCCTTCGGCAAGCTACGCTTGTTATACGAGACGTTAGCATTAATATTTCCAAATCATGAAGAACCTACTTTTAATTTTAGCCCTAACCTACTCTATTGAAGCTTTTTCAAATGGAGGGCCAATTGATGGTTCAGCGGTTTATAAGACAGGTGACATTGTCTTGATTAATCAATCAGATATTAAATTGATACAAGAAGATTTGAAAATTAGAATCGAAGGAGATTACTCAATTGTGAATGTCAAGTATCGTCTGAAAAACAATTCATATGCAAATTCAAATATAACCTACGGTTTTCCTATTCAATTCATTAGAAATGAAGTTCAATATGAGCTGGAGTGGCAGGATGAATATTTACCAGAGATTGAGTTCCTTCTTGATGGTGAAAAACTCGAAATCAAGCACCAGGTAGATATTTCAACTGAACAAGTTAAAATTGAGGACTATGGTGGGATGTCAGTTGATATGAGGAAAAGTTGGCATGTTGTAGACTTCACCATTCTTAAAAAATCAACTGTTGTGCTAAGTGTGAATTATAAAGTCAAAAATGGCTTTGAAGATTGGGCAACTACCAAGAAATTTTTTCCATCTTTTAGTGAAAGAAAAATGTCCTATGCCTTTAGTCCAGCAAAAAATTGGGGTGATGGGATCGTTTCTAATTTCAATGTTGAGATTGATGCTCATGAAGTACTTAGAAACGGAGGTTCAATCAACATCTCTGGTCTTCAATTCATCAGAAAATCTGGTATTTATTCTTTCAATTCGGAAAACTTCAATTTGAAAGACTCCAAGGACTTGAATATTATGTATGACAACAAGGTTGCAAAACTATCTGATTACATAACAGATCACCGAATATCTCATGAGAACATCAAATCAATTTCAACTACTTCCCAACTTGAAGGAAATTTCAAACCCAATAATCTTATCGATTCAGACATAAAAACAGCTTGGGTGGAAGGACAAAATGGAAATGGTATAGGCGAACAGATTGTAATTGAACTTGATGATTTTCCTGTATCTGCAATATGCCTGATAAATGGATATACCAAAAGTAAAGGAACGTATACAACTAACGGGAAGGTTAAGAAGATCAAGCTTGAACGAGAGATCGTCAATTATGATGATCCAAACAAGGTTTCAATTGAAACAGAGGAAGTTAGACTAAAAAATCTTGAATTCAGAGAAATAACAGAGACTAATCTAAACCAAATGGTGAGTATAATTGGTGACTATGGAGATGGGTTTGTCAAAGTGAGAAAAATTACACTCACTATTCTTGAAGTCTATGAGGGTTCAAAATACTCGGACACTTGCATTTCAGAAATCTTATTACTGGGATACTGATGATTTTCACTCTTTTATTATGTTCTTTTTTTCAATCAATTGGAGACATCCATGTTTCTATTAACAATCAGGCGTCACAGCCTATCGCAACTGTGCTCGCAACTCAAGGTGATAGTATCAAACTTTCTACAAATGAAAACGGCTATTGGGTTTTGTACGAACCAGTAAAAAGAGAATATGACAATCTATCTACAGGGGTGAGAACAATTGAAAAGATCGAGTACAAAACCAAGAAACTGAAAAACCAACCCGCTAATTCTATTGACCTTAAGCTATCTCCTGGAACTTTTAATATTGGCTTCAGCCTCAATCCGATAGATACTACTTTTTCGACCTTTTATCCATTAAAGGATATTGATTTTAATATTGTGCAGGTGACGATTAGGGAGGATGATAGTTATGTAGGCTATCTGACAGAGTTATTGGGATTACCTTTTGTAATTCCACCTAAACTAATAGGGTCACATGGACATCAGACAGATTTAAGAATTGGGACTGATTGTGCGGAACTTGCAATCTATGGAAAAAGGAGAATGGGTTTCAACATTCCATATTGTGGCCCAAGGGGAATTTTAGCGTATTTGAAAGGTACAGATGACTTGAAACCAGGAACTATAGTTCATTTTGGACATCAGGTTTCCGTACTTTATCAAGACCGGGGAACCGTAGGAGTTCTTGATAAGGATGATCTATTGATACATGCTTATCAAGACAAAGTTGCCATAGAAGAACTTGGTAAGACTGAATTGGCAAATAATGAATACAGGCTCTACCTCTGGAGGGATCTAAAATAATGCTAACAAGCACTATCACCCATAAGTTAACCGAGCTATTTGCAAAGACTTGTGCTATCCGATAGTTTAGTAGAAATTTAAAGGTCTGCGCGACCAGTAGTCCAGCTTACGGATGATAGTTGGACGTTAGCTTGCACTCCTGCAATATGAAAAATTATTCTATCAAATTCAGACG
>ERZ1740068.474-NODE-474-length-19655-cov-6.604847_pt1 | contig 19655 bp, 15 predicted proteins | sample MGYA00581735_ERZ1740068 | MGnify/ENA primary metagenome ERZ1740068 (study PRJEB43018, sample SAMN04849740) | marine metagenome | isolation source: floating plastic debris | place: Pacific Ocean | collected 2008-08-30 | study: EMG produced TPA metagenomics assembly...
AACAGTTGATTGGATGTAAAAGCCGTGGGGCTCTATCAGTGTCGGCACCCGCACCATTGGCCCGTGGCCACATGACACGTGCAGACCATACATCCCGAAGGCAGCCTTGCTTGGCTTACAAGCGATGCATGCGGACGGGATGCGCCCTGATAAGAAGAAGGAGACCCACCCTTCATGACACGTCGCATGTGCCTTCTTGGAGTGCTGCTTGGCTTTTTGTCGCTAGGTCCTCATATCACCTCCGCTGAGGCCGAAGAGTTTATCTCACCAGAAATTCTCGTGTTGGGGGACAGTCAGCTCACCTTTGGCGCAGGCCCCACGTTTCTGAATTTTTTCGACAATATCAAAGAGCGCTGCGCACCCACGCCCGAACAATCAACCTACCTGCAACGTCTGGGAAAGATGCGGACAAGCGTGATTGGCGTGCGCTCTTCGACCCTGCAATCCTGGTTGGAACGATCTGGCCGGTTCAAGGGCATGGTCTGTGACGTGGATCCCAACTGGAACGTGAACGCGAAAGGTTTCGGGTTTGTCAGCACCCGCCCCGATGAATTCGTGCAGATCGGGCAGGGCCGCGAATATCAGTTTTGCGAAGCCGACAAGTCACCTTTTGAAGCGATGTTCCGAGAAGATTACTACGCGCCAAGGCTGCTCTTTCTGACATTGATGGGCGGGGCATCTTATCGGTGGTCCAACAGTCCTGATTTTGCGCGGCAAGACGCGCTCGATCTGGTCGCGCAGATCCCACAGGACATGCCCTGCATTTTCATGACGAGCCTCCCGGCCCACAAGCAAGACATCGTTGATCGTCGCTTGCGCGCGCGGAGACCCTAAAGACGGCCTTTGAGGAAACGAACTCCAGATGCGCTTTCGTGTCCGGCCTGACCCCAGAGACAATCGAGGCCTTCGTCGGCAACAATGCCTTTTTCCGGACCAACGCCGCTGGTGTGGTCAAAGACCCGTTTCATCCCATTGATACGGCCGCAGAGCACTTCTTCGATCTTCAGGCAGGGAACATCTGCCGAGCCATTTTCGATCAACTTGGCACCACATTCCAACCTCGTGGCTGACGGTATTCAACCAGTTTCATCTATCCAACTTATCCAGCCAATTCATCCGGCCAGAGCACGAACCACGTCCAAAGTTGGGCAAAGATCTGCGCCACCTTTCAGCAATATGCTAACGCCGCTGCCTGGGACACTTCGGGCTCAGAACAGACGCGCCCCGCCTGCGCCCGAGTATGGCGTTCTGAGGCCGTCACTCAATCCTTAAGCACGCGCGCGCGTTGTCAACGTCATGCCCCTCGTGTCACTGTCCCTTTTCCCAGATGCGAGCCAATGCGTCGGGAAATATTCATGCTCAAAACGCACAGATGGCGCTTTATCGGATCTTACCCCAACTTGGGTTTTGGCATGCGAAATCTTACCCCAATTTGTGGTAAGATCACCTCAGACGGGGTAAAACGTTAAAACCCGTTAAAGCCCCAATTTCGCCGAAACGATCTCATTGACGGCCTTCGGATTGGCCTTGCCGCCCGTGGCTTTCATCACCTGACCGACAAACCAACCGGCCAGTTTCGGGTTCACCTTGGCCTTCTCAACCTGTGCCGGATTGTCCGCAATAATCTGATCTACCGCCGCTTCAATCGCGCCGGTATCGGTCACCTGTTTCATGCCCCGGGCCTCGACAATCTCTGCGGGATCACCACCCTCGGTATAGACAATCTCAAAGAGGTCCTTGGCGATCTTACCAGAGATCGCGTCCGAGCTGATCAGATCCACGATCCCGCCCAGTTGGCCAGGATTTACAGGGCTTTGCGTGATCTCATGGTCTTCTTTTTTGAGCCGTCCGAACAGCTCATTGATCACCCAGTTGGCCACCAGCTTGCCATCGCGCCCTTTTGCTGCTTCTTCGAAATAGGCGGCATTCTCCGCCTCGGCGGTCAGCACGCCCGCATCATACTCGCTCAGGCTGAAATCATTGATAAAGCGCGCTTTTTTCTCATCCGGCAGCTCGGGGAGGGACGCCGCGATCTCATCCACCCAAGCCTGTTCAATCTCCAAAGGCAGCAGATCAGGGTCGGGGAAATAGCGGTAATCATGCGCCTCTTCCTTGGACCGCATGGACCGCGTTTCGTTCTTGTCGGGATCGTAAAGCCGCGTCTCCTGATCGACAGTTCCACCGCCCTCGACAATCGCGATCTGACGGCGCGCTTCGACATCAATCGCCATCTGAATGAACCGCATGGAGTTCATATTCTTGATCTCACACCGCGTGCCCAGATGGCTGAAATCCTGCGTCTCCTGATACTTTTCATAGGCGCCCGGACGGCAGATTGACACGTTCACATCCGCCCGCAGGTTGCCGTTCTGCATGTTGCCGTCGCACGTGCCAAGGTAGCGCAGGATCTGACGCAGCTTGGCAATGTAGGCGGCCGCCTCTTCTGGCCCGCGAATATCGGGCCGCGACACGATCTCCATCAGGCACACACCGGTCCGGTTCAGGTCCACAAATGACATCGCCGGATCCATGTCATGGATCGACTTTCCGGCGTCCTGCTCCATGTGAATCCGCTCAATCCGGACCATCCGCGCGATGCCCGGCTCCATGTCCACAAGGATCTCACCTTCACCCACAATAGGATGATATAATTGAGAAATTTGGTACCCTTGGGGCAAGTCAGGGTAGAAGTAATTCTTGCGATCAAAGGCCGACCACAGGTTAATCTCGGCCTTCAGGCAAAGACCAGTGCGCACAGCCTGTTCCTCGCTATATTCATTGATCACGGGCAGCATCCCGGGCATCGCTGCGTCCACGAAAGACACGTTCGAATTGGGTTCTGCCCCAAAGGCGGTTGAGGCCCCTGAAAACAGTTTCGCGTTCGAGGCCACCTGCGCATGAACCTCCATCCCGCTCACCAATTCCCAGTCGTGCTTGGCGCCCGCGATCACCTTGGGCTTGGGGGTTTCATAGGTCAGGTCCAGCATGGTCGTGCTCCGATCTTGTCTCCAGCTTTGGTTTAGGTGAGCAGGCCCAGGCCGACAAGAGGGCAGACACCCATGCTTGGCATTCTGCCGATATTTGTCTAAATCACTTGCAAATCTAACCGCAGGCTTCGGCGAAAAGGGCTTTGTTTTATGGACAAACTGACCAAAATATCCGGCGTCGCGGCCCCGATGCCGCTGATCAATATCGACACCGATATGATCATTCCGAAGCAGTTTCTGAAAACGATCAAACGGTCGGGTCTTGGTGTGCATGCGTTCTCGGAAATGCGCTATGATCCCGAAGGCAACGAGATCGAAGATTTCGTGCTCAACCGCCCGGCCTATCGCAATGCCAAGATTTTGATTGCAGGCGATAATTTCGGCTGCGGATCGAGCCGCGAACACGCCCCCTGGGCGATCAAGGATTTCGGCATTCGCGTGGTTGTGTCCACCAGCTTTGCCGACATCTTTTTCAACAATTGCTTCAAGAACGGCATCCTGCCGATCACCCTGCCGCAAGAGCAGGTCGACATACTAATGGAAGACGCTGAGCGCGGTGCCAATGCCATTATGACGGTGGACCTGGAGGCCAACCTGATCACCACGTCAGACGGCCAAGAGGTTCCCTTCGAGGTGGAATCCTTCAAACGCAGTTGCCTTCTGCAGGGCCTCGATGACATCGGCCTGACCCTGGAAAAGCTGGGTCACATTGAGGCCTATGAAAAACAAATGGTGGGCGAGCGGCCGTGGATTTTTGACACACCTGAGGCGCCACCCGCCAATTGACGTCGTTGTAAGAGGGTCAACCAAACGTCTCTCTATGTGTTGCAATCACGAGAAGTGCTTTTTATTTCAACGCCTTGGCGCGCGAGATTTGAAAATCTCCGCAATGTGACGTCGATGCTGACCCGTCGGAGCAGAGGCTACAACGTGACCTGTCCCGACGGCGTTTCAAACGTCGCGGAGATCTCATAGGCGCTCTTGCGTGTCTGGACGCGGTCATCGTCAGGCAGATAGCTCTGGTTCACGTCAGGATGCGAGAGCTGCAGCGTGGCAAGCCGCACGCCGTGATCCGGCAGGATCTGGCATGGGTGGTTTTCGCCGCGCCACTCCATCAAGGCAGGGGCGATGCCGTCGAGTGGCAACATCCCGTCATCCGGCACAACCATCGTCCACCGCATGCCCTCGCGACTGGTGGCGACGGGAGAGCCCGGTCCTGCGGCCCCCATCGACATGAGGTTCGAAAGATCTTTCGCGCGCACCACCCAATTGGTCAACCGCGCCGGCCCCTCAAACCGGTCGAGGTCAAACCATCGGGACCGGCGTGGCGTTTTTGCACTCGGATCAATCGCGATCACCTCGAGGTAACTTTCAGGACCCAAAGACAAAAGCCGGCTATGGGTGCCAAAGCTCGAATGCTTGCCGCCTTCCTCAAGGGGCGCGCCCAGTTTTTCTGAGACGACGTTCGCGCCGGTCTCAAGGTCCGTCGTTGAAATGATCAGGTGATCGAGTTCCAGCACTGTGTCGCCTCCTGCGTGCCTGAGAGCTGCCTGGCTGCGGATGGCATGCTTGGGCCGTTCATTCTTCACAGCTCAGATAACCCCAAAAGGAGTGCTTTGCCGATCAAAAAATTGGAGATGCTTCAGATGGCGGGCAAACGGTACATCCCATGTGGCGAAAACGCCAAGGAGCTGCCGTCGGCGATCTCGTCGGCGAAACGCGCTGCAATGATGCGCAGGGCGGTCTGGCGCCCCTTCACGACAAGCGCGCGGCGCGATGGCAGCGCGGGCACCTGCGCGGGGGCCAGCAGGGTTTGCGACCAGATCAGGGGATGCAGCTCTTGCAGGTGGTCTGCCACGAGCCAATCAAGGCATTCGTGCAATTGAAGCCGCGTCTGCGCGTTGGCCTCCACGCCGTGATCGGCCTTTTTCGGCGCCATGGCGATGGCACAAAAGGCGGCAAACTGATTGATGATGTGCTGGTCATTGAGACGTTGGATGATGTTTTCCATGCCTTCGACAAAGAAGTCGGGATCGAGCAAGGTGATCGCAGAAGGCTCCGCCATCAACGCGTCAAAATACACCCAAGTATAGCCACCCGCCTGCCAAATTGCATCGGTCTGAGATGCGGTTTTACGTGCTGCCACTTCGAGGGCATTTGGATGATATCGCAAGATGCGTGACATGTAGCGTCCAAGCGCCCGCATGTGGGAATGACCATCAGGATCAAGGCCGATAAGACCGGCGTAGTCTTCACCGACCAAGAGCCCACGCTTTTCACTGGTCGCATGAAGGGCGCATTGCGCGGCCAAGATAGACGGCGCGTTAAGCTGTTTGCCGTCGAAGGCGCTCAGGATTTGTTCGGCCCGTGTGAGGTGACGATGCCCATGGGTCAGAGCCTCATCGGGGGCCTCGTCAAATCGGATGCAATGCCATGCCCACGCAATATCGAGATGCGCCAAAGCCACAACGAGGGCATAGGCGTAATCGTCTTCTTCTTCCAATAGCACGTCTTCCAGCGCATTGATGCCGCTTTGATCCGGCACGGTGCCGTCATGCAAAGCATCCTCGGCCGCCGAGACCACATCGCTGCGCGCGCCAAATGCCAGAAGCAGCGAGGCTGTCTCGCCCCCGGGGGTGGCAAGACGCGTTTCATCGGCGTATTTGATCCGCGCGGCCAGGTCATCCCAACGGTCCTGCCTGGCCAGCTTTTGGCCGCGGTCCTGATGCGTGGCGCGGGCCATTTCTTCGTCGGAGACCGGCAGCGTGGGCAGGATCACCCGTTTGGTCAGCGCATCGATTTCGCGATCCGACATCACCCGGTTGCTTCCCTTTGGACGAGGCGGTTTGGAGATGATCCGACGCAGCTTGGAGATTTGATTGGTGTCATGACCTTGCGAGGTCGGCCGCGCTTCGTGCGTACCTCGCGACGAAGGTTTTGACTGATTACGAGAATTGAACATACTGCGTCCGATCTTAGGTCTGAAGGACCGTCTTGTCGGATCAATCCGCCAAAATTTTGGCGACGGGGGGGAGAAGCCGGGGAAATCATGCGACGGCTTAGGGTGTGGTATAGAGTGCATTTTTGCGAAATTTTCGTGAAATTTATGACTATTTGTCTGATTTTGTTCTGTTTTTCGCTTTCTGTTTCTGCGCAGGATGGGGAGGCGATTGGTGTGAAGCCGCCTGTCAGAGAAGGCCACATTCCCAATACGCGTTGGTCACATCTGAAAGGCACGGACCTTTGGACGCGCAGCGCCATCTCAGCTCTGAAAGCGCATGGAACCCCTTTGGTGAGCACGGTGCCGCGCGACATCGCCGAGTGGTGTCCGGCATATTCCACCGCGTCAGACAAAGGGCGCCGAGCGTTCTGGGTGGGTTTTTTGTCAACGCTGGCCAAGCACGAAAGCACCTATCGGCCTCAGGTCGTGGGGGGTGGCGGCCGCTGGTACGGGCTTTTGCAGATCCTGCCCGCGACGGCGCGTGGCTACGGGTGCCGTGCCCGCAGTGGAGCCGCGCTGCAGCACGGGCCGTCCAATCTTAGTTGTGGTATCCGGATCATGGCCAAGACCGTCCGCAGGGACGGTGTTGTTTCGCGCCGTGGAAAAGGCGTTGCTGCGGATTGGGGACCTCTGGTGAATGGCCGCAAACGCTCGGACATGCAGGCCTGGACACGGGCCCAACCCTATTGCACGGCGCTGTCATCAGTTCGCCCCAAACTGCGACCTAAAGATGGGCCGCAACCGGCTCTTCGAATGAGGCCGAAATTACGACCCAGTCTAATTATTGTAAGCGGAGAATAGGAGCGCGCACTCGCCGCTCCCTCCGGTCGTGTCTCGTGATGTCTCAGGCGTCGCGTATGCGACTGACCATTTCGCGGGTGTCGCGGCTGAGCCCGGTCAGCGACAGGATCCGGTCAAGCTCTGCGCTGATCAGCGCCTGGCGATCACAGTCGTAGCGTCGCCAAGTCTCAAAGGCTGAACACATGCGTGCTGTGGTTTGCGGGTTCAGCGGGTCGAGTTTCGTCAGCCAGTCTGTCAGCACTTTGTAGCCCTTGCCTGACGGATCATGAAAGCCTGCCGGGTTCATCACAAGCGCGCCCATGACAGCGCGGAAGCGGTTGGGATTGCGGATGGTGAAATCGGGGTGATCTGTCAGCGCCTGTGCCGTGGTCGCAGCGTCCTTCGGCTCTGCATTGGCAACCTGCATCATGAACCATTTGTCGACGACAAGACGGTCATGGCGCCATTGGTCATAGAACGCTTTTGAGGCCGCATCGCCCTGACCCGCCTGCAAAAGGCATCCGAAGGCTGCCAGTTGCTGTGTCATGTTGTCTGCAGCGTCAAACTGTGCTTGGGCCTGCGCTCCGCCGTCGACCCTGTTAAGGATGCCCAACGCTACATTGGCCAAGGACCGTGCGCCCGCCTGGTCTGCATCCGGACTGTAAGGAGCCGTGACCTGATGCGCGTCATAAAGCGCGCGTGCGGTGTCCTGCATGATCTCGGCCCGCGCCTGACGCAGTGTGTCCAATGCGTGCCGTATCGCGGACGGATCGGGTGTTTGCCCGCTGTCGAACATGGCTTGGGCGAGCTCGTCTTCGCTGGGCAGGCCAAGCGCGAGGGCCCGGAAGGCGGGATCCAGCGTTTCGTCGCGGGCCATGCTGTGCACCGCGTCGATGTAGTTTTTGTCTGGCGCGGCCCCATCCCGCAGCATGGCCATCAGCCCGTCACGCGCCAGCGCGCGGCCTGCTTCCCACTTGTTGAACGGATCGGTGTCATGGGCCAGAAGGAAGGCGCGCTCTTCATGGGTGCTGTCGCGTTCAAGGGTCACAGGGGCAGAGAACTCGCGCAGGATCGAGGGCACTGGCCGCGCCGCCAGCCCGTCGAAATGAAAGCTTTGTGTCGCCTCCGTCATTTCCAGAACGCGTGTGCCGACAACTTCGTCCCCATTTGGCCCGATCAACCCGACCGAGATCGGGATCACGCGAGGCAGCTTCTCTTTCTGGCCCGGTGTGGGCGGCGTCATCTGAGTGAATGTCAGGGTGAAGCGGCCATCGTCCCAGTTTTCTTCAACTTTGAGACGTGGTGTCCCCGCGTCTTCGTACCAGCGTTTGAATTGACTGAGATCGCGGCCGGTCTTGTCTTCGAAGACCTTGAGCCAGTCCTCAATCGTCGCGGCATTACCGTCATGGCGCTCAAAGTAAAGATCGAGCGCGTCTGAATAGGCCTTGTGGCCCACCAGTGTCTTGAGCATGCCGATCAGCTCCGCGCCTTTTTCATAAACGGTGGCCGTATAGAAGTTGTTGATTTCGACAAAGGAGGAAGGGCGTACTGGATGCGCCAGCGGGCCATTGTCTTCTCGGAACTGACGCGCACGCAACGCGATCACGTCTGAGATGCGTTTCACGGCAGGCGAGCGCATGTCGGAGGTGAACTCCCCATCGCGGAAGACCGTCAGACCCTCTTTCAGGCAAAGCTGAAACCAGTCTCGGCAGGTGATGCGATTGCCTGTCCAGTTGTGGAAGTATTCGTGGGCGATGATTGCCTCGATCCGCTCGAAGTTGATGTCAGTGGATGTGTCAGGGCTGGCCAGCACGGCGGCAGAGTTGAAGATGTTGAGGCCTTTGTTTTCCATCGCGCCCATGTTGAAATCGTCAACGGCCACAATGTTGAAAATATCGAGGTCGTATTCGCGGCCATAAACCTCTTCATCCCATTTCATCGACTTGATCAGGCTCTCCATGGCGAAGGCACATTTGCCCTCATCACCGGGCCGGACCCATACATTGAGCTCCACGTCGCGCCCGGAGGCGGTTGTGAATTGGCCGGGATGATTGATCAGATCGCCTGCCACGAGCGCAAAGAGGTAGGCGGGCTTGAGCCAGGGATCGTGCCATTCCGCGAAGCCGTTGCCGGACGCACCGGGATTTCCGTTGGAGAGCAGCACGGGCTCTGATCCCTCAATGCGCACGTCGAAACATGTCATCACGTCGGGCCGGTCAGGATAGTATATGATCTTGCGAAACCCCTCGGCCTCACATTGGGTGCAATACATGCCGTTGGACATGTAGAGACCCTCGAGCGCAGTATTGCCCTCCGGGTTGATCTCAACCTCGGCTTCCCAAACGAAGGCACTCTCCGGGACATCACATTCAAGGCCGCCTTCGATCAAACGCGGGCTCACCTCTGCGCCATCAAGCTTGGCCGATATCAGAGACAGATCTTCACCATGCAGGAAGAACCGCGTGTCCGATGCCTCAGGATTGGGACGGAAAGCGATGCGTGAGATGACGCGTGTTGCCGTTGGATGCAGCTTGAACGTCAAAGACGCCTTATCAATCAGATATCCAAATGGCGTGTAATCTTTGAGGTAAATCGGCTGAGGGGCAGCGTCGCGCATCTATGGGCTCCAGGTAAACGGGATCATCACGATTGGTGTAATACAAGAATGCTCACGCGCAAGGCACCAAGGCGTCATTTGCGCATCAACGCGGGCTTCACTGTGCGCGGAGTGTTGTTTCATTGCGTCTGGCGATCCTATATTGCTCTAAGGCGCGTAACAGATTTGAGGGGAATGCATGTCCCGGCCCGTGATCGGCATTATCGGTAACAGTTACCTGCTGGACAGCGAGTATCCAGTGCATGCGGGTGGAACGATGAATTCCAATGCGGTCGCCGCCGTGGCCAATTGCATGCCTCTCATCGTGCCGTCTGATCCTGATTACGTCTCTGTCGATGAATTGCTGGACACCTGCGACGGGTTTTTGCTCACGGGCGGGCGGCCCAATGTCCATCCTGAAGAGTATGGCGAGGCCGAGACCAAAGCGCATGGGGATTTTGATCGCGCGCGGGATGCCATTACGCTGCCGCTGATCCGCAGATGCGTCGAGCGCGGGCAGCCGTTTTTTGGCGTCTGCCGCGGGTTTCAAGAGGTGAACGTGGCCATGGGCGGGACGCTGCACCCTGAGATCCGTGAGCTGCCGGGCAGAGACAATCACCGGATGCCGCCCGATGGAACGCTCGAAGAAAAGTTCGCTCTGCGCCACACAGTTAGCCTCACGTCCGGCGGGCCTTTTGCGAAACTCTTGGGCGCGGATGAGGTGCTGACGAACACACTGCACGGACAGGGTATCATTGAGCCGGGTGACGACATTGTCATCGACGGACGCGCGCCGGACGGCACGCCAGAAGCCATCTATGTCAAGGATGCGCCGGGTTTTACTCTGTCGGTCCAATGGCATCCGGAATGGAATGCGGAAGCTGATCCTGTGAGTAGGGTATTGTTCCACCACTTTGGAGAGGCGGCACGGGCCTGGGCCAACGGTGTGCGGCCTTCAGACACGATACTGCGCTCGGCGTAACGGGGGCTAGGTCTTCGGCGAAAGGCCTGCCGCAATTCTCTGCGCTTTGGTCAGTTTCGCGCGGACCATGTCATAAGATGCCTCGAGATGCGATTTGAGTTCCGCATCACTGAGACCCGGCGTGTCATAGACCTGCACCCATTTGAGGCCGCGTGAGGCCATGTAAGGCGCAGGGCGGATACCGGGCATGTCGCCGAGCACTTCAAACCCCAACTCGGAGGCTTTGAACGTGAACGCATCCTTGCCGTCATTCCAGCCGCAAATCGCAAACACCTTGGGGCCGACCTTCCACACATCCGCATTGCCCCATTGCACCACGTGATGGGTGCCTGGCAGCGTGGCGCAGTAGGTGTTGAACTCGTCGCGGGTCATAGAACGGGTAGGTCAAAGTTGACCCCGCCACTGATCAACAATTGCAGGCTTAACCTGGCCCTAAAGCCTAATACGAGTGACCTGTTCAATTGTATAAGACAGCTAATCATTTTGGGTTTTTCATGGCGGTCGTTCGTTCCAGTATCAGATCGTAAAACCCCGCCCAATCTTCTGGCTCAGGCCAGTCTTCAATGTACGACTGTCGTTCGGCTGAAAATATGTCGAAAAACCAATCGACAAACAGGGACTTGTAGTCTTCACCTGCACCCATTCGCCAACCGATGCTTAACCTCGGAATTTGGGGATACATTTCCCATGGTGGCACTGGTCTGTTTTTCGCGTCGTAGCGGACAGGAACGCTCAAGTCTCCATCACCGACCCGATCTCTTAGCTGCTCGAGAAGCTCTTTTCTATCCATTGTTATTCCTAGGTTCTCTGTCTGAAGACCGCCAGTTCAGCCTGTCTATGGGTTTGGTGAACACTTCCTGTGCATATGGTTGCATGGCCTGTTCCCAAAAGAAAAGGCCCCGCAAAAGCGGGGCCTTTGCGCATCAAAGCGAAGGATCAGTTAGGAATGTCGCCCGTCAGGCCTTCAACGTAGAAGTCCATACCGAGCAGTGTGCCGTCATCGGCAACGTCTCCCTCGGCCAGCCAAGCGGATCCATCCTGTTTGTTGATCGGGCCAGTGAACGGATGATACTCGCGCGTCCGCATGGCTTCGACCATGGCGAGCGCTTCGGCCTTCACGTCAGCAGGCACGGCATCGGTGATCTCGCCAATTTCCACCATGCCGGTGTCAATGCCGTCCCATGTCTGCACGGTTTCCCAAGTGCCGTCGACAACCGCCTGAGTGCGCGCGATGTAGTAGGGCGCCCAGTTGTCGATGATGGAGCTGACGCGCGGGAAGGGGCCGTATTCGGCCATGTCAGAGGCTTGCCCGAACGTAATCACGTCGCCGGCTGCTTCTGCTGCAGCCTGCGGTGCGGTTGAGTCGGTGTGTTGAAGCACCACATCCGCGCCTTGTTCGATCAGAGCATTGGCCGCGTCTGCTTCTTTTTGCGGATCAAACCATGTGTAGACCCAAATGATGCGGAACTCGACGTCTGGATTCACGGCTTTCGCGTGCAGATACGCTGAGTTGATGCCGCGGATCACCTCGGGAATGGGGTAGGAGGCGATGTAGCCGATGAAGTTGCTTTCGGTCATCTTGCCCGCGATGTGGCCCTGCACGGCGCGGCCTTCGTAAAAGCGTGCAGAGTAGTTGGAGACGTTGTCTGCGCTCTTGTACCCGGTAGCGTGCTCAAACTTCACATCCGGGAATTTGGCGGCCACGTTGATCGTCGGGTCCATATAGCCAAAGGATGTGGTGAAAATCAGATCGGCACCCTGAAGCGCCATTTGAGTGATCGCACGCTCAGCGTCTGCGCCCTCGGACACGCTTTCCTGATAGACGGTTTCGACGGCGTCGCCGAAGTGATCCTCGATTGCGAGACGGCCTTTGTCATGTTCATAGGTCCAGCCACCGTCGCCGATGGGTCCCACGTAGATAAAGCCCACCTTGGTGGTGTCTGCGGCGGCACTCGTGGCCGCCAGGCCAAGCGCGAGGGCCGCGCTTGTGATCAGGGTCTTGAAGGTCTTCATTGGCAACTCCCCAGTTGGTTTCGCCTCAGTCCGAGGCATGAAAAATACGGCCCAATGATGCGGGCGCGCGTGTTTTGTCGGCAGACATGATCACAAGAACCAAGATGGCGATCACGTATGGCGACATATTGAGGTATTCGACTGGAATCGCAACGCCGGCGGCCTGCAGGTTGAGCTGCAGCACGGTGATGCCACCGAAAAGCCAGGCGCCGATCAGAACGCGTCCAGCCTTCCAGCTGGCAAACACGACCAGGGCCAGGGCAATCCAGCCTGTGCCGGCGGTCATCCCATCGGTCCACTGCGGCACGCGGACAAGGCTGATGTAAGCCCCGCCCAGCCCGGCGCAGGCGCCCCCGAAAAGGATCGCGGCAACGCGCACACGCACCACCTTGTAGCCCAGTGCGTGCGCGGCGTCGTGGTTTTCGCCGACAGCCCGCAAGATCAGGCCGATCCGCGTGTATTTGAGCGCGGCCCAGATCGCCGCCACCAAAGCAAGCCCGAGATAGACGATCAGATCGTGGGAAAAGAGAATGGGGCCAATAAATGGCAGATCGCTGAGCAGACCGAAATCAATCTTGGGCGTCGGCGGGGGTTTGATCCCGACATAACCCTGTCCCATGAGCGAAGAGAGCCCAAGGCCGAAGAGCGTCAGCGCAAGACCACTGGCCACTTGGTTGGCCAAAGCCAATTGCGTGAGTGCTGCAAAGACAAGCGATAGCGCCGCGCCGCCCAGCGTGGCTGCGATGAACCCGAGAGCGGGATTTTCGGTGTTTACGGCGATGACAAACCCACAGATGGCCCCGGTGATCATCATCCCTTCCACGCCGAGATTGAGAACGCCCGCGCGTTCCACGACGAGCTCTCCCAGAGCCGCCAGAAGGATGGGTGTTGAGGCCACTAGCAAGGAGGCAAAGAGTAGCGCCGGGTTGATCGAGGAGAGATCCATGGAACTTACACCAAACCGAAGGGCCGTGATGAGCCGAAAAAGAGATAAGCGGCGGCACCCAAAAGAAACGCCATCCACAAGACCCGAACAACATGCTTGCTCCCTGCAGTGATCCGTTCCTGTTCTTCGGGTGTTTGTTTCTCAAAGTGAGCGCTTTGCCAGCGTTCCTGCAACCATGTTATGGGCAATAGAAGAAGCAATCCTGGCAGGCAAATCAGAGCCAAGAACGCCAAGACAAATAAGTTGGTCTTAAGATCATGACCCGCGGCAGCGTCCAAGATAGAAGCAGAGCACCAGCCAAAAAACAGACCAAAGAGTGCTGCGACCCCGAACTTGAGAACACCTTTGATTTCCACGACCTTGCTCATGCAGCTTGACCCTCGGCTCGTTTCCACCGAACTCGGTAATTGCTGAAGAGGTCCACCGCTAGCAGGAAAAAGAGCAGCATGCCCTGGAACATCTGAACCGCCGCCGCGGGCAGGCTGAGATTGAGCTGGGCAATCTCCCCGCCGATATATGTGAGCGCCATCAAGAGACCTGCAAAGAGAATGCCCACCGGGTGCAACCGGCCTAAGAAGGCCACGATGATCGCCGTGAAGCCGTAGCCTACATTGAAATCAATGCTGACCTGGCCCGACGGCCCGGCCACCTCGAACATTCCGGCAAGGCCCGCCAAGGCGCCAGACATACCCAGACACAAAAGCACGATGCGCGCTGGGTTCACGCCAGCAAACCGGGCCGCGCGCGGCGCCTCTCCGGTCAGGCGGATCTGGTAACCGAGGATGTGCCGCGTCATCATGATGTAGGCCAGGATCACGGCAATCAGAGCCGCCACGACACCCCAGTGCATGCCTGTGCCCGTGATCAACTCGGCATTATGCGCGGATGGGTATTGCTGCAGATTGCGCGATCCGGGAAAGCCGGAGCCTTCGGGATTGCGCAAAAGGCCCAAGGCCATTTTCGCAAGGACTTGCTCGGCCACATAGACCAGCATCAACGAGACCAAAATCTCGTTGGTGCCAAACCTCACCTTGAGGACAGCCGGGATCATCGCCCAAGCCCAGCCACCCGCCGCACCTGCCAGCACCATCAGTGGAAAGATGAGCGCGCTTTCGATGGGGTAAAACGCCAAGCCGACCCCGGCGCCGGTGAGGGCGCCAATGATGTATTGCCCCTCTGCACCGATGTTCCAAATGCCTGCCCGAAACCCGATGGCGAGGCCGACGGCGATCAGGATGAGAGGGGCGGCTTTGATCAGGAGTTGCGGGCGGTAGTAAAACGCAAACTCGCCAAAGAGCGGATCCCAGAAGATGGTTCGAATGGCCACGACCGGGTCTTCGCCCAGAATGGCAAAAAGTGCGCCTCCGGCCACCATCGTCAGCACGACGGCCAGCAATGGGGAAAGCGTTGTCCATCCCTTGGACGGTTCCGCGCGCTTTTCGAGGATCAGCATGGGGAAACCTGTTCAACCATGCGCGGCATCCAATTCATGCGCGCCACCCATCATCAGGCCAATTTCATCCACGCTGAGTTCAGATGTCTGGAGGATCAGGGACAGCCGGCCTTCATTCAGGGCGCCAAAGCGATCCGAGATTTCCAAAAGTTCATCGAGATCCTGCGAGATGCACAAGACGGCCGCGCCATTGGTCGCGAGGTCTAGAATGGCTTGTCGGATGGCGGCAGCGGCAGCGGCATCCACGCCCCATGTGGGCTGGTTCACGACCAGCACGTCGGGCTTCTGCAGCATCTCACGCCCTATGACGAATTTTTGCAGATTTCCACCAGAGAGCGACCGCGCCGCCACCTGAGGTCCGGGCGTGCGGACATCAAACCCGCTGATCACGTTCTTGGTAAAACCCCGCGCGGCGGGCCAATTCAGAAACCCAGCCGACAGCAAACCCTGCCGCTCTGCCCCTGTGAGCGTGGCGTTTTCCACCAATGACATGTTGGGCGCGGCGGCGTGGCCCAACCGCTCTTCCGGGGCGCTCAAGAGGCTAAGGCGACGGCGGCCATTTGGACCCAGACGCGAGATATCCTGCCCGCGCAATGTAATTGATCCAGGGGCCGTGGACATCTCACCCGACAGGGCAGAGAGCAGCTCATCCTGACCAGTTCCCGCATCGCCACCGATACCCAGAACTTCGCCCTGTCGCTGTGTGAAGCTGATATCTTTCAACGAAGTCCCGAACTGTGATGACGCCTTGAGTGACAGTCCTTCGACAGTCAAAGCCGCATCACCCGTCGGGCGGGAGCTGCGCGTGGCTGCATTGAAGCTCACTCCCACCATCATCTCGGCCATCTCTCTTGCGGAGACGTCTTTTGGCGTGCAGGTGGCGACCTTGCGGCCCTGGCGCAGAATGGTCGCCGTGTGACACAGCGCTCGGATTTCCTCGAGCTTGTGCGAAATGTAGAGAATAGACACGCCATCCGCGCTGAGCTTTCTCAGTGTGGCAAAGAGGATCTCGACCTCTTGTGGCGTCAAAACCGATGTCGGCTCATCCATGATCAGCAAGCGCGGGTCCTGGAGCAGGCACCGGATGATCTCGACCCGCTGCCGTTCGCCAGCCGACAGATCACCGACCAGCCGCTCTGGCGACAAGGGCAGGCCGTAGTCTTGCGACACCTCCCGGATCCGCGCGGCCAAGGCCCGCATCGGCGGCGGGATCTCCATCCCAAGCGCGATGTTTTCGGCCACGGACAGGGCTTCAAAAAGTGAGAAATGCTGAAAAACCATCGCGACGCCCGCAGCCCGCGCCGCGCGTGGCTCAGAGGGTGCAAAGGCTTTGTCGTTGAGGCGCATCGTGCCGGCATCCGGCTTGACCAAGCCGTAGATCATCTTGACCAAGGTGGATTTGCCCGCGCCATTTTCGCCCAAAAGCGCGTGCACCTCACCGCGACGAATGTCAAAGGACACGTCCTCGTTTGCAACAACCCCGGGATAGGCTTTGCTCAGCCCTGATATGGACAATAGTGTTTCTGACATGCCCCGCTCTTCCTCACCCATGTGTGCTTATCTTATGGGCGCGGAGAGGAAAACAGGGGGGCGATCATTTCCACTCTATCATCCGAGAGTACTTGGCAATTTGCCCCCAATTTCAGCAGCACAAATTCCACGCAGGGTGTTCCGCCTTTGCCTTGCGTGAATTACGTTTGCACCATGAGCAGTCAAACCCGATTCATTCACCTCCGTGTCCACACGGAATATTCCCTTCTGGAAGGGGCCATGCGGCTCAAGAAATTGCCGGGTATCTGCGCGAAACTCGGCATGCCTGCCGTCGCTGTGACAGACACCAACAACATGTTCTCGGCGCTAGAGTTTGCTGTGGCGGCCAGTGACGCGGGCATACAGCCGATCATGGGCTGCCAGGTCGATATGGCCTATGCGGCTGCCGCACCGGGCGAGAAACCCCGCCCTCCGGCCCCGATCGTGTTGCTGGCACAAAATGAGGCTGGGTACGAGAACCTTATGAAGCTGAATTCCTGCCTGTATCTGCGCGGGGATGGTCAGCTGCCACATGTCACATTGGAGGAACTCGCGGCGCATGCAGCGTCTGTTATTTGCCTGACGGGCGGGCCTGATGGACCCGTCGGGCGGCTTTTGCAAGCGGGTCAACGCCCGGCAGCAGAGGTCTTGATGCAGCGATTGCACGGGTCATTTCAGGATCGGCTCTATGTCGAACTGCAACGCCATCCCGGTGAGGCAGGCCTGCCAGAGGCGGAGAGCGCGACCGAACGCGGCTTCGTTGAAATGGCCTATGCGATGGATATCCCGCTCGTTGCCACCAACGATGCGTATTTCCCCGATGAGAAGATGTACGAGGCCCATGACGCCATGCTCTGTGTCGCCGAAGGGGCCTATGTTGACCAAAGCCAGCCGCGCCGCCGATTGACGCCACAGCATTCCTTCAAGTCTCCGCAGGAAATGGCGACTGTCTTCGCCGACTTGCCAGAGGCCATTGAGAACACAGTTGAAATCGCGCAGCGTTGTGCATTTGGAGCCTATCGGCGTGATCCTATTCTGCCGCGTTTTGCCGAAGATGAGGTGCAGGAACTCCGCCGTCAGTCCAAGGAAGGTCTGAAAGAACGGCTGGACGTCATCCACCATGCCGCGTCAGTTGAAGAGTATGAAAAACGGCTCGAGTTCGAGCTGGGTATCATCGAGGGAATGGGCTTTCCCGGCTACTTCCTGATCGTGGCCGACTTTATCAAATGGGCCAAGGAAAAGGACATACCCGTAGGGCCGGGACGCGGATCCGGGGCGGGGTCGCTTGTGGCTTACGCGCTGACCATCACCGACCTTGACCCGCTCCGCTATTCACTGCTGTTTGAGCGTTTTCTCAACCCAGAACGCGTCAGCATGCCGGATTTCGACATCGATTTCTGTATGGATCGGCGCGAAGAGGTGATCCAATACGTCCAAGAGAAATATGGCCGAGACCGGGTGGGGCAGATCATCACATTCGGTGCGCTTTTGTCCAAGGCCGCCGTGCGGGATATCGGCCGCGTGCTGCAGATGCCGTACGGGCAGGTGGATCGGCTGTCCAAAATGATCCCGATCGAAGGCGTCAAACCTGTTTCCATCGAGCAGGCCCTCGCGCAAGAAGACCGCCTGCGCGAAGAGGCGCGCAATGAAGAGGTGGTCGACCGGCTGCTCAATTACGGCATGCAGGTTGAGGGCCTCTTGCGCAACGCCTCCACCCATGCCGCCGGGGTCGTGATTGGCGACAGACCGTTGGACGCGCTGGTGCCCGTTTACCAAGACCCGCGCTCCGATATGCCTGCCACACAGTTCAACATGAAATGGGTGGAGCAGGCGGGGCTCGTTAAATTCGACTTTCTGGGTCTGAAGACGCTGACCGTGATCCAGAATGCTTTGGAACAGATCCACGCCTCGGGCCGCGATCTGCATGTCGCAGCCGATGGCACCGAGATTTACGAGCCCTCCGAAGGCACGGAAAACGACATTGGGCAAATTCCGCTCGATGATGAAAAGACGTATGCGCTTTACGCAAGCGCCAAGACGGTTGCGGTGTTCCAGGTGGAAAGCTCGGGCATGATGGATGCGCTCAAGCGCATGAAGCCCACCACAATCGAAGACATAGTGGCCCTTGTTGCGCTCTACCGCCCGGGCCCGATGGAGAACATTCCCAAGTATTGTGAAGTGAAGAACGGGCTCAGCGAACGCGAACCCATTCATCCGCTGATTGACCACCTCTTGGATGAGACGCAGGGCATCATTGTCTACCAGGAGCAGGTGATGGAGATCGCCCAGGTCATGGCCGGGTATTCGCTCGGTGGTGCTGACCTGTTGCGCCGCGCAATGGGCAAGAAAATCCAGGCCGCGATGGACGCCGAAAAGCCGAAATTCATCTCAGGCTCCAAGGAAAACGGTGTGGATGAGGCGAAAGCCGTCGAGGTGTGGAACCTGCTCGACAAGTTCGCCAATTACGGCTTCAACAAATCCCACGCCGCCGCCTATGCCGTGGTCAGCTACCAGACAGCTTGGCTCAAGACGAACCACCCGGTGGAATTCATGGCCGGTGTGATGAACTGCGATATTCACCTCACGGACAAGCTTGCTGTCTATTTCGAAGAGGTGAAACACCAGCTGAGCCTGCCTTACGTGGCGCCTTGCGTGAATCGATCTGACGCGGTGTTTTCCGTGTGTGACGGCGCGCTGCACTACGCGCTTGGTGCGCTGAAAAACGTGGGCGTGGAGGCGATGGGCCTGATCACGGCGGGTCGCGGTGACAAACCGTTCAGCACGATCTTTGATTTCGCGCGCAGGGTGGATCTCAAACGCATTGGCAAGCGCCCGCTTGAGATGCTGGCCCGTGCGGGCGCCTTTGATGAGCTGGACCGCAACCGCCGCCGCATCTTCGACAGTGTCGACAAGCTCACCGCCTATTCCGCTGCGATCCATGAGCAGAAAGGGTCCGCGCAGGTGTCGCTCTTCGGTGAGGCCGGGGAAGATCTGCCAGAACCACGCCTGAGCCCGATTGAGGATTGGCTGCCTGCGGAGCGGCTGCGTGAAGAATTCCTCGCCGTGGGTTTCTATTTCTCGGGCCACCCGCTGGATGACTACGAGGGCGCTCTCAAGCGCAAGGACGTTCGCAGCCTGCAGCAGATAGAAGAGCAAGCCCGCCGCGCGCCCGCAGTGATGAAAATCGCAGGCGTGGTGGCTGGCCGCCAGGAACGCCGCTCCGCCCGGGGCAATCGCTTTGCCTTTGTGCAGCTGTCCGACACGACCGGCAGCTATGAGGTCACGATGTTCTCGGACACTTTGGAGGTGGCGCGCGAGCACCTTGAGACTGGATCAAAGGTTGTCGTGACCTGCGAAGCGACGCTCG
>ERZ1740068.475-NODE-475-length-19637-cov-8.975232_pt1 | contig 19637 bp, 6 predicted proteins | sample MGYA00581735_ERZ1740068 | MGnify/ENA primary metagenome ERZ1740068 (study PRJEB43018, sample SAMN04849740) | marine metagenome | isolation source: floating plastic debris | place: Pacific Ocean | collected 2008-08-30 | study: EMG produced TPA metagenomics assembly...
CGCAGTCCGGGGCACGTAGCCCAAGGCGCGCAGATAATTTCCCAGCGGAGCGCGCTTAAGTCAATTGCAAACAGCCAGGACGTATAGACTGCCAAAGACCTTTTCATTACCTGAGTACTGGATCTTCTCTTTTGAAAATCACATCGGAGGAGTAGAAAAAAAAAGGTATCAGCAAAATGGTATAGGAGAGGATATATTAAGTATTTGTATATCAGAATGTTATGAATTTCCTGTAAAAAAAAGTGCTTTACGTTGATTACGGGCCAGTATTAATTTCCACTAAGTAAATGAAGGATAACAACGTGGATTAAATTTTAAACCGAGCATAAACTTTAGCCACTTAAACTAAAAACTATACATTCACATGAAAACAGCGTTGAAGTGCATATTTGCAACGTTCGCCCTCTTCTGGGTACAAACTGTATACGGGCAGGAACAGCGGCCCGTATTTGAAGTATCGGCTATGTCCACCATACCGCAATACGAGCTGGAAGAAGGGGCAGTTATTACCATCACCAGTCCGGTGAAAGGAGAAACATATCAGTGGTTCCTCAATGGGGAGTTGATTCCCAATGCAAATGAAGCAACTTACAGTATCCAGAAAGTAGAGTTGGCACATGCAGGCTTATACAGTTGTAAGGTAGACGGTCAACTTATAGAAACGATGCTGTCGTTGAAGGTGAGCAACCTGACGCCCAATGCGATCAAACAGGCGATTCTGAAAAACGATTATGCAGACCTGATCAACCAAAAACTCAGCAGGCAGGATAATCTCCCGGAGCTGAGTGAGCAATCCTTGACTTTGGATGGGGTAGAAGGGCAATTGTCTACGGACAAACTGGTGCAGAAATGGAATCGCCAGACAGAAAAGAGGAGAGCTGCCATCTTAGACAAACTCAACAAAAAAGACCTGAAGCTTGACAAGCAGTTACTGAAGGCCAATTACCAGCAACAGGACCTGCTCAAAAAGCCTGATGGTGCTGGTGAGTTGGAGCGGTTGAATCAGGAGATCGCAGACCTTGAAGCCCAAAAGCAAACCCTCAGCTCAAAAATGGATTTTTTCCAACCGGAAGTAAACCTAAGTGAGCAAATTGATATCAATGAACGCCTCACGGATCTTACCAAAACCAAAGGCATCAGGGAAATGGTCTCACAGGAAACCCCCGATCACAAAGACTTGCTACTCAGGAACACACCACCCGTTGGAGATAGGCTGTTTTATGAGGGAGTCATCGGTTTTTCCCGAGATGACGCTAATATTTTGAACTTCTCATCACTGGCGGGGCTACAGTTAAATAAAAGATTTTCAGTCGGTTTAGGTGCTGGCTATCAAAGGGCGACCAACATAGACAATCCCCTGAACGGGCTGTGGAATGCCAACATGATGGGAAGGGTCAACCTGATCAAAGGGGCTTACCTCAACATTGAAAATCAAATTCCTATCCTGGATGACCAGCGATTGAATAACTTCGATTTACCCAACGCCAACAAGTTTCAAATGTCTCAGCTGGTAGGGCTAGGATGGAGGTTCCCTGATAAAACCAAGTTGCCCCTGCACCTGCGGGTAATGTATCGGCTGGCCTCTCCGGAAAGCATTTTTAAATCACAAAATCCATTGAATTTCCTGATCGGATTACAATTCTAAATACTCAATCAATTTATTAAAAAACATCAATGATGAAGCGGATAATTATAGCCACTATGGCATTGCTATGTCTTTTTTGTAATGAAGGCAGGACCTCAGCAAGACCTGCAAACGGCGAAGATAGCAATACGCTGGTATCAACTGCCTGTGTGGTCAACGACCACCACGCTGCGGTAACAACCGGCCTGCAGGAAGGCGTCTACTACTCCAAACTGACGCACTATCAAACAGACCAGATCCTGGAAACCAGGGGGCCTGTACTCTCTTTTTTGTATGATGAACACTATCAAAACTCCAGTCAACAAGACGGAACCATGTTTGAAGCGAGCATTTACAATTGGAAACAAAATGAGCTGGTCACCATTCAGCTGGAGAAAGAGATCGGCGTCAACTACTACAGTCTCGATTTATCTCAACTATGCGGATTGTTTGAAGTGAGCGATGAGGTTTATCGCTTGCGCGTTCACACCAAAGACAATGGCCTCATTCAACTCAAGTTCCGGTATACAGCCCCTCCCGAGCTGAAAGGAGACATTGTCTATGCAGCCGAAGAGTGGGACTGCGGGAGTCAAAAAAATACGGAAATCGCCTACGCCGGAATGATCAGTGGAGGAACTGCTCCTTATCAGATTACGTGGTATGTGTCTGCTTCCAAAGAGCTGACAGCAGCAGATTTTCCAAGGGACAGAGAACAGTTGGCTCACCAGGGCAAATCCAGGGGCATCACAGTTTTTGACCCACCAGGCTACTATGTGCTCATGTTGGTGACGGACGCTTGCGGGCAGGAGCTGGAAAAAACAGCCTACGTGCAGTGTGAGCAAAGAGAATCTGTAGAAAACACCCTGTTTTTTCAGGTTTTGGACAGACCAGTACCTGTTGAGCGACCTGTCCCCGCAAGTCCCAATATTCCAAAAAGATAAATCACTATGAAATCAAGAATCATACTCATCGCAGGCATTGTCATTGCCCTGGTCAGCTGTCAGGACATGGGAAAGGCCAACTACGTCAACTGGGTAAGAACGCACCTGAAGCAGGAAGTGAACTCGTCACCATTCCGCTTTGAAGCGCTGCATAAACCCGGACCCTATGTCGTCCTATTGCAGGAAGGCAAGGACATTTTAAAATCAGATTTTGAGCAGCAAACCAAAGCGTTGGAAGGCATGCTGTTTTTTGACCTCAAGATCAGCATGGAAGACCGAAATGCGGATGTGCTGACTTACCAAACCAGCAGCAAAGCAGAAAAACAGGAGCGCCTCAATTACTTCTCATTCGATTTTCAGAAGGCGATCTACCTGGATATCAACGGAGAGAAAATTCCCTGCTCCAGGTACCATTTTGAGCATTCCTATGACCTCACCAATGAGCGCAGTTTTGTCATTGGTTTTGAAACCCCTGCTTCCATCGAAAACATGCCGGCCACCATCAGGATAGAGTCCGCCGCATTTGGCACGGAAGCCATCAACATCAATTTTAATCAAACAGCAATACCAACAATAGCAATATAACGATCTCTGAAAGCAATGAAATTAAAGAAAAAGCGAATACTGAAAGCCGTTGCAGTTTTCCTGCTGGTCAATATGGCCATAGAAATATTGGCACCGGCGGCTGCATGGGCACTCACAGGAGGGCCCAGTCAACCGGAAGTGCAGTCCTTTGAACCGGTAGGCACCACAGAAATGGTGGACCTATTTACCGGTGACTTCACCTATAACATTCCTTTGTTTGAGTTGCCCGGCCCCGATGGCGGCTATCCCTTCAACCTCGCCTACAATGCCGGTATTGGTATGGACCAGGAGGCTAGTTGGGTAGGCCTGGGATGGAACCTCAATCCTGGAGCCATCAATCGACAAATGAGGGGTTTGCCCGATGACTTCAATGGTGACAAGGTGACGAAGAAGATGCACATCAAGGACAACGTCACTTTTGGCCTGGGAGCAAGTGGTAACCTGGAGGCTTTTGGTGCTGATTTTGGTTCTGCCAAGAAGCATGATGATGGCCCTTTTTCTTTGGGTATTGACTTGTTTTACAACAACTACAAAGGCTTCGGATACAGCCTGTCGCCCTCTTTGAGTTTCAGCAAAGGCTTAGAGAATGACATGACAGCCGGTCTGGGTCTCAATTTTAGTTTGAACTCGCAGGAAGGTGTCAGCGCACAACCATCGCTTAGTCTGACCAAGTCCTATACCAACAAGACCAAACAGAAGATGGCTTCTGGAAAATCTACCGCGACCATCTCTATGGGGTATAATTCTGCCGTTGGATTGTCCAGTATGTCTCTGGGACTTTCTAATTCTAAAACGGCATTCAAGACCAAAGGTAATCGCATCAAAGCCGTCTCCCGAAAGATAGGTTCTACTTCCAACCTTTCACTATTCAGCCCGGGCTATTCGCCATCGGTCAGTATGCCGATGACGGGAAGCAACGTGACCCTGGAGGTGAAGCCCGGAGGAGAGATATTTGGTATTTTTGGCAACTTATCCCTCAAGGGCTACTACAGCATTCAGAAACTGAAAAACAATGACCAGGACATTGGCTACAATGCCTATGGCTACCTCAATTATCAAAACCAACCGGATGAAGGACCGTCCTTGCTGTCGCTGAGCTATGATTCCAAAACCATGGTGGATTTTAACCGGGAAAATGACGGTGTGATCCGGAAAGAAACGCCTTACCTGGGGTCGCCTTCCATGACTTATGACATCTATTCAGTGAATGGACAAGGTATCTCGGCCATGTACCGACCCTACAGAAATGACATCGGTGTTTTCAGCGATCCCAACCAAAGATCGGTCATCGGTGGCGGAGAAGTGGGGCTGGACCTTGGGGGTGGTGCTACGGTAAAGTTCGGCGCCAACATCACTGGAAACCTGGCGATCTCTCAATCGGGTAGCTGGAAGAACAAGAACAAGGTAGATGACATCTATCAATTCAAGTCTGATGCTGAAAATGGCTTGTACAAGTCTGCACAGTTCAAAGCATATGGCGAGCATACGCTGGACCAGAAGGGAGTAACCTACAGTGACATCAGTGAGGACCTGGCTGCGATTGGGGGTGAAAGCCCTGTAAGAATCAAACTCAACAAACATGAAGCAGACAACTACCTCAAAGACCACAAAAACCGGGATATCGCCATCCACCAGCCAGCGGAGAAACCGACGTCTGTCAATACAGCAATACAGCAACTGACCAACGGGCAACTGACAGGAGACAACACCCCCGGGATTTTGAATGTCGCCTATTATGATCGTATCAACGTAACCCCTGAAACGCGCAATGAGGTACAAGAACCCTTGAGCAGAGGCCACTATGCGACCAAGTATGCGCCACATCACATCGGTGCTTTCATCGCCAACAATCCTGATGGGTTGCGCTACGTCTATGGACTGCCTGCCTACAATTTGAAGAAAGAAGATGTGCAATTCAGTACTAAAAGAGGGGATCAGCTCAAAGAAGAATATCCTTCCGTTCCGGTCAACGGCAACAACCTGGATTATAAGCCATCGGGCACCGATAAATACCTGAGCCACACCACCATTCCCGCCTATGCCCATTCTTATTTGTTGACAGGCATCGTTGGCAATGACTATGTGGACGTCACAGGCGATGGCATTACGGAAGATGACCTCGGCTATTGGGTGAAGTTCACCTATGCCAAAGCCAATGACTACAAATGGAGAGCGCCCTATTTTGGCTATTCCCACAATGAGGCCTTCCGAACCGATCCATTGGACGACAAAGGCAGCTACAGCAGCGGAGAAAAAGAAACCTGGTACCTCAAAACTGCTGAGACCAAAACACACATGGCGGTTTTCTCGCTGGCGGAAAGGAAAGATGCCAGAGGCGTCAAAAGCTTCCCGGGCAACAAGTCGGCTTTTCAAAGCCAAAGTGACTTCAATGGCACTGGCAAAATGTACAAACTGACATCGGTTAGTCTGTACAACAAAAATGAAATTGAAAGGGTAAAAGGTACGGCTGCTAACGATGCTCCGGTGCCCATCAAAACCGTCAATTTTGAATATGACTATGCTTTGTGCAGGAATACGCCCAACAACTCCAACGCCTACCTGTCCGGCAACTATCCCGAAAGTGGGAAACTGACTTTGCAAAAGGTATGGTTCTCCTACTATGGCAGTGAAAAAGGAAAATTGAGTCCTTATCAGTTTGATTATCACGAAGACAATCCGGATGAAAACCCCGATTACAACGTCTATCAATATGACCGATGGGGGAATTACAAGCCTTATCCGGCTGATGTGGGATCAGCTACTGACTGGCGCGAAAGAAGGGCCTACAATACCGATAATCCTTATGTTGCACAAGAAGGAGGCGTTGATGCCCGAGCAGCTTATGACCAGTATGCGGGTGTCTGGAGCCTGAAGGAAATCAAACTGCCTTCCGGTAGCAAGATGAACATTGAATACGAAGGCGATGACTATGCCTATGTACAGGACAGGCAGGCCATGCAGATGACACCCATCGCCGGCATAGGTACCATCGGCAGTAATACTTTGAATAATGACAAGGTCTATTTCAAGTTGAAAGACCCGGTGGCCGTAGCAGGCCTCGATCAGGATGCGCAAAAGGAAATTGTCCGTAAGTACCTGGATCCGGAGACCGATAAGCTATACTACAAAATCAACATTCAAATGAGAACGGTCGATGAAAACCAGAAGGATTTCATTGCAGGCTATGCAACGATTGACCAAACGCAGCCAATGGGACTGGAGTATGAAACATCCACCAATGGCGCGTACTATACGCATGGCTTTTTCCACATCCAGAAAGAGAAAGGTTACCATGCATTTTCAATGGCTGCGTGGCAGCACATGAGGACCAATCAGCCCAGGCTGGCTGGTATTGGAGGCGAGGTCAACATGAATGAAGACCCTGAGCAGGAGAATAAAGTGCAGAGGATCAAAAGTCTTGGATCAGCATTCACTGCTGTGACTCAGGCGCTCAAAGGTTTCTACCATTTTGCCGACGATAAAGGTTGGGGCCAGGAATTGGACCCGGTGAGCAATGAAAAGTCTTTTATCCGCCTGGTAAGTCCGGATCAAAAGAAGCGTGGAGGCGGCATACGCGTGCGCCAAATCACCCTGTCAGATGAGTGGAGTACCATGGATGTCAACGGTGAATCCAGCATCTACGGTCAGGTATATGATTATGCAACGGTTGATGAAGCTGGCAGGGAGATCAGTAGTGGTGTAGCTGCCTACGAACCGATGGTAGGAGGAGACGAAAATCCGCTGAGGTTGCCGGAAGAATTCAAGGAGAAGCTGATGCTGAGAAGTGACAACGACTTCTACTTCGAGTATCCGCTCAACGAAAGCTTATATCCTGGACCGAGTGTGGGCTATAGCAAAGTGACTGTGATGAGTTTGGCTTCTGCTGCCAAGTGGAAGCCGGAAAGGATTAAAATTCCTGGCGAATGGTCCATTGATCCGGATTATTTCAGCAGGCAAAATACCGATGGCAGTACACCGAAGGGATTTTATGCCACGACCGGGCTCACGGTGAATGAATTCTACACGGCCAAAGACTTTCCGGTGGTTTCCAACAGTACGCAGATGGGTAAAACCAAACCCCCGAAGCTGTGGATTCCGATTCCATTCCTGGGAACGATCACTGCCGATAAAATGACGGCAAGTCAGGGGTATGTCACCATACTCAATGACATGCATGGCAAGCAGAAAGCCGTAGCCAGCTATGCGCAGGATATCAATGGTGAGATTGTCTGGGAGCAGCCGGTATCGGGTGTCAACTACCATTACCAATTCAAAGAAGCTTCTTACAAACCAGGTGGTCTCAAAAAACTGAAGCCTGTGAAAATGCTGGATAATACCGTGAAGACACCTGTTTTCGAAGCCGGAGAGATCACTGGTTTTGAAGACAAAATATTGGGTGTAGACCATGATTTCATCGTAGACATGCGACAGAACTCCAATGTGTCCAATGAGGTGGATGTACGGATCAATGTAGATGTGATTGGGTTTGCATTCTTCAGCATTCCGGTGCCTTCTGTATGGCCATCGTTGACGCACAGCTCCAAACGCATCAGGACGGCAGTGACCAACAAGGTCATCCACAAAGCGGGCATCCTGAAAAGTGTGGTAGCTACCGATGGATTATCCACCGTCCGGACCGACAATGAGTTGTGGGATCCGCAAACCGGTGAGGTATTGATGACTACTGTCAATAACAACTTTGACGAGAAGGTTTACAGCTACAACATACCGGCCTATACCAAGTATGACAGGATGGGAGCTGCTTTCCAAAACCTGGGTCTGCAGTTCAAAGCAAGTTTGATAGGTGTGCAAGGAACGGACAACTACTATTATCCACAAAGAGATCTTGGGGATTTGGTAGACCATTTGGTGAAGGGAGATGAGTTCATTGTCGAAAATGGAAAAGCAGTCGTCACTTACATTGGGAAGGTTGATGGAGTGCCACGCTTTTACAGTGAAGACTCTTTCATAGGAGTAATATCGGCACCTGATAGTCCCAAAAATATGTACTTATACCGGTCTGGAAGACGTAATCTGCTCAATGCGAAAGTAGGCAACATCACCTCCCTGGACGATCCTACCTTGCCAAAAGTCAGAAAACAATATACCAGACGCATCAAAGCAATGGCCTATCCTTATTAACCATAAATGAAAATGAAACAGAATATAAAAGTAATTTCCTGGCTGCTTGGGTGCTTCCTGATGGCTGGCATCCAGGGCAACAATGCCGCCAAAGCGGAGGAACCTGTGCTCATCACCAACATTCCAGCCAACGAATATGAAGTCTTGAGGGATTTTTATGAGTCCATGGAAGTGAAGTCGGTCAATTGGGACTTCAGCCAAAATGATACCAATGTAACAGGTTGGGATGGGATAGCAACCGATGGCGCTAACATTGTGAAGATCGCGCTAAACGGAACCAATTTGGGAGGAGAAATCCCATTCTCTATTGGTCAGTTATCGGCATTGGAAGAGTTACGACTCACCGATCTGTCTTTGAAGGGGACATTACCCCCGGAAGTTGGTCTGCTTACTAATCTTGCAGTATTGGATCTGTCAGATAATCAAATAGCGGGAAACATTCCGATGGAGATTGAAAACCTGGTGAATCTGCAGACTTTGAATTTGACCAGTTGTCTTTTTGAGGAGCTTCCGGCTGAAAGTATTTTGAAGCTTAATCTGACCAATTTGTTACTTGGTGCGAACAGGTTTTCATTTAAAGATCTGCTGCCTTTGAAAGACGCCCCATTCAGTAATTTCGTTTATGCTCCGCAGTTTCCTGATCATACGCCTGTTGGTGATCATCAGGACAACGTGATTACCACCTGCGGCGTGGGACAAGGAAGTCTTGGTACAAAACTGACCATCTATGTGAATTTTGATCTGGACATTGCAACCAACACCTATTCCTGGTCAAAAGATGATGTGGTCATTCCGGGAGCAACAGGCCCCAGTCTGGAAGTTATTGTGGATGAAGAAACTCACCATTACCGTTTTCATGTGAGCAACCCTGCCCTCCCTGATTTGACCATTTCGAGTTTCCTCAAACAAGTAGACCGGGGATTTACCAATTATGTAGGGGTTCATGATCTGCTCTTTGATGCAATGGACTACGACAGTGACCGCATCTTGTCCGTCTCAGCAGTGACCTATGCAGACAATTGGGAAACGGACGCCATTGGCATTTTCAGGCCTGCTGCCAATTTTACCTATAACAGTCTCAGAAGCGGCAACAGGAACATTGATGAGGAAGTTTCGCTGGCAACCGACGGTACTTTTGAAATGTCCATGTTCAATTGGGAAAATGGTAGCACCAATCAATTGTTGCAAGACCCCAATTGGGTGCAAGGTTCCCTGATTACCCGCTACAATGAACGAGGCATGGAGTTGGAGAACAGGAATGCCATAGGGCAGTATTCTGCAGCCCTTTATGGATACAATGGTCAGGTGGCAACTGCTGTCGGTAACAACATGAGACATCAGGAAGTGGCGTTTACAGGCTTTGAAGACGATGATGATGGCAACCTGACCTGGAATGGAGGAAGTAACAGCAAAGAGGTAAGAATTCCGGTCACCAATGCCCGGGGAGGCTGGATGATTTTGGATTTCCCATATGACCGGATCAATGAGCTGATGCTGGAACCTTTTGTCGTACGCGGACAAAAACTCACGAAAGGAGTTGAGTCTGTTTACACCAAAACGGCAACGGTGGGTTGCTCCGGACCTTACAGGAGGCTAAGCGGGCCTGCGACACCAGAAGATGATCAAAAAAGCGTGATTTTCATCGATGGGCTGGATGACTCCGTTAGCCCTGCCGATTTTTGGGAAGGCGAAGCAATCCTGATGCAAACTGTCAATCACAACAATGATGCGAAGCAGGTGGTGGACAATAAGCGATATGCGCATACTGGTACCAAAAGCTTGTCTGTGAGCGGTACAAAGCATTATGAGCAGTTCAAACTCCAGCTGGAACCCAATAAAAAATACGTGATCAGTGCCTGGGTTTCAAAGGGCCAGCAAACGGGTGTACCCAATATGGGTAGCAATGTCGGTATCAAAGTGGGCTTTGGCGATAATGGCACGGCGGAACAACAGTTTTTCCAACCTGCCGGCCCTGTGGTAGAAGGTTGGCAGCGGATAGAAGGGGAGTTTGCAGGGACAGATCTGTCCAAACTTCACCTGTTCTTTGAGTCAGGCTCTAATGCAACGGTCTATTTCGATGACCTCAGAATTTTTCCGGCCAGCGGAAACATGCAATCCTATGTCTACGATCCGGACACTTACAGACTCCTGGCGACGCTGGATCACAACAACTTCGCTTCACTGTATTACTACGACCTGGAAGGCAACCTCTATTTGGTCAAGAAGGAAACAGTAGATGGTATCAAAACCATCCAGGAATCGGTCACGCACACCGTTACGACTGATAACGATTAAAACCAAACCTACAAAACACTTTTAAAATAGCTGAAACAATGAAGAGATTGATCAACAAGTCAGCAGTGATAGGCATTGCCCTGATGCTCCTGATGATGCCTCAAAGCAACGCGCAGGAAGTGATGGCGGCTTTGCAAAAAGTACAGGATACCTACAGTCAACTCACAGATATGAAAGCGGAAATGTCCATTGCTGCTTATGTCAATGAGGAGGAAGAAACCCCTTATTATACGCAAAACGCGAAGATTGACAAAAAAGGAGACCTGTTCTACTACCAAATGGGCGACATAGAAGGTCTGGTCAACAAGGAGTATAACTTCTGGGTAGATCACCAGAGTAAGCAGATCAACGGAGGGTTGAGAACGCAGGACGATCAGAAAAAAGTCAACGAGGCCGTCATGTTTGATGTAGAGAAAACCCTGGCCAAATACGACAAGGTAGTGCTGGTTGACACCGAAGGCGCACTGTCACACTATCGCATTTTTTCCGCCGATCAGATGATCAAACAGACGGATTTGTGGATTGACGCGGACCACCTGGTCAGGAAGCTGGTCTACCATTACAATGAAGCGATGGTAGGCAGCAACAGCCGGGTCGAGATCAAATTCCTGATTTTTGACAAACACCCACGCATGAGTGCATCCGCGTTCAGCGAGTCACGATTTGTGAAAAAAGTAAACGGTGAATGGCGGGCCGGTAAAGCCTATCCAAACTACAAAGTTCTATTTAATCCGCAATAAGCATGTCCTCTAATACATTTAAAATGAAACAGCTAAAATCACAGCTAAGAAAAGGGCTGGTCTGTTTGTTGTTGCTGGTTGCTCTTGGCATCACCAATAACGCATATCCTCAGATAAATAAGAGTGGCTCTACCGTCGGTTTTCCCGCATTTGGCGGTCCCGGTGGAGGCGATCAACTATTGAAGCCACCTGTGCAGAAAGGGTCATGCTACGGTGATACACGAACAGATTTGACCATTTTGACAGACTTCTTCAACGCCATAGGCAGACCCAAACTGTCTGGATGGTTGAAGGATCCGAACATCGCCAACTGGGAAGGGCTGACCATCAGAAACAACAGAGTGGTGGGCTTAATACTACCACAGAAAAACCTGAGTGGCGTTCTCCCTGCCAATTTTCAGAATTTAACAGCTCTGGAGGCACTCGATTTATCAAATAACCCGTCTATTTCAGGTATTTTGAATATTTCGTGCATGGCCTCACTGAGGGACGTCAACATGTCCAATACGGGCATTGGTAGTTTTGTAGCCAACGGGAGCACCAATAATTTCTATCCGCAACTGAGCTCGCTGCAACTGCAAAACAACAGCAGCTTAAACGGCACGGTGGATATCTCTCAAATGCTGGAAATAGAAACACTGGATGCTTCTAATACCAGTTTGAGTCAGATTGAAATCAATCCTTCCGGGACCATGTATGCCAATCTTGCAACGTTCAAGCTATTCAACAGTGCTTTTACAGGAACACTTGACTTTGATCACATGCCGGAACTGAGGGATGTAGATGTCAGTAACAATCAATTTGACGAATTGCTGCTCAACCCCAACATTGGTTACAGCAGTGTGGTGGATTTCAACATTGCCAACAATCAGTTCCACGGAGCACTGGATATTCGTGATTTTTCGCGTGCGGAGACTATCCTTGCCAGCAACAACAATTTCCTGGTGGTGCAGATCAACACGCAATCCAACAATTACTACAGGTATTTGAAAATCCTGGACCTCTCTGATAACAGCAGGCTGGATGGAACGATCAATATCAGTCAGATGAATGTACTGGAAACGCTGAGGGTGACCAGTACGGAGATCACTGGTTTTACCGCTGGTGGGAATACTTCGCTCAAGTACCTGTACCTCCACAGCAATGCTGATTTGAGAGGGGTTTTGGATATCACGTCGATGATCAATTTGATCACAGTGGACGCGCATCATTCCGGTTTTCAGACCATCGCTACGAGTAACACAGCGTCTTATGTGAACCTGAGGACGCTGAATCTCAGTCAAAATGCGCTCATGGGTAGTGTAGATATTTCTCAGATGTCAAAGCTGCAGACATTCGACATTTCCTCCAACCAAATAGAAAACCTGATGGGAGGAATCAACTTTGGTTTCCTGTCCAGTGTCAACCTGGCCAACAACTTATTGACCTTCGATGACCTTGCGCAAATCAATAACCTCAGCAGCATTGGCAATGCCCTCTATGCGCCTCAGGCCATGGTGGGCGCTTCGTCTTCGCTGCAGGTAGATGCTGGCAATCCTTTCAGCTTTGATGCTACTACAGATCAGCAGGTGACCAATCAATATACCTGGAAGAAAGACGGTCTGGTGATCAATGGCGCTAACAATGCGATTTTTGAAAAGGCAACTGCCGAACCAGCCGATGCCGGAACTTACATCAGTGAGATTACCAATGCAAATTACCCGGCTCTGACATTGGAACACAGGCCTTTCACCCTGAACGTCAATGTGCCTGTACCACCGGTCACTTTTCCGGTAGACATTGCAGAGCATGAAACTGGTAAGCTGAGGTTCAAACCCGCCATCGATCACAGTATTTTACATACCAACTTAGCCGAAAATGACGAGCTGCGGATATTTCCTGCCAACAGCTGCCTAACCGGTATTTTTGACCTGCAGGTCCAGCTACGTTATGACCGCGGCAATAGAAAACTACTGCCCGACTGGGAATTTGCCATCAACTTTGACCTGGTACTGGAAAGAACCGGTCTGCCCAATACCATTCTCCTGGCAGATCAGACCCTGAAGCTGGAGGAAATCAGCGCAGACCACCTGCAGACCTGGATTTCTTCATCGGTTTACAACGATGGCCTGGAATGTGATGTGCACAATCCCAACAGTCCGGTTTACCTACACATCAAGTCGATTAATCAATCGGCTGAATTGCCCGAGCAGCTTTACCTGGATTTTAACCTCTTCCGAAAAGAGACCAATGAATTTACAGACCGGCCGATCCTGCTAGGCAAAAACGACGTGCCGGGCGTGAACAAGGTGAAACTTTTCTGGGCACTTGAGCAGGAAAATGTCTATCGCTATGAGCTGGAGTGGGTCTACCTCGATAATTTCGAGATGATTCATTTCAACAGTACCACGAATGGATCAGCATCAGCTGCTTTTGATACCAAAGAACCGGTAAGGGTAGAAATCAACCCTGACCAATATGACTATGAGATGGAGCTGACCTATCCGTCCTATGCGGCCTCGACTCAGGCTTCCGTTTTCTACCGCATCAGGGCCGTTGGGAAAGAAATCGATGGCGCCCGCAACCTGATCTATGGCGCGTGGAACTATGGCGCAAGTGGTGATTTGGTAACACGACTGGACGAATACCAGGACAACCTCAACTGGCAGGCGGTCACTACTTTTGCAGAAGAAGGAAAAAGCAAGAAAGTCGTGAATTACCTGGACGGAAGTCTCAGAAACCGACAGGTTTTAACGGACCTTTCTACCAACAACAGTACCCTGATAGGAGAGAGTTTCTACGACTATGAAGGTAGACCATCCATCGGTGTGCTGCCCGTACCGGTCAACGAAAACAGCCTCAACTATCAGTCGCAGTTCAACCAACTGAAGCATACACTTTCCGGTGGGCTGGAGCTGACTGGCAAAGAGGTTTTTGACAACCGGTCATTGGGGACCCTGCCCATGGAAGATGAAAGTGGAGCTGCTCAATACTATTCACCAAGAAATGAATTCTCCACCAGTGTGCACAGAGACCAGATTCCGGATGCATCAGGATTTGTTTATTCGCAAACGCAGTATGCCAATGATGCCACTGGAAGGGTCATCGCGCAATCTGAGGTAGGAGAAGCCTTCAAGCTGAGGAGTAGGGCCAATCTGATGGGCGCACATGTGTCGCAATACTATTATGCAACGCCCAATGCCACGCAGCTTCACCGCCTGTTTGGAAAGAATGTAGGTGTTGCCAGCCACTACAAAAAGGTAGCCACCAAAGATGCCAACGGTCAGATAACGGTGGAGTATCTGGACCAGGAAGGACGCACCATCGCGACAGGCCTTGCAGGAGACAGCCCTGAAAACCTGGAGGCGCTCGACAGTTACAATGCTTTGGTGGCCAATCCCAACAGGCGCATATCCGAAAGCCTCATTGGCAACAATGTACTGGACCAGGCCAACGGGATCAGCACCGCTTCCAATGACATCCTCAACCTGGCACCAGACAACCACGATTTTGAATATGTGTTGACTACCGGCACTACCTTACTGGACAACGGTACCACCGATCCGGCGGATGACCACTGTGTGAGCTGTGTCTATGAATTGCACTTGAGCATTACCAAACCCGATGGCACGACGCAGCCACTCGGCACGGTCACTGATGCCAATGGCACTTCTTATGATAATGAGAGTGCCTCTGCCGATGAGTTTGTCTATACCATCACCCCTCAGATGTGTGAGAATTCGGAAGCATTGGTCTTCCGGTTTTCGGCTTATCTGGATGAAGTGGGCACCTACAGTGTTCAAAAAACACTCCAACTAAAGAGTGGCGCATTTGAGAGACTTTATGAGCAATACTACAGCGAGGAAGCACTGAATACGTACATCGAAGACTACTGGCAGGAGGTAGAAGCATCGGTGATTCAGGAATGTGAAATTTGCCAGGACGAAAGCAAGCAAGACGCGCAGGACCTGATTGACGAAGTGATTGGAGAGTATGCGGCGGGGACCTGTCAAAGCATCCTCACGCAAATCGCCCAGCAACGGGAGGCGCTGTGGTATACGATACCGGATCACATCGATAACAACCTCCTTTTTCCTGAATTTGACTCCGATGACTGGTGGGCAGAGGTGCAACAACATCCGGAGTACTGCCATTATGAAGCTTGTACGGAGCTGAAAGACAGCGGAAGCATCGATTTTGACTTACAGATGAGCAGGATGGAGACCTGGAGTGAGGCATTGGCCAATGCCCAGTTCAACTTCACCAACCCACTTGGAATGGCCGGAAACCCTGGCAGCGGTACACAAGATCCGTTTTTTACCAATGGCGGTCCGGGAGTAGGTTTTTATGGACCCATGAGCGACGCGCTGCTGAACATGAGAGCTACAGGTACCGCTTCATCGCCCAATGGCGAAGTGATCGGTAGTATCTGGGAAATCACCGATCCCAATGCCAGCAATCCTGACCTCTACCACAATGGCGAGCACATTTTCTTCACCAACCTACAGCCCGGAGAAACGATAGATGAACGTCGCTGGAAGCTCTTTAGAAGTCTCTACTCTGGTTTGAAGAAAGAGCAGGAAGTGCTGTGGAAAGAGACCTCTGGTGATGGCTGCGGCTTCCTGGAGACACCAACAACGATTACAGCGGGTGGTAGCGATTTTACTTATCCATATGTGATAGTGAGGAAACCAATCATTGAAGTAGATGCGGCCAATGGTGGCTCGCCTACGGTGCAGGACTATCTTGATCTGCTGGATGATGCACAAAACGGATCAGGCACCATCAACATTGGCGCAGATTTTCTCAATAACATCAGTGATGAACATTTGGATGGTCTCGTGGATAAAATGCGTCAGGGATTGGAAGAAAAAGGATGTGCAGATGTATTAGGTCCGCTGGACTGGGCCACGATCAGGTCTTATCTGGTGACTTATTTCAATACCCAGACCTACAACAACATTCCCAATCCACTAGGGCTACTGTTTTCAGAAGACTTGAATCAGCATCCGCTGTCGGCCATTCAAGGCTTCCTCAATAGATGTCCTGATGGCTTTTCTCTGACTGAAATCGCGCAGCCCAACCCGATGGCGTGTCTTGAGGAAGCAGCAGTCTACAGGGATCCGATACCAGCCATGAATAGCAGAGGAAGCGGTGCGTACAGTGATAGAACCAATTTGGGGAATATCAATTTCAGGTTTTACGATGAGTTGGTGATTGATGCATTGATCAAGCCCGATCTCAACAACGGAGGCTCTGTGTTAAGGAAGATCAACAGCGCAGGAGTTGGCTATGACTTAAGAGTTACGCCCGATGGAAGGCTTACTTTTTACATGTCTGACGGAGGTGCTCAGCAGATCTTTGCTCAGACGGAAGCCAATACCTTGAAACCGTCCGAGTGCCAGTATGTCTCAGTAGCAATAGGTAAGTTCAATACATTTTACAGAGTGAGTTTCTTTTTTGGGAGGAGTGATGTAGAGATTGACCTGGAAGTGGACTATGGCGATGAGTTGGCCCCGCAAATAATGGCTTTTCCGATTGCTTCAGATTGGAATGTCACCAACGACATCAACATTGAAGTAGGTGGAGACGGTTATTTTGGCAATTTGCAATATGTGAAGGTATGGAAGAGCAGGAAAAACCTGGCCAATACCAAAGAAGTGGATGGATTCTGGCACCTGACTGCTGGTCTTGGAAACAAAGGACTTGACCAGTCAGGGAATGCGAACCACCTCAACTTCAATCCTTACACCACCTGGTCCAATAGCGGCTGTATTTACAATGAGGCTGACTACGTTTGCACGACTTACAGCGTTTCTGTCAGTAACCTCTACAACTGGTTTTCATCTTTTGAGGCAGAGAAGGAAAAGTGTGTGGCAGACCTGAAGGAGAGCATCAGGGAAGTGGCCATCAAAGAGTACTTTGAGGATGTAGCATTGATCATGAATGCTTCACTGGGCCAATATAAAAACGGATGTTTCCAGTCGCCTTTCGATGAGGATTTCACCTATGAGTATACCCCCACGGAGTATCACTACACTCTGTACTATTACGACCAGGCTGGTAGCTTAGTACAGACAGTGCCTCCAAAGGGAGTAGTGCCGCTGGACCTGAACACAACGTTCATCAAGAACCACCTGCAAAACCCGGTAGCCTATCCCATGCCAGCAACTGAACATGTCCTGAAGACGAGGTATCAATACAACAGCTTTGGGCAGTTGGAGTGGCAGCAGACCCCGGATGCGGGTGTCAACAGGACCTGGTATGACCAGGTGGGCAATGTGAGACTTGCACAAAACAGCAAGCAATATCAGCATAAACAGTTTACGTATACCAAGTTGGATGCCCAGAACAGGGTGATAGAAACGGGACAGATAGAGACATGTAGTTTGCTTCAGAATTTGACAGGAAACGATGTGTCTCAGTCCTACAGAAGAGAAGAATCGCGGGACTTCCTGGCGGATCATTCATTTCCTCAGCCGGATGATTATCAGTTGGCACAAATCCGTAAAACTTTTTATGACCATGCCGATGATACTTACACAGTAAATGGAGAAAGTGCCAATTTCCTGAGAAACCGTGTGGCCTGGACAGAGGTGAAGTCCACGTGGGATGCTCCTACGGCGGAGAGTACCATCGCACTTTATCGCTATGATGTGCATGGCAACGTAAAAACCATGGTGAACATACAGTCTGGCCTGGAGCTGAAACGGTTGGATTATGAGTATGATTTATTGAGTGGGAATGTACACAATGTCCTCTATCAATGCGGCCAGGAGGACCAATTCATTCATCACTATGAGTATGATGCGGATAACAGGTTGGTAAAAGTTCAGACCTCATCCGATGGCTATATCTGGGACACGGACGCGAAATATGAATACTATGCACACGGCCCCCTTGCCAGACTGGAGCTGGGTGAATATGAGGTGCAGGGGCTGGATTTTTACTATAGTCTGCAAGGCTGGATCAAAGGGGTGAACAAACCTGGACAAGATCCTAAAAACGACCAGGGACAAGATGGGTTTGACAACACAAATGATCCATTGATCCATTACTTGCCCAATCCCCACCAGTGGGTGAGCAGGGATGCCTTTGCTTACCAGTTGAATTACTTTGAAGGTGACTACCAAACGATCGCTTCAAGTGATGCCTCACCACTGACGAATGGGGCGGCATTGCAACAAGCCACCACTTCGCTTTACAATGGCAATATTGGCAGTATGTTGACAGACCTCTCACACTTTGAGGAGGATGGGCTGCAGGCCATGGTCTATCGCTATGACCAACTGAACAGGATCAAAAGTGCTGCTGCCTGGAATACGGTGAATAACCAATGGCAAAGCAGCTATGGCAAATATGATGCAGCCTACAGCTATGATGCGATGGGTAATTTGCTGTCCTTGAGCAGGAGTAACGCACAGCGTAAGAGCATTGATGAGCTGGACTATCACTACTACTGGTACAATAAAAATACGCAAGACTATCAGGCCTATGATGCAAGTCAGCAAAGTGTTTTGACGCCCAGCAACCGGTTGCTAAGGGTAGCAGACCAATCAGGTGATGATTTGGGTCTGCCGGCAGAGCAGCAAGGTGAAAACTACACCTATGATGCCATTGGTAACCTCATAGCCGATGAGTCGGAAGGCATAGTCAACATTGACTGGACCATTCAGGGTAAAGTTGAGAAAGTGACCAGGGACGACGGTAGCTGGACAGCTTATACTTATGACGCTGCAGGTAACAGGTCAAGTAAGACGGTTTATAAAGAAGGCACTACTACGAAAACGTTCTATACCCGTGATGCAGCTGGTAATGTCATGGCGATTTATCAATCAGGGAAACTTCAAGAGCAACCTATTCATGGTTCGGGTAGAATTGGGCAATACCTTGGAAATACAAAAGCTGGTGATAGAACCTTAGGAAACAAAACCTATGAGTTAAGTAACCACCTGGGCAATGTATTGACAGTGATTTCTGATAACAAAGTCGGGGCTGATGAATCAGGTGATCAAATGGTAGATTTTTACAAGAACTACATCGTTTCAGCAACTGATTATTATCCATTTGGGTTGACGATGGAAGAGAGGAGCTATCAGGCTGGCGATTACCGATATGGGTTCAATGGAGCAGAAAAGGATAACAGTATAGCTGATGAGAGTCTTGATTTAGGGCTCAGAATTTATAATCCGGCTATTGCCAGAATGACAGCCATTGATCCAAGAACGTCGGAATACCCATGGCAATCCCCTTATGTATATCATAGGAATAGCCCAGTTTGGAAAATTGACTATTTGGGGGGAGGAGATCCCATACAGGAAGACAGAACAG
>ERZ1740068.476-NODE-476-length-19624-cov-6.959426_pt1 | contig 19624 bp, 6 predicted proteins | sample MGYA00581735_ERZ1740068 | MGnify/ENA primary metagenome ERZ1740068 (study PRJEB43018, sample SAMN04849740) | marine metagenome | isolation source: floating plastic debris | place: Pacific Ocean | collected 2008-08-30 | study: EMG produced TPA metagenomics assembly...
GCTTTGCTTTGGTAAAGCAAAACGCCCGGAGCTGAAGCTCCGGGCGTTTTTTTATTTTTATGAGTTAATAATTGAATTTGATTTGTTGGTGTGCGCAGGTGAGGAAGAGTAGTTGGTGTAATCGCGCACCGATTTTTCTACTTACAGGAGGTAGTGTCAAAAAACGTAATCCGTGTTTACTGTTTGAGATCAATGAAACTTTCTTTATTTAAGTGTTCAATCCGAACCTTTTTCCTTGCGACATTTAAATGAAAGTGTCGTCCTGGCCCATTAATAAATTTTATCTCTTGGAATATATCTATGAAATTCGGAGCCCTTTTCATTCCTTGTCCTAATCTAAAGCCAATTAATCCTCTTGTCTCTGTGGGATAAATTGGATAAGGCTTTTTACCCTTATTATTTAAACCCAAACCACTCCTAAACAAATTATGTTCGTTATAATTCCCTACTCCCCAAGACAAAATGTTTCTATCGTTTTTTACTGTATGAACTCGACTAGCAAAACCAAAGCTTATTCCCTCATAAGAATCATCTTTTTTCTTTTTTACCTTTTCAATAACTGCTCTAACAGGCCAAGTAACTCCCCAAAGAGGTATTACTATTGCCGCAGCACCAATATTAAGCCCTAACCTAAGAGGAATTGTTGCAACTTCAGCAATTTTGTAAATATCCTGCCCGAACAACAAAACATTATAATCAACGCTATAATTTGTTACCCGAGTAGAACCATCTTCAAAATCCCATATTTCCTCTATTTTGGGTCGCGCATCTACTAAACGAACTTTAATTTTTTCATTTCTCGAAATCAAGTATTCTGCCTCATCAGCTTGCCAGTCATTAAATTTTGCCCTAAAATCTTTATCAAACACTCTAGCAACTGTTGTGTTTATACGATCTAAAAAGTTACCATACTTAACTATGTCCCCCAATGGATCAGTATATACCATTGGATTATTATCCATACTGACATAAGAGCTTTGCCAAGGCATTAAACTTCCTTTAGGATCAACACTCAACCACCTACCCAAGCGCGGGTCATATTGCCTAAATAGAGTTGTATAACTATTCCCACTCCCCTTCACTTCATCATCCTTCTCCATGCCATTAAAGCCAAACCGGTAATCACCCGCCGTATAGCTGCGTCCAGGCATTTCCATACCGAAAGGATAGTAATCTTTCAGGCTAATGATATCGGCAATGGGCGAAGTGCCCCCTGCAGTGCGCAGGTGCCATGCCGGATCGCTGCCATCGGGGCCGGCAATGTCGGCTCCTAAGTAGCCAGTGTGTCCGTTGCCACTCAGGTCGGTGAGGGTTTGGCCGCTGCCTTCGTTCATGTTCCAGTAGCCTTGCAGCCCTGGTTCAGTGCCGGTGAGAGGCAGGTGCATGTAGGCATTGATCTCCGCCAAGCTACGGGCGGTGTGCCAAATTCGCACCTCATCAATCTTGCCTTCATAATAGTAGTTGTTGCGGGTACCGTTCAATGCCGTGGCCTCTGAGCCATCTCCCATAAACCCATAGCGGGTATTGGAAGAACTCAAGCCTGCGCCACTGTGCGGTGGAGTTACTTGTGCATCGAGCACCCCATCGATGTAGATGTACTTGTTGGTTCCATCATACACCGCCACCACGTGGTGCCAGTTGCCGTCGTTCACCGTTGAATTCGAATAGAAATCGTTTACCGGGAAACCGTTGGCGTGGGTACTGAAACCTACTGTTCCGTTGGCATGGACAAATACCATGTAGTAATCCGAACGATCGAAGTCTACAATGGACCAATTGCCGTACCACGGACTTCCAGTCGTTGGTGCATAGGCGGTGTTGATCCACGCTTCTACGGTAACTGCATTGAGGTTATCTCCGGGGTTGTAGGCCATGTCCAAAGACACGTAGTCCGTGGTGCCATCAAAATCCAAGGCATAGTCATCTTGTGTAGCCGGAGCCTGGCGGTCGGAGATGACCACCCGCACGTTGCCCAGGTGATCGCTGAGCTCGTAGCTTTTCTTACCCAGTTTTCGGGTATTGGTCACGGCAGGCCCCAGGGCTTGAATAGCTCCGTTGGTAGACCAGGGTACTTCAGCATACATGTCCTCAGCGGGTTGTCGTGAGCCCAGTCGCGAACTACCATACACGGGCTGGTCGGTCAATTGGAAGTAATGTAAAGCTTCTTCCAACCTGCGCTCGTAACTGCCCATGAGGTTACCCTGAGCATCGCGCACGTAGTAGGTCACCGGCCACTCTTTCGGATTGAGCAAGACGCCTGATCCATCTTTGGTTTTCTCGGTTTTCGATACGCGGTTGCCCATCGCATCGTAGGCAAAGGCCAGATCGCTGTGGGTGCCACTGTAGCGAATGGATTCCACTTTACCATCCGCTTTCCAGTTGATGTCCACAATGTTTTCCGCATTGTCTTTGGTGAGGTTGCCCACCGCATCGTAGCCGTAGTTGCCCACCGCTTGGTTGTCGATGTCGTTGGTGGCCACCCCCGGAGCTGCACCATCAATCACATAATCGAGGCGGTTGTTCACTTTTTCGTTGCCGATCAGGTTGTACCGATAATCAAATTCATCCATCAACTGCCCGGCCGTATTGCTGTAGCGGCTCAGCGCCTCCAGGTTGCCGTTGGCATCGTAGGTATAGCTTGCCGACAGGCGATCGGTCAATGCCGTCCATGAACTACCATTTTCGTAGTAATCGGCTTTCTTCAAGCGGTTGATCTCATCGTAGCGGTATTGATAAGCGATGTAAGGCTCGGGCAATCCCGCCGACTCTCGCTTGTAGCTAATGGAACTGATGTTGCCGTTGTAAAGGTCGCGGTTGGCGGCTGTGGCCTTGGCGCCTGCTGTTCCATTGGTAAAGCCCATTGGGTGATTCGTACGGTCAAAATCACCGTCGTAATAGGTCAGCGCCATACCAAAGGCATCGCGGGCGGTTTTCTCGTGGGTCGTTCCCGCCAGGCCATCTTGCCCATCATCGTGATAACTCAGCGATGGATCGTTGATGGCTTTGAGCCAACCTTGCAAGGTGTAGATGTAGTCTAAACCTTGCAGGTCGTCCTCGCCCAACTCCGTGCGGGCCAGTGGACCGTACGCATAGTATTCGTAGTGCGCATCGCGGTCCCAAATCACCCCGTCAGTGGAAGTTTCCACCAAGGTGATGCGGTTGTCCATGTCGTAGTGGTAGCGGTGAAAGAATTGATCTTTTAAGCCCTCCTGGTAAGACACCTGCAACACGTTGTTGGTGTAGAGGTCGTAGTCGTATTCCACGGTGAAATCACCCAGGCCATTTACCCGTTGTACCATCCAGGCCACATTGCCATGTGGATCGTAGCTGTAATAGGTGTTGTTGCCTTCGGTGGTGCGCACCCAGCTTACCCGCTGGTGCAGGTGTTGCTGGCCATTGCCGTTGAGGGAAATGCCACTCACTGCTTCATCGTAATAGGTCCACACCTGTTCGCTTTGTCCTCCGCTGGGGAAGGTTTGGTTGTTGACATAATTGTCTAGGTAGCCAACACTCTGATTGCTGACACCCGATTCTACAATTCGCCCCAAATCGTCGTAAATCACGTAACTGTACTTTCCGTCGATTTTCTGTTGGGCATCTTGCGAAAAGCGCAATTGGTTCAGGTTGTCGTACCAGAATTCGGCAGTACCTCCATCCGGCGTATTCTGCGCAATCAGTTCTCCCCTACTGCTATAGTTGTAAGCCGTTACCATGCGGTGTTGCGGAGCCACCTGCCGGTTTTTCACGTTGGTAGCAGCCGGATCCAACTGGTCTACTCCTTCTGGCGGAACGGTTTTGATCAAGCGACCTGCACGGTCGTGGTAATACAGCGTGTAGTGGTGGTAGTTGAGCGCATACTCCAACCAGAAGCGATCGCTCACCCCATATGGATCGGCACAATTCTCCTGGTAGCTCTGCGCAATGTTGGTCACTGCTTCGGCTTTCAGGTCGGCCACAAAGCCTTCGATCTGCGCCCGCAAAGAAGCCGCAATCTCATCTTCACACGTCACGTAGGCAATGGTGTCCACGTAAATGCTGTCTATCGGTTGCGAAACGGGCTCCACCCATTTAAAGCACATATCTTTGAAATCGCATGGCTTGGCCGGATCAAACTTGAAAAAATCGATCTTAATTTCTGCACCACCCGGTGGTTGGAAGTAAATAAATCCATCATCTGGCTTGAATACAAATTCGCCTTTGGGGTTGTCTCCTTTTGGATCGCTCATGGATCCATAATTGTTGTTGATACCCAGACCCGTACTAAAAACCAGTTTATCGTCGGTGATGAATTGAACGTCTGTAAGCGTACATACCGGCCCGCCTACGTTATCCGGATCGAAATAGGTAAGATAGCCGTTAGCATCTTGGCCAAATTCCCAGAAATCACCATCCTTCATGTCATAGCCCGAGTGATAGCCAAAATCGAAGGGTGGCGGAAGTGTGAAACAACCCCTGTAGTGCTGTTGGGCATCCCGCATAGGGATGTAGTATTGGCAAATCGGTTCTATTCCGAAGCTCCAGGTAGTGTTTGGAAGGTAATCCAAAATCACCCGGCGGTTGATCACGTTGGGATAAGAAGAAACAACAGATGAAGCATGTGGAGCAGCAAAAGCATTGAACACCTCCGTTTCGCCATATATACCATCGTTTCGGTGGCGGTCCTCAAAATAATCTCCAATTTTTTCCACGCCATTATTCACGTAGATAAAATCTTGGTTGAGAACAATGTCTTGCAAGTTCCGCATTACCCCTACCGAAGTATTGTCCAGCAAATCGCCTATGGCGGAAGACTGGCAACGTTGGGTAATCGGCACTGCACCAAACTCGTAGTTGTAGAAGTCAGCAAAATAGTTGTTCAGTTCCGAAACAAAAGGGTGCCCCGTTACCACCGAAGGCACACCTCCACCGGTAGTAAACACTTGGAAGTTGCCCGTGTAAGGGTTGATGAGGATGGTAAAATTACCGGCTATGATTTGGTAGCTGCCCCCGGCAGTGGCACTCACTCCTGGAGGCAATTGCCCGTTGCCGTAAAGTCCACCACCGTTGTTCAACCATTGGGTCCACATGGCAGCCATGAGGGCTCCGCTGGAATTGGTCTGTGCTGGGTCTGGTTTAATGGTTGTGTACCCAGGGTCACAAAACTTATCAGCCACGTTGAGTTCAAAAGCCCACATGGAAGATTGTACCCAAGCATCCATGGCCGCAGCTGGCCCCACCGATCCATCCATTTGTATCTCCAGGCCGTTGCACCCTTCTTTACAATTGGCAACCAGTTGGTCCAACATGCATTCCAGGTTGGCAGTGCTAAGATCAAAAGTAAAACCACCCGGTAAAGGCCATGATGTTTTGGGCACCCAAACAGTATCGTTGAAAATAGTATCCAGGGTAAGGTAATACTGGTCCCCTTCTACATACAATCCCGCCTGATGGTAGGCTTCAATGGCCGCCTGACGAAAACTGGCCCTGCGCAAATCGCAAATGTTTTCGCACGAAGCAATCATTTCATCCACCTGAGCCTGTTGGTAGGTTACTACCGGGGTTCCGTTCACCGATCCACCTACGGGCAAGACGGTATTTTCCACACATTGCTGAAAATTGAGCCACTCGGCAGCCGGGTCGTTGCTGCTGGCAATCATGCCGGCACAGTCCTGCCAGTTGGTGGCACCAGGGCATATGGCGTTTTCACATGGCGGCTTGTCGCCCCATTGGTAATTGAAGTAAGCATAGGCATGGCTGGTATAACCAGGAGTTGCACCGCCTAAAATCACCCCACCGGCGGTACCGTTGGCATTGGCTACCGCTCCCTGGTATTGATAGCCGGTACAAAACAGAAAGTGCTCCACTATATCGTAATCATAGGTGAGGCCTCCATACAATGGATTGGAGGCAAAAGGGCTGCTCGAACTGTTCGAATTGCCTACTCCCTGCGAAAAGAGTGTGCCGTTGGTTCCCGTTCCGTTTTGGCTGGTAAGCGTGGTGTAGGAATCGGTGAGTCCGGTCCAGCAATCCCACAACTGCTTGCAGCTGTAGCCATCTTCCACCATGTTTTTGATCATCTGCTCAAAAGCCGCTTCGGTGTAAACACCGTTCAAAAATGGGAGCGTGCCGTTACCGTTGGCCACTATAAAAGGCTCTCCGTCCCAGTAGTTGGTGAAATAATCCACAAACTCATCGATGGCCGGATTGTCGCATTCATAAGTAGGGCAAACTTCAATCGGAATTTTAAAGGTGTCGCAACCGATAATGATGGGCGCGCAGGAATCCATGAATGCTGTGGTAGCATTCGGAATCGTAATGTCTACACCCAACAGATCGTAAAAACCCACCAGGTCTACATTGCCCGCTTGCAATTGATCGATGATATTGCTTAAGGGAGCCTGGTTGACCAGGTCTTCGTAGTAAGCGCACAGTGCATCCTGGTGTACCTGTAGGTTGCTTTTGTTTTCGGCCGTATTCCAATTGTTCACCTCCACGATTTTGGAAATGGTGTATGTTCCCGGGGCCAAACTCACGTTGAAGCCCATGGAAACGGGAGCAATCGGAAAGTTGCAGGCTCCAGGCGGTACATCCAGGGTTTGCTGCTGCACTACCTGTTGTTGGTCGTCCTTCACCTGAATCAGCACCGTGTAGTCACAAGTAGCACAATAGTTGGCACAAATATCCTGGATGGTGGCAATGTCTAATTCGTAGTTGACGCTAATGGTCGTGTTGGTTCCAAAAGACAGGGTTTTGGAAGCGATGTTTCCATACTGGCCATAAGGTTGCTTTTGCTGAATGTCATCCCGCACGTTGAAAGCCGCATTCACCTGTGACTCCAAGCCATCGAGGGCCGCGGTGGGATCGTTGTAATCGTTCTCCCCGTTGGACTCTAAACAAGTAGCAATGGTGCGCCCGGCTTTGTCGATGTAGGTCACGGTCATCACCTTGTTGGGGTCGAGCACCATTACTTTAGAAACGCTTTCGCTCAATGGCGCTTCGTCTCCAAACACTCGGAGCAACTCATCTTCGGCTACGCCCGAATAGAAGTAGCGGGTGGATCGGTCGCTGGTGTTGTTGGTCGGACGAATTTTAAAGGTTTCACCGGGTGCACTGGTCTGCACCGGCCGGCCAGTACCATCGTTGAGGAAGCGGGTACGGCTGTAAGGAAAACCCTCCGCATCGGGAATGCGATTGTCGGCGTTGTTGTCTGAAAAATAATCGTAGTTGCTACCCGAAGCACTGTAAACCGCGCCTGGTGTAGTATAGTTGCCGGCCATATCAAAATCTTGCGGGCCGTAGGTTACCCCAGAGCTGCTCTCGGTAAAGCCCGACTCGTAGGTCAAATCGGTTTTGCCCGACTTGGGAATCGGCATTCCTGCCCAGGCTTCGCGCCCGGAGTAGTCGCGAATGACTTCGCCCACCGCTACTTCGTTGTTGGAAGCAATGCGCCCCTGGGTTTGGGTAATTTGGTTCAAACCGTTGGCAAAAGTGATGCTCTCCCCCATCCGCACCGGCTGGTTGTCGGCAAACGAACCACTGGAAAAGGTGCGGGAGTAGATCCAATTCAATTGGTCGTCGGGCTGTACAAAGAAAAACGCCCAGTTGTTGCTGGCATCCCCGGGAAAACTAACGGCAGTATTCGAGGGTGCCGACCAAACGCCCCAGTTGTCCGCATCGCCCAAACCGTTGGGTGCCCAATTGCCGATAGGCCGCACCCGCCAAATGTAGTAGCCGGTGCCCTCCATGAGGGAGAGGTGAATCGATTTTTGTGGGCTTTCGGTTTCGATAGACAATGCCTGATCCCAATTGACGGGGGCATTCACATCCACCACAGTCGTGTTGTTGGGATCGGTATTGTATACCCGCATGACCTGAAGCTCGTAATTGGGAATCATGTCTGGCGTTGGCGTGGTGAGGTTCCAGCTGAAATTCACTCGATTCGATCCTGTAATCACCACCGGGTTGTTGAGGGTCACTACTGGTGTAGCCGGGCTGCCCCAACGCACTGCCCGGGTCTTTTGCTCGGTATGGAAGCGCGCTTTGAAGGCCAGGCTGTTGTCCACCGAGGTGAACCCCGTAGGCAGGGCAGGATTGATCAAGGCCACGGTGACACTACTGATCAGCTCTCCATCGGAAAAGGGCGACAAATCAATCCGATGCACATGCTCCGGATTATTGTCATCAATGTTGAGGGTAACAGTAGAAACTCCAGGCCCAATGCCCGAATTCATAGTGTAGGTGAGCTTCACAGTGAGGGAAGCCGAAAAGGGTATTCCGGGCAGGTAATGCTTATCCCCGGTATTAAAGGTAAGGTCGAGAAAACTGTTTTTTAAACTTGACTCGTAGCAGGGACTTGAGTTGAGTATATTGCCTGGATTGATTTGAATCGGTGCTGAGCCCAACAACCCGGTAACCTGGGCGTTGGTAAATACGTGCTCATCGCCCAGCACGGCGGGGGAGCACTGACTGTAACTGACTTGGGAAACACCCAACAGGGCAAGCAGAAGCAAGCCTATCAGTTTCCCAAAAGGAATCTTAGCCATCATATTGTGTTGTTTTTGGGGCGGTTTTATTGGGGATCTTCTTCAACGCGCTGTTGGCGCAAATCGGTGATGGTAAAGCCGGCATAGGCTTCTTTGAGCTTTCGGCCTTGGTATACCATTTGGAGCGGCCCTTTTTTCAGGGCCAGCTCTTTTTCACGATCAAAAATGGGCGCTCGGTATTCCACTTCCATGGAAGTGTAGAATGCTCCGGGTTTCATGGTAACCACGCAGCGCTTGAGTTGGCCATCTTGCAAGAAATAGTCGATGCGATCATACTTCACATAATCCGCTATTTCAGAAGTGTTGTACAGCAAGGTAAATTGACCTGTTCCGGCTTCTGCTTCGCACGCTTGCACTTGTCCATAATCGATCATCGCCTTTTGATCTTCGGCAAAGTCTCCCAATGCCTTTTGGCGATTTTCCACCGAACTGGTATTCATGATGTAGATGCTGCGCTCGGTCATGTCTACATACACTTTCACCTTGTTGTCTTCAAACACTTGCGCATGCGTAGACCAGAAGTACCGGCGGTCGCCGTCTTTTACCACCGTATAGAGGTCGTTCACGGCAGCTACCCCTTCTTGATCCGGGGCCGGTTGCATGTTCACGGCCATTTGAAACCGCAGGAAATCATTGGTTCCGTTGGCCGGCTGTCCTACTTGGGACAAGGCTGCTTTGAGTTGGGTTTTGCAGGAATTTTCCTGCCCCCAGGTCGGAGAAGCCCCCAGCAGCAAGGCCAGGAAAACTCCTCCGATCATTTTTGGAATGCAACAGGTCATCATGGGGCGTTGTAGGTTTTGGGAGTGTGGTAATGGGTTTCTTGCAGGGTTTTGCGGCCCCGCTCGGTTTCTACGATCTTCCGAATCAGTTGCCCTTCCGCATTGTATTGGTAGTAGGTGCCAAAATGCGATTCGTTGAAGGATGCAATCACCCGGAAGGTGGGCTTGTCATAGACATAGCAAGTAGTGATCGATTGGTGCGGCCGAATCACGATGTCGTCCAGCCAAACCTCGGTGCCACCATCCAAATAGTCGGAGGCTGCGTTAGGTCGATAAATCTTGATGCTGGGTTCCATAACCGTGAGTCCCACGGTGTAGGCCGAGAACGTGGAGGCCGGCAGCATACCTCGGCACAGGGTCCATTCTCCAACTTTGGCCACTGTTTCAATATCTCCTCCTCCGGGCCAGTCAATCAAAACCGGCTGGCTGATGGGGTCGGGATATACTTTCAGGCGGAAATCGACCGTATGATCAATGGCTTCTACATTTTTGATCCAGTAGAGCAGTTCAAGGCCTTGGGCTTTTATTTCCTCAGAAACCGTAATCGCCGGTAGCGAAAGCAGGTTAGCCTCCGTGTTGCCGGCAAACCCATTGATATCGTTGGCATTTACTCGTACGCTGGAAGTGCCACTGTGCGCCACATCGTCGTCGTGGTAGGCATAGTCACCATAGTGGTTTTGGCTCGGATCGCGCTCCAACACCGGAGCCGCCACGGTACCGTAGTTGCACTCATACGACTCGTAGTAAGCCGATTGCAAGTCGGAGTTGCTCACTACCATGATCGGCAGGCGCTGGTTGTAGCCAAACAAAGCCGCCGATTGAATGCCCCGCCGGTTGGTTTCTGCCACGGGTTGGCCGTCGGGTCCATAGGCATTTATGGTAACATCTTTTTGCCAGAATACACCGTTGCCTTCGGGGTGCAACCAGTTGAAGTAATCCATGGTGAAAGTACCCGTACTGTAGTTTTTGTTGGGGTTGCTGGCCAGGTAAGGCACCGGCACATTAGCAACAGCTTTGTCGTTGTAGGACCAAATGCTTTTCGTACGCCATTTGCCTTTCGTACCCATTTCGTAAGTACCTCGGTTGGTGAGGGTGTTCCAATCGGGAAAACCGTTGAGGTTGTAGCTCCAATCGTCACCGGGCACCACCGCCTTGCAGGCCACCACGTTGGTCACCTTTTTGCCAGGATAATAGGGGCCACAGAACTGCAAGCACGCAGAACTGATCGGATAACAATCGTTGCCTGCCGGAAAGAATTGCAACAGGTTGGTTTTAGGATCCAGCGCAAAGTGGCCTTTGTCTGCCCCAACAATGGGCTGGTCTTCCACCACCGGGCCGCACGGATTTTCTATAAAGTTGTGGAACGGCCCTCCTACATTGATGTCGTGATTGATGCTAAAGGTGGAGCCGTTAGTGGAAAACTTCAAACCCATCACCTCGGGCACCATGGCGAAGCACTCGCCGGCCAATCCCTCAAAAACAAATTCTACTTCTGCCGCCTGTCCGGATGGATAAAAGGTCTGCAAAGAGCCGGTGTTGATGTGGTTGTTCAATTGATCCACAAAAGCTTGCCGCGGACCATCCACCGAAGAAGGTGTCGGCTGGTCGGTGGTGGTGGATTTACCGTAGGTGGTGAATTCGCCTACCGTTTCAGAAATGCGGTTGTTTTTACCACTCCGAATCACTTTTAGGGTGACAGCCGCTCCATCGTTTCCGACAATTGGCGAGTAATACACGTTATCATACAGCAAAGCATTTCCTTCAATGCCAGTGATGTAAGCGACCTCTAAGTTGCCGTTGCCATCGGCAATGTCCACCAGGTCTCCCGGTCCGAAGTTGCTGAGGGCATCGCAAATGCCTCCTGCCGGAGTAGTAGCAGAAGCGGTAAAAGAGATTTTACCGGCACTAGCCTTGACAATATTCACATTGTAGTCGGCACTTTCAATGAGGTCGCGCTCGTTTTTAGACATCTGGTCGAAAGTTTCAAACTCGGTCCAGGCAGGTATCTGGTAGTTTTTGTAGGTCCCGTCGTGGTTGGTAGAATACAACAGGTCCAAGGGACTCCCCGAAGGATCATAAGGCTGAAAACCGTCGGTCGTTTGCGTAATGAGCGGCTCACCGGTTTTAGCACTAAAAGCCAGAAACTCTTCGCGGTGATAGATGCCTTCCCGGTAGGAAATGGTCGCCTTTTTTACCGTTGGGTGCGTCACCACTTTGGTAGTAGCATGCGTGTAGATTTCATTCTTGGTATGGCTCAGGCTGGGCATCACACTCTTGAATGGTATAGGGACCGTGCCCACCACAGGAACATCGATCAATTGCACACCTAAATCCGCTTCGATACTGCCGTCGATGGTTTCTTCACGCACCTGTTTGGCTTCCATGGTGAGGTCTACTTCCCGGCCAGCCGGCACATCGGTTACAATTTCATTGTAACCTTTCATAATGGGAATGGCCGCCCCCGGTTCATAATACTGGTGCTCGGTGGATTGCACTAAGCTCGAGTTTTGCGCTTCAAAGCGCTGATACGTTCCGGCGTACCATTTTTCACTCAGGGGTTGGCCATGCATGTTGTTGAGCTCAAACAAATAGCCTTGGGTCATCCAAATGTTGTAAAGCTTTTTTTGCACCAATACTCCGGGCTTCAAAGCGATGTCTTTCTTGTCCCTGATCTCCGTCATGCGGTCTTTCATGGGATAATCGCGCACGGTCAAAAATTCTTTGGTTACAAAACCACTCCCGGTTTCCACCGAAGCATGGATGTCTTCTATCACCACCTTGGCATAGCCTACACTGGGTCCGGGAAGCAAGCTTTCGCCCAAAGGTCCTTCCACTTGCTTGCGGTCGCGCCCCGAAACTACCTTCTCCAAAAAGGTTTGCCAGAACCGGGGCATGTGGCGCACCAGTGCATTTTCTTCGCGCATGCTCATGGGCTCGTTGGTAGCCACCCCACTGCTGATGTAGGCTTTGCGGTCTTTGTCGTACACTTCGTAGGTGTACTCCTTGCCGTAGAGCTCCTTGCGTCCGGTGTGGGTTCCGTCTTCAAACATCAGCAGGCGCTTCACCCGCACACCGCCACCCCGCTTTGGATGCAGATTGGGCACGCGCAAATAGGAGGCAGAATGCTTGATGTCTTTACAGGTAATTAATGGGCCACCAAAAGCGATGAGCATGTTGGCGAAATTGAGCATCATGGTGTAGGCATCGCTGGGCGATACTCCAAGTGCCGGCGAATCGCCAAAAATGTTGTCTTCACTACACCCTTGGTGACTGATTTTACCTTGGCGTTGTGTTTTCACAAAGTCACGGCATACCCGCACCGGCAAGTTGAAATCGCTGCCCGGTTTGCCCAACCGCAACCAAATACGATTGGTACCACCGTAGCTGGCAATGCCCACCTCAGTTACGTGGAGATACCCTTTGATGTACTCCACATTACAATCTTCCAATTCTGCTTGGGTATAGCCCAGAAGCTTGTAGAGAAATTTGAAATAGAGCCGTTCGCCGGTATTCACAAATTGCCGCTCGATCAAATCTTTCAGGTCGGTCAATTCGGTTGGCGAAGAGATGCCGATGTCCTCATGGTTGAGGTAGAAGCGGTTGTTGCCTACCGAGCCTTCACTTTCCGATCCGGCCAGGCTCACCATCGACAAGGCCGGCTGGTCTTGCACATATTGGTAATCGTCTTGCTCATACTGTACATGAATCTCTCCCCCCGAGGGCAGTTTGATCACTTTCAGTTGCCAGGCAGCGGGATCGAAATTGCTGGTTGGGGTTTGATCGAGCCAATAGAGATAATTGTCAAAACGGGCGGTGCCGTTGCCTTGATAGTTGCCCCAGGCATCGAGGTTAAAGGGCGAATAGTCGGGGTTCTCGTCGGTGGCCGCATACGCTGCACCGTAATCTTCCAGTGCATCATAAGGCGTAGGATAATCGGCCGCCACCGCATCCGGATACTCGTATTCGAATTCATAGGGGTTCACCCACGCAGGCTTCACTCCGGCATATTCAAACCATACGCGCTTCAAGGTGAGCTTGCCGCTTTCAGCACCCGCACCAGCGGTATTGGGCAAGCCCTTTTGCAATTCGTAGGTATACTCAAAGTGAGTCGTTTGAATCAAGGTTTGTGTGCCATCAAAACCTTTGGAATACAGTTCGATTCGTTCCAGTTTTTCCATAGCGGCATTGCCAGGACCTGACGGTCCGGTACCGGCATTGGCCAAGGCATCACGGGCATCATTGCGCGGTCCGGTAACAAAGACCGCTATGTGCGTACGGGTCTCAATTTGGTCCAGCAGGTACACCTCTTTTTCCCCTTCGGTGTAAGACACCAAATCGTCATCGGGATCGGAAAACGAGTTGCGGGAGTAGGTGTAGCCCTTGTACGGCATACGCCAGTTGTACCAACCCGGGCCCGTAGCTTTGTTGTTGCTTCCGTGCAATCGACGGTACTTGAAGCGCGTCCACCCACCAAAATCATCTTCAGTAGGTCCATCGTTGGTGCGGTCGATGTAATCCGGGTCTTCAATGGAAGTCAACAAATAAGTAGAAGCATAAGGCGCATCGGCCTCGGTGCCTTGCTTGATCTTGTCGTTGCCTACCGATTTGTATACAATGTGGTTGTGAAACACATCGGTGCTGTTCTTAGGATCGTAAGCCATGCGTTTCTCGTTGCGGTTGTACACTGGCAAGCCATAGGTGTATCGCTGGCCGCCGGGGTTCACCATGGAAAATTCACCGATCTGCTTCTCAACTCCGGTGGTACGGTTCAGAAATGCCTCTACATCCGGGTCCTTAGAGTAGGATTTGTAGTTGACCCCCCCATGGGTTTGCACCATCTCCGAATTGCGGTTGTAGCCAATAAAGGTGGCCAGGTCCACATCTTCCCCATCGTTTAGGGTGGTAACAATGCCGGTGGGGTTGGGCCTGAATTGCTTGCGGCCCAAGGATGCTACACTGTACAACAGGGTGTTGGTAGCAATCAAATCAGCCAGCAAGCCGGTGGGGGTTAAGCTGGCGCGTTGCAGGCTTGGTTCAGTGGCGGCAATGTGCCCGCCCATGTCGTTCGAAAAACGAAAAATGGCGTTGTCGAGGTCTTTCTCCGACCAGGCTAAGAACTCGTTGTCCCATCCGGCCGATTTGAGTGCTGAAAAACCCAGTCCCCAATCCTGGCCGCCTTCAACGTGCTTTTGCCCATATCCGGCCTCCAGAGAAATGTTGCCTATGCCCAAATAGCTTTTGACATCATTGGGGTGGTAATAAGCGACCTTGCGTTTGTGCATGCGAAAGCCACCCCCCAGGGCCTCCCCGGTAACGGCATAGAGATCGGCTCCATTGAAAGGGATGGGTAAAAACCGATCTTTTTTCTCAAAGGGATCGTCTTTTTCTACCGAATAGTCCATCATGCTGTTGCCTGGGGCAAACTCTGAATACATGTAGCCGTAGGCCGGCAAATCGGTTTCGTTCACGTTTTTTTGCAGGGTAATGTTGGCTCGTAAGCCACCATTGAACCCAACGTGAAAGGGCGAGAGCTCCAATTGGATGTTGGAACTGGCGTTGACCGAAACTCCATTGTATTTGGTAGCCATCGACGGATAGCCCATGTCTTGCAAATAGCGGAAATTATATTTGGCAATTTGCTTGTCCAGCTGCTTCAGGGCAGTTTTTTTTCCTTTACCCAACAGCTTTTCTTTGAACGATTTTTCCTGCGGCTCTTCTACCATAGGAGCATCCATGTCTACACCACCGGATTGATCGCCTTGCTGCTCCATGGTCACCACTGCTTGTGCGGCATTTTGCTTCTCCCGGGAAAGGTATTTGCCCGGACTTACCTGGACACTAAAACTTCCTTTTCCGTCTTCGTAACTGAAGCCCAGGGAACCTAAGCCTTCTACAAAATCCCACCCCAAGCCAAACTTATAGCCAAAGCCGCGGTAGTTGTTGTAGCGCAGGCTTCCACTCAGGTTGATGGGAACATCCTTGCTGTAAATCTCAAAATCACCGGCATGGCCTTGCAGACTAATCGTAGCATTGAGCTTGGTTTTGTTCCAGGTTTTCACATTTTCGCCTTGCCAGTCGTCAGGCAAGCTGCGCTTTTGGCGGTTGATGGCTCCGGGGTTGAGCGTCCAGCCATAGCCTACCCACGAGCTTTCCTCTTCGGGCGATACGCCACTGTGGTAAGACAAAGACATGGCATATCCTCCGCCTTCGAGGCCGGGGATTTGCACCACCGGAATGTTGTAGGTAAAGTCTCCACTAAGATCATTTACCAGTTGGGTAGTGGCAACCGGTTCGAAACTTGAAAATTCGGGTTGGCCCGGGCCCGAGGTAAGGGCGAAGGCCGTGCTGGGAGCGAAGGTTTGCCACAAAAGCGCCACAAGGCAGGCCCAGGCGGTTTTGCGGTAAAGACTTCTTCTGGGGTCAAAGGTCATCATGGTCAATTAGGGTTTCGTAATTCAAGGAGGGCAGTTCGGCAATAAGGTCTTGGGCAAATACAAAATGGTGCTTGCCCGTACTGAAATTCTGGTCGTCCCAGTTGAGCCGCAGGGAACTGGATTGCGAGAGCGCTTCATCGGTGCTGAACACCAGTATCAGCACCTTCTCGCGGGTGAGCCCAATGTTGTTCTCAAAATGGCTGAGCACCGGGTAGAGGGTTTGCCCGTTGGCCTCCAATTCAAATTGTTCTTTGGCGTGAAAGGTGAGATCCTTGAGGCGTTCGTCATTATCCGCATGGCTCTTGATGCCACGAAACATGAGGTCGCCCCCCACGTTTTCGGAAGGTTTGATTTTTACCTCGAAGGTGAGCATGTGGTCGGCCAGCGATTGTAAGCTATCCGCACTCAAGGCCTTTTTGGCTGGTTGACTTTCCAGCAAACTCAGGATGCGCACATCTCCCGGGACGTACTGCACCAGCAAGTCCAAAGAATTCACGGTTTTGTGTACCTGCAATTCTTCTAAAGAATTTTGGTACCATGCCCGATAGGCTTGATGGTCCATCATGCGTTGAGGACCACAAGCCGTGAGGCCAAAGGCCAGGGCAAATGCGATGTAGGAGAAACAGGTACTTCTCATTCGGCAACGGCATTGGGGTCATACCATTGGTTCATGGCCAACAGAAACTCATCGGTCACGTCATGGCCGTCTGAGCCGTAGAGAATACTACCGTCGGAGGTGGTGCCCAACACAATGTCGCAATCCGAATTAAGGGCATATTTTTCGGCAAAAGCATTCACCTGGTTCAACACACCGGTCATCACCCGATTTTCTTCTTCCTGAATGCGTTGCTGCACTTGTTGGGTATATTCAGCAATGTTGTTTTGCTGCACCCGCAACAACTCTTCCCGCTTCGATCGTTCTTCTACCGAAAGCCGGCTTATCTCTTGCGAATATTGGTTGAGGGTGGTTTGAAAATCTTGTTGCAAAGTGTCGAGTTGCGCCACCCAGCCCTGGCGTTTTAATTCGAATTCGTTTTGGGCTTCTTTCATCCCGAGAAATCCATACACTACTTCCTGGGAGCGGACATAGCGAATTTTGGTCTTGTCGGCCGGTCGCGCGATGGACCAAACGTTGAGGCCAATCAACAAGGCGGCCACAAAAAGAAAAGCGAAAGTTTGAAAGCGGTTTAGGTTCATGAAAATGGGAGTTTAGTCAGTTGGTATGAATAGGGTTTAGCGGTTCCAATAAAGTGGTGTACATGGAGACCTACACCATATTTCAGGCACTTTAGCGCTGAAATGGGCATTGGTATTCAGGGTCGATGAGGCTCATCAACGGTTCTAAAATTCACCTGAGCTCAGGTGATAATTGGATCTACCAAATGTTGTGGGGAGAGAAATACAACTTAAGGTAACATTACCCTATTGAGATAGGGCTCGAACAGGAGTAATTGTTGGGGATTTGTTTTTAATTGTTGGGGACTTTTTTTTAAATCGGGTGAATTAGTTAACAATACAAGTGTAGCACTTCATGACACTTATGTAAACCCTGACTGAGGGAAATGCAGGTTCCATCGCGTGTGTTGCAAGGTTGACTGCGTGAACGGCAACTCAAAATCATCCTGCTTTTTTAGGGGAGCCACACCTGGTTCTTACCTTAAAAAGTGGGCTTTCCTGACAATACTTGAGGAATAATCCTGGCCGTGGTGCCCGCTTTCAACGTGTCTCAGCAGTAGCCTCTCTCCTTACCCGATAGGGAGTACCTTCATGGTGAGCCTAACGAACCGCAGGTGTTATTCACTGCAGGTGATTGTTCCCTGAAAGCATTAGTGGAATTGTTGTATTCTTGAAAAGGATTGGTGAGTGAAATGTCTTCCAATCACTTTGAATCTACAAAGACCTTGAATCATGCTAAGTTGTCGACCTGCTGTACTCGTGCTGTTGCTTTTGTTTTCTGTTGGGCTTTCTGCTCAAAACTTTACTAAACCCATTGGTTTGCCGGATACGCTGAGCGGCACCAACTTCAACCTCACACTGGCCCCTTCTACCTTTGAGTTTTTTGATGGCGTGGCCACTCAAACCTATGGCATCAGCCGGGATTACCTGGCTCCTACCCTGATCTTCAACAAAGAAGACCGGGTGCAAATGAATGTGACCAACAATTTGCCCGACACCACCACCTTACACTGGCATGGCATGCACGTGCCCCCGGAAGACGACGGTGGCCCGCATACGGCCATCACCCCAGGCGGTATTTGGAATCCGGAATTTGAGGTAATGGATGATGCTACCACCTTTTGGTACCATCCGCACCTACATGGCAAAACAACAGACCACGTTTATCGGGGTTGTGCCGGCATGATCATCATTCGTGACGATGAAGAGGCCGCTTTGCCCCTGCCACGCACCTATGGCGTAGACGATTTTCCACTCATCATTCAGGATAAAATGTTCGATGCCTCCGGGCAATTCATTCATACACCTTTTGGTGATACCATGATGGTGAACGGAGTAGTTTTTCCCTACATCGAAGTTCCGGCACAGCGGGTCCGGTTTCGGATGCTGAACGCCTCGGTGGAGCGTGCCTATATGTTTGGCATCAGTGACAACCGCACCTACGATTGGATTGGCTCCGACGGTGGGTTATTTCCCCAAAAGGTGACCGTACCCCGTACCCAATTGGTGGCCGGTGAGCGGGCGGAGTTGGTAGTGGATTTCACCGGGCAAGCTGGCCAAACCGTCTATCTTTCCAGTTTTTCCTCTGAACTGCCCATGGGCCTTCCGGGTGGACCAGGAGGTCATGGTGGGGGCATGATGGGCCACCCACCCAGTCCGCTGGACAGCGCGGATTTTCACATTTTACAAATTCGGGTGGTGGCAGCCAACAACAACCCAAGTCCACAGGTGCCCACTACTTTGGTGAGCCACTCCCCACCGCAGGAGGTGGATGCTACGGTTTTTCGAACCAAGGTGATGACCGCTACGGCCAATGATCCCAACCTCTTTGTGTTCGATAGCACGATCTTCAACCACCACCACATCGACGATACGGTTTACCTCGGCTCCACTGAAGTATGGACCTTGATCAACAATACCTTCATCGCACACTCCTTCCACATTCACGACATTCAATTCTACGTGTTGGATATCAACGGCAACCCTCCCCCACCCTTCTACCGGGGCAAAAAGGATGTTATTTTATTAGAGCCCAACGATACCATTCGATTTATTGGAGAATTTCTCGACCATGCCGATCCGCATATTCCCTATATGTATCACTGTCATATTCTTCCCCACGAAGACGCGGGTATGATGGGGCAATTTGTGGTGCTGGACACGACTCCGGTTTCGGTATATGATCAATTGCCCACAAATGAGCAAATCACGCTTTACCCCAACCCAACTTCCGGACAGGTTCAGCTCCAATGGGACCAACCTCAGGCTGCCTCTGTCTTATTGCGAATTACGGATAGCAACGGCAGACTGTACCGGCAAATGCAATGGCAGCCGGGCGAGGAATTAGACCTTGCTTTTTTGTCCGCTGGCATCTACTTTGTGGCCATCCGATCAGAAGAGCAATGGATAGTTAGGAAGGTGGTGAAGCAGGATTAGGCACCAAACTCTTAGGTGTTTACCTAACAACTTTGGGGACAATTTTATGGGTTGGTAATTGATTTTGATACGTTGAGAAGCGCAGGTGAGGTCGTTATGCGTAGCCATCGCGCCACGAATTTGGGCACGCGTGAAAACAACTATTACGGTTCTTTTACAGAAATCCTCTACCCTACTTCTTAAAAAGCATAGGCCCGGTCTACCGGCCAGTCGTCCTCATAACCGTCTTCCCATCGACCAGCAATAATTTCTTCATTTGTCGACAAGCATGCATTGA
>ERZ1740068.477-NODE-477-length-19526-cov-4.813107_pt1 | contig 19526 bp, 22 predicted proteins | sample MGYA00581735_ERZ1740068 | MGnify/ENA primary metagenome ERZ1740068 (study PRJEB43018, sample SAMN04849740) | marine metagenome | isolation source: floating plastic debris | place: Pacific Ocean | collected 2008-08-30 | study: EMG produced TPA metagenomics assembly...
ACTGTAGTTATTTATTCATTATCATTCTATTATATATCTTGTTTTGTATTTTTTGTCTAATCATCTTTATATATATCTAAATTTTTTTATTCTTAGTTTTCTTCTTTTTTCAGAGTAGTTTTTTACTTCTTGTTTATTATAGTTGTCTTTTGATCTCTGATTCTCTAGCTATCGATGCAGGGATCTGCGCTTCAGGAATCTCTCCTCTTCCTTCTATTGTTGCGACACCATTCGCTGCACCTTTCTCAGTTGTTGGTACAGCGCCAACTTGAGCCGCAGTCACGTTGTGCGGGTTGCTAGTGTTTGCGGCATGGTTGGTGTTTGCCTGCACGGCTGGCGCTTGAGCGACGGCATTATCAAAATCTGTCACATCGGCAGCAACATGCGTATGGTTTGTTGCTGCGGCACCGATCTGCGCAGGGGTCACGTTGTGGGGGTTGGCTGTTTGCCCTGCATGAGTTGTGTTGGCTTGGACTGCTGGAGCTGCCGCAACAGCCGTGTCAAAATCTGTGATCTCGGATGCAGTATGAGTGTGCGAAACAGGTGCCGCCCCTGCTTGCGCCGCCGTCACATTGTGAGGATTGTTCTGGTCGTTGACGTGGGCGTCCAATGTGTTTTGCGCCACATAAGGATTCGCTGCATTGACCGGACCTGCGGCGTCTAAGGCTGCTTTCTGATCTGCTGTGGGTAGCTCAGGGTGGCCATGCCCCACTGGAGCCGCGCCCGCTTGTGCTGCTGTAACGTTGTGCGGGTTAGCCTGATCGTTTACGTGCCCATCGAAGACATCGCGACCAACAACAGGATTGCTTGCACTCAAGTTGGCAACACCCTCAAGAGCATCTTTTTGAGCCTGACTTGGAAGCGCTGGGTGGAAGTGCTCTGCTACACGAGAAAGCACAGCTTGCTGTGGAGGTACAGCAGGCCCGCCTGCTGTTTCTAGGTATTCGAGGTCGCCGTTTACTATGGCCTGCTCCAACTCACTGTCAACTTGCAGCTCTGCCAAGTTGAAGCCGCCTTCTTGCACCAAGTCATAGGTGGTGTTGGCTTCTATCTCCAAACCAAGCGCCGACAGCACGAAAGGAGAGTTCTGTGATCTGCGAATCAAATATGTGATCATGGTGCCACCCTCCATCTCCACCAAGTGGAAAAGGTGATGTCAGAAACACCACCACCTGCGCCATTGCCTTGAATCCAAAATTCCTCACCAGCATCAACTTGCAGATTTGGGAAGCCCGTGAAGGTGCCGCCAGCCAGGTCTATTGTCTGCACCGTGGCCCCGTTGACTGTAAGGAAAAATTGCTTTGTGGCATTGCCTACGCGAATTGTTGCTGTCAGCGCTGTCAGGATCATATTACGGGGGACAAGCATCCCTGTTCCAACACCAGCATTATTCATTCCTGCCCAACCTGCGCGGCCACCATCCAAGCCGTCTTCACCCCAAGGGATCATGAACTCTGCTGACACCCAAAAGCCCAACGCTGCCGAATAGCTAAACAGGATGTTGAAGTTCGGTGATGTGTTGAACCATTGATCGCCGTCGTTTGGCGAAGGCGGTGGTGTCGGGCCTGTTGTCGGCGCGATGCTGTTTGACACGTTCACAAGAAAGCGGCCAGCCGCATCAAGACGACCAGCCGCAAGCTGCCCCGCGTTATCGAGGAATGTGGTGATGGAGTTTATGATTGGCAGCTTCACGATTTCACCCAGCCTGTGCCGTTGTAAGTTTGTGTTTCCAAAACAGTAGAGCCATCAGCAGCATACTGCCGCAAACGCAATCCCGTCAAAATGCCATCAGCATCAAAAGCGATTTGATCAAACTCTCGAATTTTTACCAAAGGATCGCCAGGCGCATGTGCAAAAACACCATCAATGACGCCGCGCACATTGATGGTGTAGCTCAGATCATAAGACTCGTTGAGGTCGTTGAATAGGCTGTCTGCATCATCGCCTTGTGTGAGGCTTTTGACCGTGCCCGACACAAAGGCCACCAGATCGCCACTGACGCGACGAACTTCGCCAGGCTGGGTAGGGTTCCCATCTGTTGTGCGGTCGTCAAATATGAGCGCCTCTTCCTCTCGTGCGCCCGCTGTGCGATCTGGTGTTCTCGGCATCTACTCTTCCTGATTATTTTCGGGAGGATTTCTTGGTTGCCTTTTTCTTTTTTGGCGCTGCGTCAGTTGCCGCTTTCTCTTTTTCTGCAAGGCGCTGTTGCTTGATCGACTTTGGCTTCCTTGGGTCTTCATCTCCAGGTGCCTCCTCGATGGCTGCTTGCAAATTCTCCAGCTTGGCTTTTTCCGCGTTGTATTCTTTCTGCAAAAGCCCAACAGTTTGTTCCAGGCCTTTGGCTTCGCCTCGCTTATGCTGCTCTGCGTAGCTCAGTTGGATTTTCTTTTGCTCGCAGCATTGCATTGCACGCGACAAGTAACGCTTGATGTGAGCGGCTGTTTCGAGATCGTATTTGCCCTCGTCAACGTCCTTGTCAACGTGGGCTTGGAGCTTTTGAATGTCGTTCGAGAGGAGGTCTGACGTATGCTGCCCGCCCTTATACTCATTGGCTGTATCAAGGCAGCGATTCCAATCGCCCTCAACGCGCCGTGCAAGGTCGGCAGCATAAGTCATTTTGAGTTCGTGTTTGAGCATCATTCATCTCGCTGATTAGGCGTAGGGCACAACCGCAATCACATCCGGTGCAACACCTGTTGCCTTCAATTGGTATTCAAATCGGAGCTGCCCCAACGCAAGGTCTGTGCCAGGGTAATAATCGTTGTTTGCAGTAGCATCTGCACCAGGCCGCTGGAGCTGGCCATTGACGAACACATCGTAATCTGTGAGGAAGTTGCCAGATGACATATTTGGTAGCTGTGCCGACAAGTTTGTGCCTCCGCCGGTGCCGCCCATATCCACGTCCGCATTCGTCGTGGAAGTGACAGTGGCATAAGTTTTTGTGCCGCGACTGCTTGCAGTCTTTGCTTGCACCAAAGCATTGAGAATGGAAACCTCACCACCAAAAGCCGTCTCAAAGTCCGACCATTCTGTTGCAGTTTCTGAAAGCTTGATGCCTTCAGTCTGCGCCCAAGAGCCAGGCTGGTTGTTGTCGTCCAAGAACAACTCATCGGCAGCACGAAGCTCCATATTACCTGCGGAAGTCTCGACAACACCGTCATTGACGCCGATGTTGATAGGGCGTGTTTTGCTCGTCGCAGCTTGGATACCTTGTGCAAAGTCATTCAAACCAGCATCGACGTTGAACACATCAGCGTCGGGATAGACTCGCACTTCGGTTGTGCCGCCGCCAGAACCCTCTGTCACACCAAAAACAGCTTGACTAGCAGCATCTCGCCATTGCCAGAAAATGCCAGCACCCAAGTCGATGGTGATGTTGTTGTTCTGCGGAGTTGTGCCACCTTCATTCGCGATAGCATTTGTCAGATTGACATCGACACTTGCCGCTTGATCGATGAATGCATCCAACGTGAGAAAACAATCTTCTGGCACAGAATCGAAGTCGATGCGGAAGACGTATTTGTAACGCACCGTTCTGTTTTCGATGTCAGCTACAGGTACCGCCTCCAAATCGGTGAAGGTCGCGTTGGGTCGAACAAATGAGAGCTTGCCACGGTTGCCTCCCGAAGTGTCGTCAAATGCAGCACCGTCTGTTGCAGAGCTTTCGACTTGCATCAAGGCAAATACATCGCGGCCACTCGATTGCACTTTCTGCCCTGTTGCAGCGTCAACAACCACAGCTAAGTTCTTCGGGTGTGTGGCGCTAGAACCAGCGACTTCAATCAGCTCAGGCACATCAAAAGCTGGACCACTCAAAGCCGACTGCGAGGCAACAGCACCCAAAGACATGGCACCGGCAGCGATGACCTGAGAAGGCGTCTGCCCGCCACCTTGCGATAGGATGACGTGATTCTGGCTGGCAGGGACCACGATGTCTGTGAGGATAACAGCACGGCAGAGGAGACGCTTCTCTTCGATGTCGTCGAGGTCTGTGTTGAGTTGCAGAACGCCGCGCTTCTTGCTGTTGACAGTTGCCACATCGTCGTACCAGTTGCCTGATCCGGTGGCATCCAAGAGGCGGTTTGTCTGCGAACGCAGCGCATTCAAATCATCTTCGATATGCGCAGCCCCAGTCTCCAATGCAATACCTGCGGCAATCACATCGTCATAAACATCTGAAGGGCGAATTTCTGTGTCTTGGCGAAACAATGTGCGTGGCATATCAAAACTCCATCAAGGCTTTGGGACTACACAAACCCAGAGCTTTTCGTCTGTTTTGTGTGCGAAGTTCAAAAGGATTTGATCAAAGCCGGTGCCAGGACCACCACTCTCATCAATGGTGTAATCTTCGGTAGCACCGGGATCTATTTGCTGGCCGTTATAATAAACTTGCTCTTCGTATTCTACTCCCGCAACGAACTTCACAGGAGTAGAGAAAAGTTGCCTGCTGCCATCTGGAGTCTCGTTGACTTTGTATCTGCGTCTGCGCGGCTGTGCTCCACCGCTGTTCAAAGGTTGCAATATCATCTGCGAGACCTCCTACGTGGATTATACCTCAACTGACCAACACGAACCAAATCTGTGCGAATTGCATCTCGGTTGTAAAAATATCTGAGCAGCAACCTAAGATCTGCAATCTGCAAGAATGCTTGCTCGCCAATCAAAACTTCTTGCTTGTCGAAAATAAGATCTACACCAAACACAGGATTGCCGTGAAAACGCTTCGGTAGCGTCACAGTGTTTTGATGTGTTTGCGTTTTTATGGTGAGAGCAGTGATGGGTTGAGCGAGGGCATCTTGTAGCGCCTCGTACTGATCAGCATCGCGGGGGTCAAATTGGAGGGTGGCACCTGTTTTCAGGTTGACGTAGATCATCGGCCATCATTCAGCCGGGTTGCTATCCTCGCCGCCATCGGCAGCTTCGGATGGATCTACACCAGTCGCAGGATCTGTTGACTCTGCGGAAGCAGGCTCGGTAGTTGCAACTGGCTCGACGGGCTCGCGGATGACTTTTTCTTCAAAGCGCTCAACTGCAAAGTCCGAGCTGCGTTCTGCAAACTCGATGACGCTCTCGTCATGCACGACTTTTTCTTTGCCTTCGAAGAAGCGAGTGGCACCGATCCAGGTGGACTTGCCACCCCAATATACGACTTTTGCAGGCATGGGATTCTCCGTTCGAAAAGAGTGGAAATGCAAAGGGCAGGCCTTAGCCCGCCCCTTACAAATCAGAGTGCGAAACGATTAGGAAGGCACCAGGATGTTCTTCAAGAGAACGACAGCATCGAGTTCTTCATAGGTGATGAACACCTTCGCGTGGATTGCGAACTCGTTGACACGCTTGAAGATGTTGCGGTCACGCTCGATGGTGATGTCGCGACCGATGGCGACCACGATATTCTTGGGCATCGTGATGATGAGGCGACCACCTGTGCGATAGGTGACTTTGACAGTCTGGCCGCTGCTGATGCCACCGGCAGCCGCACGAGCGATGGTGCCTGCTGCTGCATCGACAACATAATCCGTGGTGGGGACGAAAGCTGCGATGGGATTTTTGTCGATGGCAGTGACGGTCACAACCACTTCTTCGATGTTGGTGTGCTTGAGTTGCACAGGAGTCGTGCCAGTCAAAGTGACGTGCTCGACGTTGCGTGGATTGGATTCCATCAAGCTGACGGGCATCAAATCCACACCGAAGGAGGGGATGGCGTCGGTGCCTGCGAGGGCAGAATCACCAGCACCAGTTGCGCGAGTGCTGACACCTTCGCGGTAGTGTTGCTCGTGGTCCCAGGACAGCAACGCTTTGAGGGCGCGGCGGTCTTTGCGGAACTTGTTCGGCATGGCGCGGAGAGCGCGGCTGATCAGCGTGGGCTTGATCTGCTGATTCTGCGCATCAACGGTGTGGCCGCTTTCTGCTTGGGCGAGCAAGCCGTCGAACAGGCCGAGGTAGCGGTCTTTGCGGTACAAGGTGGAAGAACCACCCTCCACCAACTCGTTCTCAAGCACAGCAGGGCCGAGCGAGTTGCCGTGGATGTACAGCTCTTCGATGTTGTTGCCGAGGCGAGTTGCCATGAGGCGAATGATCGTTTCTTCGATCTTGTCGCCTTCGATGTTCTCATCCTTGACGAGATCGCCAAGCTCGAAGGGCACCATGATCTCTTTGGGCTGAAGCTCGATCTTGCTGGTGCTGATGCCACGACGCAAGCCGGGATCTGCTGCTTCATCGGCAGGCACAGCCACACGGTTCGCAACGTTGAGCTTCTCAAGAAGCATCTTCTCGTTGCGGAACTTGACGGTGCGGACACCGAGAGAACTGAGTTGTGTTTCGTCGAACACATAATCAAGGAACTTGTCGGATTGCTCGTCGTTGAGCTTACCAGCGTTCGCAAAATTGCCAGTGACGATGGCCGCTTTCTCAACGAGTTCTTGGTTACTGATCTTTCCCATCTGTTCTTTCCTCCGTTGGGTTTCCGATCAAAATCTCACATGTATATGAGCGCCATCGTCTTACTCGAAAACGCTGCTCCAGAAAGATTTCGTGACTTCTGTTTTGTCAGACGCAGGGGTCTCTTCGGCAGAGCCGCCGTTGCCGCCAGGATTGGCACCCTCGATTTTATCGAGACGCTTGGCAAGCGCAGAGATCTCGGTCTTGATCTCTTCGGTCTTTTCGCTGCTTCGCTTCTCCAAAAGCTCGAAGCCCTTGGCAAGTTCTGCACCGACAGACTTCTCAGTCTTGGCCTTGCCGTTGAGCTTCTCGATGAGCTTGTCGAAGTTGTTGCGCATCTTTTCCAACTCTTTGAGAGTGGTCTGAAAAAGTTTGTCGCCGGACTTGATGATGACCTCATCGCCAGCACCTTTGAAGACTTCGAGCTTTTGCGTCTCTTCTTTGTCTTCTTGGTCGTCTTTGTCGGTCTGCTCCTCTTCCTCGTCTTTGTTGACGGTCTTGAGGAGAGCCGCGACTTCCTTGATGCCTTTGATGACGCTTTCGGGAAGCTCTGGAGTGTTCTTGTCCAGAGACTTCATCTCATTGGCGACTTCGAGGAGGCGGGCGCATGCGCTTTTGACAAGCTCATTCAAGTTGTCGCGCTTCTCTTCTGGCATGGAATCTTCTTGTGGCTCCGCGCCCTCTTCGCCACCTTCCATTTGGCCTTGCAAAGCTTCCAGCAATTGCTGCATCGCCATGCCGACTTCCATGAGTTGCTTCAACCATTCGTCAGGCACTTCTGCCTTGGTGACTTCCTGGTTGGAAAGCTCGGTGAGCTTCTTGAGAGCAAGCTCCACATTTTGCTGCACCTGCGGGAGCAACGCTTTGTTGATGACGAGTTTGTTGAAGTCCGCAGGCACTTCATTCTTTTTCACTTGCTGCGAGCCGGAGTTGAAACCAAGCATTTCCAGAATCCCAGCCGAGCTTTGTTGCTTGCCCATACCGAATACCTCCAAGGCAGAATTTGAACCATCACGCTTAGTGATGATCCAGGGTCGTTTATTCGCTGGGCGATCAACCAGAGAGACCTCTTGTACTTCCAGGTCTTCAAGCTCGGCCACTGCACCAGCAGGTTTTCCATTTGGCATTGTACTTACCTTCCTTTGCGCGATCAATCTTGCTCTACACGCCGTGCAAAGCCTCCCATGCTGAAACCAGTCAGCTCACCACTTTTGATACGACGCCAAAGTTCATCGCTCAAAATATGGTACATAAGTAGCCAAGATCCTTTTTTCACACGCTGCCCGTTGATAGTCAAATCAGCAGGAGCGATATAGCTCTCGAAGATCTCAACTTGTGAGTTCACAAGTTGCCTATGCATCAATCCTCGATTCTGGAATCTGGCAAGCCAAAGATGCGCAGCTTCCTCGATCTCTTCTGCTGAGATCGTGTCGCCTTGCGCATCCACTTCATCCGGTTCAAGCACAACACCAAAAACAATGCGCTTCTCTTCTTCTGCCTTGGCGACAGGTAGAAGACGGACATCTCTTTTTTCTGTCTCCTCTTTGGTGGTTTCAGGAGATGCCGCAGGCGGGCGCTTCTTTGCCTGCTTCTGACTAGCAGCGATAGCTTCATCAGAGGGGCGGTAGTTCATTGTGACATAGGTGATGTAATCACCTGTCTGGCCGAGCTTACCGCGATTTGATGCGTGGTTGACTTTGATCAAAGTCCATCCACGATCTTTGTATTTGTCGGGTGCAGGCAGATCGTAAGTGACCATGAACTTACCTTCAAGCTCACTCAAAATCTTCCAGAACTCTTCGTGGTCGAAGACCTCCTCACCAACATCCTGGCGAGTCTTGACGTAAGGTGGATCAAGGAAGTGGAAGGCGTCTGGCCCATCGAACTTCTTGATCACATCTGCGTAGCTGCCGTGGAAAACGCGAACGCCCTTCAAACGCTCACGCGCCCGCTCCAACTTCTTGGGCACGGACTTGCCGCCGCTGTTTTGTGGTGAGAACGTTTTCATTCTGGATAGGAAACTACAAAGGCGGACGCGCATGAAGCGGTAGAACTTCATCAAAGGATCGCCAGGCTCGCTGTTCTTCAACTTGAGCCATTGCTCTTTGACCATCGGTCCCCATTCCATCGCTTGCAGCTTTTTGATCTGCTCGTCCGTCATATCTCGAACGAACTTGATAGAAGGTGGGATGTTGGGGTCCATGTCGTTGACAGCTTCAACAGCAACTTTCTCTTTGCCCCAGAAGCAAGCACCTCCACCAAAGAAAAGTTCGGTGTAGCGTTTGTGCTCTGGAAACATCGGGAGCAGGCGCTTGGCGATGTTGCTCTTGCCAGCAGGAGATCCCCAAAGTTGCACGCCGATACCTTTTTCGATTTCGACATCTTCCTGCCGGAGATCTGCGACAACCATCGAGTCTGTTTTGAAGATTGGATTCTCATCCACAAAAGCCAAAGTGCGCTCCTCCAAGTCTGGATCGATCAGCTTGGGGCGCACACCTTTTTCCACAATCGCTGCACGCAAAGTCAGGTTTGCGAGAGCAGCTTCTTCTGGTGGCATGTCGTCTTCACGCCAAGAGGCATGTAGCTTGTTGTGTGCTTTGAGGATAACATCGAAGTCCTCGGCGGCTACACAAGAAACGAATGCCTGAATTTGGTTGTCCATCTCATATCTCCATCAAGAAGCAAGTATCACAACTTCCGTTCGGCACTTGGAGTGGAACGGTGGAAGCAGCGCACCTGCATTCTGCAATTTGTCCGTAGCAGAAGTTGAACCAGGCTTAGAGCTACCGAGAATATCTGTCAGCTCTTTTCCAGAGAGCCAGGGTGCTATGTCTTTCACATCGGCTGGGTTTTCAGCATCCAAGATGCGATTCATGTGCCGCACACCTGCTGCAACAGAGAATACCTGCCCTGACATTTGCTGGCAAATGACTCCCGTGCGGTCATCGTCTGGATTGATCAATCTGTAAGAGACAATCTGTGCTTCGGAGAAAGCTGTGAGCTTGCCGAAGGTTCGTGCCTGGTGAGCAGTAGTAGAAGCCAGCTCTTCAAAGTACAAGCTCGGATTACCTGCATAACGGGCAGGCACATTACGCGCAAAAGCAGACCTGCCACCCTCTTTGATGCCAAGCTCTCGCTGCAAAGCATCCCGAAGTTGCCGACCTGCTTCTTGCCTTGGCAGCCCTTGTTGCAAAAGCACATCGCCTGAGACGGCTTGGATGCGCTCGGACAAATGCGTGCTGTAAAAATCACCTACCCAGAAGACCTGCTGCCTATTGATGGCTTGTACAGCTCTGGCGTCAGCTTGGTTGAAGCTGAATTTGATCTTTGCCTCTTTCGCACCGACCCGCTTGGCAGCCTGCCAGATTTGGCGAAGGTTCGCTTGCAAAGAGGCCACCTGCGCCTCTGTAAGCGGTGAGGCAAGCCTTACCCCAAGCGCCGCAACAAAAGAGTTTATTTTGGCAAGTGTGGGCGTTCCTTGCAGAAGCGAGGGGAGTGTGGCAGACAGGCCTCGGTCTGCTGCCGAAATCCAACCGGAAGACATACGCGATGCCAATTGCTCTTCGAGCTTGCGCGTGATCTTGGTGGTATCGACTTTGAAGACCGAAGCCAAAGCATGATCTATCTGGCTGTTCAAGTCAGCCAGTGCTGGTAAGGATTTTACTCGAAGACGCTTTTCCACAAGTTCACTCGCTCAGGTGCGTCGACCATCTGGCCAGATGGTTCAGTCTTTGATTTTTCGACAGCTTTCTCGATAGCTTTGATCGAGGATTTGGTGAGCTTGCCGCGATCGATCTGCACGAAGAGAGGAGGCAGCTCAACCGTCTGGATGTTGCCTTCACTTTTCTGCAACTTGGAAAGTTGGCTCAGAGGCATGAAGACGGAGCGGACTTCCTCCAGCTCACCTTTCAAGTGGACGGTACCACTTTCGGATTGAGACAAGGGGATGCGAAAAGCAGAACCAGAATCAGCATCGCGCACGATCACATGATCTTTGAAGATGCCGATGGTGAAAAAATTCTTTTTCAGCTCTGCACCTTTTGCTGCGACAGCCTGGCAGACTTTGCCGATGAACTGTTTCAGCTCCTCGCCTTGTTGGAGGTTGAATTTTGAGACGTAGATCTTTTCCTTAGTCATCTTTGGGTCTCCAATCTTCGATGAGGTTTGCAAGCTCATCCTGCGATAAGAAAGGGGAGGCGATTGCCTTCTCCACTTTGTTTTTGAGTTTCATCAGATCTCCCAAAAGCCTGTTGGCATCGGAAGCCTGGACGTTCTGGCCGCCATTCTGCGCGTTTGCAAACTGTACAGAGAAAGGCACATCGAGGTCGATGCCTTGTGGCATGGGGCCAATGTCAGATCCAAATACATCACGCACGATACGATCTGCACGGCGCGGTGTCATTGCACCGGATCGCTCGGAGATGCCCATCAGACGAATCAACTCGATGTCGTCGGTGATGTTGGGGTTGAGAGACTTGACGCGGTGGAACCTGGCACCGAGTGCGCCGAGCACATGACGATTCACCAAGCCGTCCGCGTCATCGCGCTCTGGCGCAAAGACCTGCTCGTCTGCCACATCTCTTGACGTGTCGGCAGTTGCGCGGTTGAACTCAGTGGTGCCGCCTGTGAATATGGGAGGCAAACGGAAGCTCTGCCGCAGCTTCTTGCGGTTGTTCTCATCGTACTCTTGGAACAACTCATCGCTCTGCTGCAACCGCTTCATCGGTTCAATTTTGATGCGGAAGTTGCTGGGCTGCATCGTCCCTTCGTCTTGCGTCTCGCCTTCCAGCAAAAGGAATTTGCTGTAGTTGTTATCGCTTTGGATCTGGTCCTCAACGAACTCCTGCAAGCGCGAGATCGAATCTTCTGTCAGCATACCGTTCTCGACAATCACAATCGCGGATGGGATCGCATTGGAGTTCAAGGTGCTGTAATTGATCTCTTCGCTGGATCGGCTGCCTTCCAAAGAAAGCAAGTTGCCGATGTAGAAAGGCAAGCCATACGGCGTTGTGGGATCGTAGATCTTGTTGTGGATAAGTGCTGTCGCACGGTATTTGAACGGGATCGTATCCTCGTCGCCGTACTCACCTGTGTCTTTGTGCATGATGCGAGGATCGCCTGCCTCTTTGAAGAACACAGGCTTGTCGCAACGGACCATGACGAATTTGCGGAAGCGGTAGTAAACCGTGCGCGTCTCTTCCTCAAAAGAATTTTCTGCACGGTACTCTTTGATCTCGACTTCGGTGGGGATCTCTTCGCGGGAGCAAAGGCGTATGCTGTGGCCAGGGATATGCTCCAAGCCAACCAGCTCGCCTTTCATGTTTTTGATAAGCTCTAAGTAGCCGTTACCACAAGTGTACTTGTCTTGGTGCTCTTTCTTGCGCAAGCAAGTCAAGCTCTCAAACGGATGCACATTCTTCAAGAAGTGCAGGAGGCGAAAGCGCTCTTCCTCGATCTCACTTTCGAGATTTGCACGCACCTCTTCTGGCATCTCGATCTCTTTGAGGTTCCAACCGAAGCCTACAGTGTTCACAACCATAGCTCGGATGTTCTGCCCCAACTCATTCGACTCGTGGGGGTAATGCGAGAAGCCTGTGAGGTTGTAAGGCGGGGAGATGATCTTCTGCGAACCAGTGAGGGATTGGAAGGGATCTTCTTCATCGCCGCGAGAAACCGGGGCATTCTCCTGCTCTGGCGTAGGTTTCTTTTGAGCTTTGATGATTCTTGCCCGCACATTTACCTTGCGGCCTTGATCATCTTTTCCTTCGAGAGCAATAGATTCTGGAGCGCCCACGGTATTCTCCTGGCTATTAAGTTGTGAGCGGCCTTAGCCCTTCGTGTTTTTCTGCGCCGCAGGGGTCAACGTGGCCACGAAGTCAGTGTCGTTGACACCGGAGTCCGCGTCCAACTTGGCGAGGAGGGCATTGAATTGCGTGCGCAATTCGCTGTTGTCGTCCACACCATCACGGAGGACGTTCGCCAAGCTTGGTTCACCAGCCTGGTTATTGGGCGAGATATTCGCTCCGGCTTCACCGAAGTCTTCTTTGATTTCAGCCATTGATATTTTCTCCTGATCAACTTTTTCAGATGTCAGCTCACTTCAAAAGTCAGATCCAAATGGGCCGGGGTTGGTTATCCCCAGCACTCGATGAGAAGGTCTTCACCAACGGTATCGTTGATGTCGGCGAGAGTGCCGAGAGAGAAGCCGGGTTCTTCGGTGCCAGCAGCGAGAGGCGAGATACCATCTGCCGAAGCGAAGGTCCGGGTTCCAGCAGCGACGGTTTTGAAGCCTTCGCCATCTTCCAGACCTTCATGCCACTCCAGCATCGCATTGGAGGTCTTGTTGCGGACGGTGACTTTCTTGGGAACGAAGCCGACAGTGCGAACGGGAAGCGCCGCATTGGTGGCCTTGCGCGAGGTGCTGAAGTAACGCAAACCGACTGTACTTGCCATTGTTCTTTCTCCTTTTGAGATGAGTTGCTACCTGAAAACAGGAAACCAATAGGGTCAAAATATAGCACCTGCTGATCTTTCAGATCAACCCAGGCACTTGGCGGCGCTTCTTGCGCACACCTTTGAGTGCAGGATCTAACACAATATCGAGGGCGTCAAATAGGTCTTTACTTCCCTTTTTGTTGGGGAAGGATCGCAGCATTTTGATGAATGCGCCTTGACCCCTGTGGACAAGCAGAGGGCGGTCTGTGAACTGATATGCGCGCTTCTGCGCTCGCGTTTCCTTGTCGGATTTGGTCTGCCTTCCGATGACAGGCATATCAGGGTAGTCCTGCTTGAGCTGCTGCACCATCGCCACTTGATAAGCGTTGGTCTCGATGACGACGCGGAGCGTATCAGGGTACTCATCATAACGCGATGCGATAAGACGAACCTGTTTTGGGAACGGCATTTTCGCCATGCGATACGAAACCAGATAAACATCTTTTGTGCTTCGCTGCACCCCAATTGTCACATGCGCTAAGAAGTCATTGCGGGCCGCCGTCCCGATGGCCAAGTCAACACCTTGCCAAAGAACAAGATCTGCTGGCAGCTCATCGTAAAAGTCGAAGTGCTCAAGCGTGAAGATCTCCCCAAGAGACGCACCTGTCGTACACATATATTGGAGTTCAAAAGCTTCTGGATTTGCCTTTCGTATCTTCTCCATGCGCTCTTTTGGATACTTCTCAGGCCAGCGAGAATCATCCTCTTCATCAAAAACGCTGATGATGATGTGGTGATCTTTGTAATCCTGCTCTGCGAAGTGGCCGTAGAGATCTTCGTCATGCCAGCGTGTGCCAAGAACCCAAAGCTCGCCGTAGGGTGATTCCAGAGTGGGATAGAGCGTCTCGTAAAAATACTGATGCGTCTTTTTACGCTGCGCCTCTGTTTGGGCGTTGCTGCGGATCACCAAGTCGTCAACGAGGATCAAGTCAAAGTGGCGAGAAGGAAGAGAGGTTCCCATACCTGTACAAAGAACTGTCGATTCACCCGCGAACGACGTGCGCTGCGGCACAATGATGTCTGTCTCTGTCCAAGACCGTGCCCCCATGTAGAAGTCACCAAAGATCTCGATGAGCCTTTCGTTGGTTTCAAAATGCAGCTTGATTGATTTTAGGAAGACGCGAGCCTGGTCAATCGCGTTAGAAGCCAGCAGAACCCGGATGTTTGGATTCTGCAAAATCTTGAAGATGACGTAAGTGATATTGCAGAATGTGGTCTTGGCGGCACCGCGCCAGGCCAAGACCATGCCTTCTTGGTGATTTTGCTGAAAGGCAAGCATCTCGTAATGGATCTGCTGCGGATCGTAACCGAGGACATGTTCAGCAAGCAGATCAATGCGGTTCTCTTCAAGAATCAAGTGCCGCAACGTCGCGTTGTTGCGCTGCCTCGCATCGTTGATTCTTTCTGCAAAAGCTGTGTGGTCTTTGAGCTTTTTCCTGATCGATCGGATAAGCTCAGGCGATCCTGCTTCTACAATCTTGTCGCTAGTTTGAGAACTCATCAGATGCCATTGCCCTTCTGGTGTAACGCTTTCTTGGAGGAGGTGCGGGTTTTTCCTCAACCTCTAGCTTGGCGACAGGCTGCTGCGCGTTTTCCAATTCTGCTTTCAAATCAGATAGGCAAGCACAAGGATCTGCGCCAGGCTCCTCCCATTTGAAATCCACATCACGCTGCATGAAAACTGAGACCGTAAACTTCGTCGAAGCCGCGCCTGCTTCTTTTTCGCGTAGAAGCATATCTGAAAACTTCTGCACATCCTCAATTGTGTGCAAGTAGAGGATCTCAGTTTTTTTGTGGTTGGTCACTTTGTTTTTCCAATATTTCGACAAGGCGGTTGACGTACCACTGCGCTTTTTTCACATCGCGCATGGGCATACCTTTGTGTTTGTAGCGCGACAAGTATTTGAGTGCGCTGGCAACACAAAAGTCTTCTGCGATACCAAGAGACTCCAGATAGTCTATAGTCTCAATATCACCCACATTGTAATGCGAAGGATTATCGACTGAAGGATCTCTTTTAGTTTCAGCCGCTTCGCTCCAATCTAGCTTTTCTGCTTGCTCTGCCACTTGACTTCTCCTATTGACGATCAGGCATCACTTAGTGTTATTTTTAGAACGATCGCACATCACATGTCAAGATAGCGAATGAGATATGAAAACAAACGTACAATTCAACGTCGGCGCTACATTCAAGAAAAGATTAGAGAAAGCAGCAAAAAAAGAATCTCAAAGCCTGAGTGCTTGGATAATTGCTGCTTGTGAGGATCGACTCAATGAAGACAGCTCGCCTTGCAGTGTCAAAGGGATAGAGCTTCTGCACGACCTCAAAACCATATCTGTCTGGATGGAAAGCGGCCTTGTAGAAAGCATCGATGCCATTTGGCCTGGCAAGAGAAACGTCTGGCTCATCGATGCTTGTTTATCACGCTTGGGTAACACGAGAACGTACCAAGTCCACGAGTTCTAGGAGAGAAGATGCAAGAGTTCAAGTATGCAGATGCAAAGTGGCTACAACAATTCTTTGGCAAGAAGATCGAAGTTGGCCCTCATGGTTACGTGAAGCTGGCCCGCGTGATGGGTGGTGACGAAGACATCGTAGCTGCGGCCAGAACAAGTTACGTCGGCAACCGCAACAGCGATGAAAGAACGAGAGAGCAAGGCCGCCGATTGCTTCGCCTTCTCTTTCGCGAGCGCCACATGACGCCTTTCGAGATGCCCGTCATCATGTTGCAAGTGAAAGTGTCGATGGACACATGGCGGCAATGGATACGCCATCGCACCATGAGCGTCAACGAGTATTCCACACGATATCGTCCTGCCATACCTGAGAAAGTGACGGTCCCTGCGGACAAATGGCGGCTCCAAAGCAAAGACAGCAAGCAAGGTTCTGCTGGATTCTTCGATCCGATTATGGGTGCAGAGTTCTCAGACCAACAGAAAATGCTTCACGATCTGATTGACGACATCTACCAAGGCAGACTTGACGCTGGCATGGCCAAGGAACAAGCGCGCATGGACTTGCCTGTCTGCAACTACACAGAAGCCGTCATCACCATGAAAGCTCGCAACCTGTTTCACTTTCTTGGCTTGCGGATGGCCTCAGATGCGCAACAAGAGATTCGTGAGTTTGCAGATGCAATCTCTGAGATCACAAAAGCCTGGCTCCCACTCTCGCACGAGGCCTTTGAAGACTACGCTTTGTTTGCTGAAAACTTCTCAAGGCAAGAGATCGATGTGCTGCGGCAGGTCATGCAGTGGTTGGATGAGATGCACAAAAGCCACGCGCACGAGCCGGTTTGGCAAACAATGCGAGCAGAGTTCGCAGACAATGGCATGACGGAAAGAGAGTGGAAGGCTTTGCTCAGGAAGCTGGATCTTTGAGTTCGTCAGCAATGACAGGAATTGATTTGATATTTTCTGCGGTTATCAACCTCGGATGCTTGAGCCTTCCTCCCTTTCGCGATCGGTGAACCTCCAAAGGTAAATCCAAATCCCAAGCATCATCTTCGATCATTTGTTGGAACGCATGCATCCGATAGACGGTCTTCTGCACCGCGAGTCTCCGGTGGTTTTGCAACCACTTGAGGCGGTACTTGATGTAGCCTTGGATGAATCGCTTCTCTTCCTCTTCCCAATCCCTCTCAGTCCAAACCCCATCGCCCTCATCCTCTTCACCGAAATCACAAAGAGAACCAGCGGACGCCATTGTACAATCGCGGCTTTCAGGCACGTAAGCTTCCATGCCCTCATCAAATCTCCAAAAGTGCCACCCAGCTCCGTAATCCGGGCCATCTTCATCCTCTTCAAGATAATCGCCAGGGCCACTGTGGATGCACGAGTCATAAACCACAGCGAGAGACAAAGGCAAAGACAAAGAATACTGATCCGCGATGGTGATGGCAGGGAGCAAGTATTCCTTCTCGAAGAACAAATCAAGCATCTGCCGCATGAGGGGATCTTCTTTTGCTGCACGCACAAGCAAGTCTTTGAATCGTTGGTTGTTTGTGAGAGCAAACTTTTTGCCGACACCAGGGCCTCCATAAAGCATTTTGAAGTAGGGCTCGAACAAAAAGCGAAGATCTCCCCCGGCAGCTTCGTACATCTTGAGCACTTTTCTGATGCCGCCACTGTTCTCAGTAGTCTGCTCTGGTCCCCAAGTGACGCCTGCACCATCTTCGAGGACGACAAGTGTGTCGTATCGACCTTGCACGCTGTCAGATTCGTAGAGGCGCAAAATGGCCTTCACGGTTTGAATTGTGGCCTTTGACCACTTCGGTGGGGTGCTGATTCCTTCTTCAAGCATAAAACCTCCCTATCGGGCTGTGTGCGAATCCTCAAGCCTTACAGCCCGCAGACTCCACCGCTGCAAGCCATCTCTCCAACAAGGCTTGTGTTATCTTCGCGCTCCACGATTGCCGAAACATCGATGGCTTGGAGGAGAGGGAGCGTTTTTGCGTAGTCTTCTTTGGAAATGGCTTGGAAAGGCGCTTGATGGTACTCACCGCCGGCATAAGGCATGACGGTCAAGCCGACGTAAGATTCTCTGTTCTGCCACATCCAATCGCCTACGCCTTTCCACTCTTCCTGTCGCACAGAAACCGTGCAAGAGATGTTGTGGCTGTTCGGTCCTGCGATGTGGCCAGGCTTGATCCAGCCGTCGCTGAATCTTTTGACTCTGCCAAGCAAGTCGATGGCATTCTCGTCTTTGCGGAAGTGGCCGCCAGCATTGGCTTGGATAGGGCAGCGGAACACGGCATGCGTGGCTTCCTTGCCGATCTCATCTTCAACCAAAGAGGGTGCGACCTCCAACAGGTACTTGTAGATCGCTTCGTTTTTACCCATGCGGATGCTGCGGAAGTAGTAAGGCGAGTGCCAAGAGTGAATGCCAGAAGCCGTGCCAAGAACCAGAGAGCCTGTTCCCTCCGGCTTTATGCACGTCACGCGAGCTGCCGCGTTGATGCCAAGCTTCTTTGCCATCCACTGATTTTCTGCAACGACAGCCGCAGCCGCTCGTTCGAGATTGAAGTTCTTTGTCATGCCTGCGCCAATGCCCGTGATTGACACGCCGATCAACGCTTCCTGTTCGGTGGTTTGCTGCCAAGAAGGTCGGAGGTAATCGAAGTCGGTATACGCCGCTTGCAACGTGCCGATGCGCGCTGCAAGGATACATCTGCGGATGAACTCCATCTCGCTTTTGCAAGAAGCAGCATTGACGGTGGTGAGGTTGCAGAACTGGAAAGGATTGAGTGCGATCTCTACACAAGGGTTGGCGAGTACATCGCGATCCCAAGTCCAGTAAATGCCAGGTTCTCCTGTCCCATTCTGCTGGACCACATCCCAGAACGCTTTGAACTCGTCCGGGCCGACCTCACCGCGAATAAACACAGCCGAGTTGTTAGATCGCGCTCTTTGGATGTTTGTCTCCCACCAATTGCCCGACTTAGCACGAAGCATCAGGTCGTCGGTGCGATCGAAGAAAGCGATGAGCGCCGCGCGTCTGATGCCGCCTGCGTGAACTGCATCGGCGATGTGACAGATCATGTCGTAAACATCGATTGTTCGGAGGCGCTTTCCAATTCTGGATTCGAGGATGGCTTGGACTTTGGCATGGCAAGTCTTGAGGGGTGCTGGTCCAGGTGCGCGGCCACCTGATGTGACAAGCAACGCACCTTCAGGACGTATCTGGCTGTAATCAAAAACAGGCTTACCTCTTGGCGCGCCGCCGTGGCTGTAGCTGTTGAGGAGGAACTTGATAGAGTCGGCCCAGCCTTCGATGCTGTCGTCAACAACGTAATGCGCGGTGCCGACTGTCTTCTTGGCTGGCTTCCAGTTGGCCACATGATGGCTTTGCACCGAAAAGCCAACACCAGAACCACAAAGCAGGTTGTAGAAGATTTCTGAAACGGAAACCGCGCTGTCAGCGGGGCAGTAGGCGCAATTGTAAATGCGATTGTTTTTCGTCTCAATGGCCAAGCCTGCGAACTGCGCGCTGCGCATTGACTGCAATATTTTCTTGTCGCGGACGGCTTTGAAGGCTTCGATGATTTCTTTCTTGAGGTGCGGGAACCGTTTGATGTGCATATCCGCACTGCGCTGGGTGGTTTCGACCCAAGTCTCTCTCCGCTGCTTGGCGGGCAAGAACTTCGCATATTTCATGTGCGAGATGACGGAGGAAAGAATAGCTTTTGAATCACGCATTTGTGCATCTCCATTTTGCATTATTTTACGATGGGAAGGGGCTGATAGACGATGTGATCAGCGGAGATCGATTCTACTCAACATCTTGTGGGCGGTCAAAGTCGCGGTACAACATGGAGGGTACGACTCCCTTAGATCCTTGGTACTTCCCATCATACCCTTTGAAGTCTCCTTTGATTTCGCAGTAGTAAATCTGCGCCACCTCCATCATGGGATAAATCTTGAGAGGGTGAGTGGTCTCCATCTCAAGCGTCCAGTTCCCCTGGTATCCGACATCACCAAAGCCTGCGGTCACATGGATCTTCAAACCTTTCCTGGCAATTGAAGATCTGCCTTCCAACATCGGTACATGCTTGTGGGTTTCGGTGTACTCGAAGGTGCGAGACAGATAA
>ERZ1740068.478-NODE-478-length-19471-cov-8.080140_pt1 | contig 19471 bp, 10 predicted proteins | sample MGYA00581735_ERZ1740068 | MGnify/ENA primary metagenome ERZ1740068 (study PRJEB43018, sample SAMN04849740) | marine metagenome | isolation source: floating plastic debris | place: Pacific Ocean | collected 2008-08-30 | study: EMG produced TPA metagenomics assembly...
ATAGATGGAATACTTCCATCCATGGTATCTGTTTCGTCCTTTCAGGACTTTGGGTTGGTAGTAAGCCTATTTCGCTAGTTGATTAGACAAGTTACTTTTGACATCAATCGTCTCCATCTCCTTGAACACCCACCAGTGCGGAGTTGATCTTCGGGCCGTGTGGGTGATCCAGACACTCTTATGTCTGTTGAGTCATAGTCAATCGCGTTTGTTTCCTACGAGCAACTGACAAATCCCAAAGGGATGACACAGCATACGAAGGTAGAACGTAGTTCTGCCGTATAAAGCCAGGAAGTCCATGAGTCCTGAAGGGACGTTACAACTATGTGTCGCCCCTGCAGGGCTTGGTGTGGTGGTAGGCTCTTAATAGATGGAATACTTCCATCCATAGTATTTGTTTCGTCCATTCAGGACTTTGGGTAGATAGGTTTTTTGGTTCCCAGGTTGATTAGAAACGTTACTTATGTCTTCAATTATCTCCACTCTTGCAACTTCGACCAGTTAGCGAACAAGAAAGGATCGGCAGGCGACCTCTTAAGTATCCCTTACGCACTTGTTTTTGTTGCATTGCCTATGATTGGTTGTAGGAAGTTGCGATGGGAAAAGTAGGTTCCGCTGGTCGGGAGTAGGAAGTTACGATGGGAAAAGAAGGTTCCGCTGATCGGGAGTAGGAAATTTGCTGGGTGCAAGTAGGTTCCGCTGATCGGGAGTAGGAAATTTGCTGGGTGCAAGTAGGTTCCGCTGATCGGGAGTAGGAAATTTGCTGGGTGTAGGCAGGTTCCGCTGATCGGGAGTAGGAAATTTGCTGGGTGCAGGCAGGTTCCGCTGATCAGGAGTGGGATTTTGTGGTGAGGCTAAAGGGAGATATCGTACATAAAATGTAAGTTACTCCTGCACTTGATATTTTCTTTAAGCTCAGTGCAAATAGGAATTAAATTCTCGGAAAATTCAAGTGTGACGAAGTTGATGTAGTACATTTTTTTGATTGACAGTCACCCCTGAATTAATTGTTCAAAAAAGAATTCTAAATCTGACGCGCAAGTATTAATATCAGGGGTGCTATCAGGAGAGGTCCCGCTGATCGGAAATAGGGTTTTGATGAGTTATTTGGGAATGCGTGATTATTGATGAGTAATTTTTGCACCTGATATTTTCTTTTAAGTGAGTTTAGAAAATTCAGGCGTGACACAGCTGAAGGGGAATACTCGTTTATAGAGTGTAAGTCAGTTTTCTGGTAGAGCGAGACTGCTGCCCTGATAGTCTAAAAGTTCGAAATCATCATCAGAAGATCGCCTGGACAAATATTGACGTAGGAAATAGCGATGACGAAAACCAGTCAAGACGACAATCTTACTTTTTGGATATTCATTGATTGCCTGAAGAATGTTCTTCCCCATGTTTGAATTGCGAATGGGCCAGTAATCTTTGAATTTCTCCGCAATAGGGTGATATTCCTTAAGCACATCATTCCTTAATACCAGACTGGGAATTACTTCATATTCCAGATTGATAAATCTTTCCATCAACGAATCGTTCAGATTAGTGTTAAAAGAAGGTAGATCCTGAAGATTCAGCATGTCAGAGCGAAGCTTTCCACACTCTTTAAGCACCTGGGTACTGGTATCGCTTTTAGTGTTCCATAAAGCTTTCATCATGCTGGTTCTGGATTTTCCTCTGATCTGCTGATGAATCAACGAGGTAGAATCCCATTCGAAAGGAGCTAGTATCACCTTCTCATGATTCTTTGAATATTTTGTAGCCCCCAGGATTTCCAGATTGTTAATCTTCTTATAATAAGGTGGGATCACCTGTCTATACTGCCATTTAACGCTGTTGTTATTGAAAAAATTTGAATCCCACTCCAATAATATAACATCTGGCCGAATCTTTTCAAGTTGCTGGTAGAGGCTGTCAGCGTTGTAGGATACCGTTGGTTGGTGCCTTGAGCCGATTAAATACACTTTGGATTGCCTTAGATCTGATTCACCAGAAGGAAAAGCGACGTGTCCTGTGTTGTAAAAAATATATGTGTGGTACAAAATAGGGGATGTTACCACGGCTACTAACAGTAGTAGTACCAAAATAAGAGACCTTATCACGTTTGTTTGATTATAGCTCGGATTACGGATTAAAACACATTTCTTCTTTAGATTGAAACTCATTATCGATTCTTAGTTACTATTGATGAAAAACAGCATAAGATTAAGAATTTGGTGTTTGCATCAATAATGAATTTTTGAGATAGCCTTTAACAATCATAATAAATGTTACCACGATTTTTTTATAAGAAACAAATTTGAGCTTCTCATTAGTGATGAGTAATTTTTGATTTCTAATGCAAGGTGACAAGGTTGAAATTTCCCTCAACGCCTCATTACTCATCATGAATTAATCATCATTGAAGAATTTTAACGCAACCATCATTTGACAATAAAATCATTCTATCATGAATCTACCGTGATAATGTCTAATTATAGAGCGTATACATTTTTATTATGAAGTTCCATCCATTTGCTTGAATCAACCAGGTCCGTCCAACCGTATTTTCGATATAGTTCATGGGCATCACCGGTAAGTAAAATCCAGCGTCTTAAACCTTGCAGTTCAGGGAAGCTTAAGATCGTTTCCATCAGCCATTTTGAAAGCCCTTTTCCTCGATATTCTTCTAAAATGTAGACATCTCCCAAATAAGCTATTGTCGAAAAATCGGTGATCACTCTGGCAAAACCAATTTGTGAACCAGTCTCATAAAGGCCAAAACAGAGAGAATTTTCTATCGAGATTCTCACTTTGTCCTTCGGAATATTTAAACACCAGTAGGCTTTGGTCGATAAAAAATCATGAATGGCATCAATGTCTAATTTCGACTTATCCGTAGAAATATAGAACTCGTTTTTTTGTAGTGATAATTTATTCATTGGAGTCTTTGGACAATATGGTGGCTAAAGTAGGGTAAGTGGATAGAATATCTGTATGTTTTACCACTATTTGATTACAGACTATTGAGCACAGGAATGCACTATGTTATAGGTTACCTATTGACCCCCCGATCCTTAGATCAGAGTGTCAATAGGCATTCTTCATAGCTCACATAAAAGTAATCCCTTTCAAGCTCACAGTGTTTGAAAAAGATGAGTTGCTACTTCCTCGCAGTCAATGAAATACTCCTTACTCTTGAGGCGATGTCTTTTGCTTCTTCACCATTAAGATCAAAATTCATCTCTTGCGCTAGTTTTCGAACCTGAGGATCTGCCAGCATGAGTTCGAGGGGGAACGCTGTTTTATTTACAATTTTTATGTCCTTGAAGCCTGCTTCTTCTACATACCTGATGTAATCCGCTAATTTTTCTGCCCCTGAAACACAAGCAATGTGCGCTGCCACTGAGTCCTTGATGAAATCAGGCAGTGCCTGTTCCAACACAATATCACTCACAGAGAGTGTCCCGCCTTTCTTTAAAATCCTGTGCGCTTCTTTGTATACATCTCCTTTGTTGAGAGAGAGGTTGATCACACAGTTGGAGATAATATGCTCACTTGTTTCGTCAGGGAGTGGAAGTTGCTCAATATCACCTTTGACAAACGTTACATTTTTATAATCGCCTTTTTTGGCATTGCCTCTTGCCAGGTCAAGCATCTCATCAGAAAGGTCAATGCCGATCACTGTCCCAGTTTCCCCCACAATTGGTGATACAATAAATGCATCAAATCCAGCACCCGATCCCAGGTCTGTTACAGTGTCTCCTTGTTTGATATCCAGTAATGCAGCAGGGTTACCGCAGCCCACTCCTAAATTTGAGTTCTTGGGTACCGATTCCAATTCTTCCTTTGAATATCCTATGGTTTCCCCGACTTTACGAGCGTTTTCGGTGAGGTCACAACAGGCAAATAGTTTTGGGATCAATTTGTTTCTAGTGGATTTTGCTAATTTCCCGTAACCTTTAACTACGGCTTCTTTGACCGACTTCATTTCCATCTTACCAATGTTTTTAGTTGAATATTGGTGTAAAATTGAGGCAATGATTAGTCAAATCACTTGACCTACATCAAGTATGGGGACGAGCAAGTTTATTTCTAATTCTGCTCAAAGTTTCTGGGGCAACTTGCAGATAAGTCGACAGATGGTTTAATGGTATTCTTTGCAGAAGTTCACCATCTTCCTGCAGCATTTGTTGATATCTTTCCGTAGCTGAGAGATCACTTAAAAATCTTCTATGGCATTCGGTAGTAATCAATTCATTTTCAGCCGCAATTCTACCTACCTGCTGCCAAAACAAATCTTCTTGATAGAGTTTTTGCAATGAATCATAGGACAAGACGATCAATTTGGAATTCTCCAATGCTTGTATGGCCAGGTCACTTTCCTTTTGCGTGATGAGACTACTATATGAGGTGGTAATGGTTTGCTCCCTACAAAAGCAAGTAGTTATTTCCTTTCCGTCATTCAAATAAAACAGCCTGAACAACCCTTTTTCTATGAACGCAATATGGCGACATGTTTGTCCGTGTGACAAGAAATATTCACCAGCTTCAATTTCTTTTATGGATAAATATGGCTGTACTGCGTCAAAAACTGCCGATGTATAGTGTGGGAATTGTCTTAAGTAGTTATTGAATGACTCCATTTCTTTTCTTTCTACAATCAGAAAATAGCTAGCAAGTTTCCGGGACGCCCTGATCTTTGTGAAGCGATAACGGACTGTGTGCAGGAGGCACTACGGCCGATGAGGTTAAGAAAAGCACAATTCACTTATCAAAAATAATCTCTCCACACTCCAATGCATCAATCTGAGGAAGCATATTAAAAATCAGGTTTTTTCCATTGAAGAGGTACTCTACTCTGTTACCACCTCGGTCCTCATACATAACATCCTTTGTCTGATAAAAAAGTGCGATTGTATAGAACAGGCAATCCTCTTTTGGCTTAATCGTTCTTTGAAAACTGGTCGGTTGATCTAATGATGCTAACCGGGTGACACCGTAGCTGAATAAATCTTTCTTGTCCATGGTCATGGTGTCCGAAGGTAGAAATATTTTGACAAATGTGGTAGGTGAACCAGGAATTGCCATTGAATCAGCTGAGAAAGCAATTTTCACTTCCATTGGGCGCTCGGTCTCGTTGATGATACGCGAAAAATAGACCAGGTAGCTATGATTAAAACCTTCTTTTGTAGGTCCGGTATAAGGTCCGCCTTTGTTGTAACTGTTTTGGATGATCACCCCATCTTTTTCATGCTCACTGTACCATCCTTTACCGCTGTTTTGTCCTTTGGCAAAAGAGTGAAGCAGTAAAAAGGATATGATGATGATTGTAAATCTCATGTTTTCGTTTTTGAAGGTTCTATGTAAAGGAGCTTGCTGACAATATCCAATCTTGTGACATTGCTTACTTACCTTTTCCTGATGCTAAATATACGGTATTCCTAATCTTACTTTGTCATCTTTCAAAAATCGTTGTTTGAGAGACGTGTTAGGGATAGGAGTAAGCTACCAGGCCCCTGGCGGCCGTGTAGCGCGGATAGCCCGACCCGAAGGGAAACACCCTAATATGACAAAGTAGGGCAATGAACTCATTATAGCTATACGACACATTTAGATGTATTGCTATTCATCGCTTTTGCGAAAAACTTTTGGCACCGATTGATCCTTTTACCGATTCAAGTGTACTGTTTGTATAGAAGCAAGTTTGTCATGCTTCTGATTTAAAAGATGTTATGTAGCGCCGAATAGGTAAAAGCTCGTCTAAAGTATGAAAAAGTGTTATGTGATAGCCGCCGTTGGAGTGGTGCTGGTATTCCTGTGCCTGCAGGTAAATGGTCAGGTGACTAAAATCCCGATGAAGAAAAGGAAAGTGCAATTCTCTACATTTCCGGGAGTGAGTACAGCTGGTTTTGAAAGTGCGGAGTACACCTATAATTACTCCATCAACCTGTTTTCGGGAATGACGGCTGGTTCAAAGTATTTTGCCTTTGCGCTGATTTCAAATCTGGGAACCCGATCAAGTTCCGGTCTTCAATTAGCCGGACTGGCTAATGTCATCGGAAGTCAGAGCTATTTGCACATGACTAACGGAGAGGTGCGAGAGCTGAAAGATGACCAGGGAACACCTAGTCAGAAAGGGATTCAAATAGCGGGCTTATTGAACATGGTTCGGGGAGAGTCCTCAGGTATTCAGGTCACCGCCGGGATGAATGCAGTCTATAGGAATTCTTCCGGATTCCACCTCAGTGGGTTAGGTAATTATGCAGGAGACAACATGATTGGAGTGCAACTGGGCGGATTGTATAATGTGACAGGCAAGCTGGTGATGGGTATGCAGATTGGTACATTGAATAAAGCCGGAGATCGGTTAAGTGGATTACAGTTGGGAGTGCTCAATCATGCAAAACATCTGGAAGGAAAAGCGGATCACTCCATGGTTCAGTCATTTGGAGTTCAGATAGGAATCATCAATCATTCCAGAACTAACAATGGATTTCAGGTTGGTTTGATCAATCGAGCACGTGACATGCGAGGTGTACAGTTTGGGCTCATCAATATTTTCAAACCTGGTCCTTACAATGGCGCCAATCGATACAATGGAATCCCGATTGGGCTGTTGAATTTTGGTAGTGCAGATAGCAGACTTCGGATATCGAGATCAGACATCCTGCCGCTGATAGCAGAGTACACCACAGGGAACTGTCATAACTGTTCCTTCACAAAATCAAGAATGCCCATCGATGATCGCTTCTATAAAACCAATCAGAATATTTTGATTGCCGGATATGGGTTTTCAGCTACTGATCCTGTGAAGTGGGCGGTAGGATATGGGTTTCAGCGAGTGTACTATTTCAAAAATTCCATGAGTGCAAATGATCCTAAGAATATGAAATACTTCTTCAGCCCATCTGTAAGGTTCATTCACTTAAACAGGCAAGAAAAGTTTGATCGCACCCTCAGCTTATTAGCACAATTTCAGTTTGAGGTAGGCTATCGGTTCAGTTGGTTTGCCGTTTTTGCTGGAGCGAATGTAAACAGCTACTTTTATAAGGATAGAGAACCGCTTGAACTTCCCAATGAATTGGCACGTGGTCCAAGGCATCAAGTTTGGCCAGGATATGTTTTTGGAGTGCAGTTCTAAGAGCATATTTAAAAACCTTATTTGCTGGCAACCAGCATCTTATGAATCCCGGCGGGGAACCGCATGGATTTGTATTCTTTTTAAACAAGCTCTAAAACCCAAAAATACCAGAAAGTGACTATTTCCTAAGAATCGCTATCTGCCTAATTTAGTTTTAAAATTAACAGTGCAGTGAAAGATCATATGTTCAGCAACAATTCTTGCTGAATCTTGTCAAATACCGATTGACCCAGATTGGAGGTATTCTACACAGCGTCTCATTGTCTGTGCCACTAGCACCCGACATTGATTGGAACAAATAGATTATTCCAAATTGCCTTTATTTCTAACATTTGAAAACCTATATCCTTTGAAGCCTTTTATCACAATTCTATGTCTCAGTATGGCCATCTGTCATGTGGGACATGCCCAATTAACCAAAGTGGATGAGAAATTCCAGGACGGTATTTTCGAACCTGCCGTTAAGTACTATGGCAAGAAACTAAAGAAGAACGAAGCTGATGCTTATGCCAAACTTGGAATCATGTATGATTACGGTTTTGGTGTAGAACAGGACAAAGCGCTGGCTCATCAATATTATCAAAAGTCGTTGACATTTGGTAACTCTGCCATTGCGCTTGTACAGATTGCCATTGACTACAAGTTTGGTGAGGTGGTAGTGAAAGACAGACAGGTACGGGATAGTCTGTTGCAGGAGGTTAGCCGAAAAAAGGCAGTTTTAGAAACAACGCCTCAAGGAGTACTGTCACTCGGTATGCTCTTCCGCTTCAATGACTTAAGCGAAACAGTTATTAGCAAATTAAAACAATTGGCCAATCAGAACATTTGGTTGGCAGATTACATTCATGCTTTTATTTTGATGGAAAGAAAAGACGCTGATATGAATGCGGCATACGACATCTTTTCAAACCTCGCCAACAAGGGGTACAGAGGTGCACAAGCCAATGCTGCAAACCTTTTACTGACTGAGTTTAAAAGAGACTATGGGCAAGCGGAAAAATACTATCAGGACGCCATTGCACAGCAGTTTGTGCCTGCCTTTTATAATTATGGCAGGGTATTGTACGATGGCAATATCCTACCTGAGAACAAGAAGAAGGGAATTGAATTGATTCGTAAAGGCGTCAAATTTCAAAATCAGCGGTGTTCCTACATGTTGGGACTGATGTATGAAAAGGGCTATACATTTGAAAAGAACCTTGATAGCGCCATTTACTATTTTGAGAAAAGCTATCATGATTACAGTGATGATGCCATGGGTAGGCTGGGCGGAATATACCTTGATAAGAACCGGGTGGCATACGATGTAACAAAAGGGGTGTCATGGTTGGAAAAAGGAGTAAAGTTACTGGATGCCTTTTCTTACTATCGATTAGGTTTTTACCATGTGTTTGAAGACAAGGACAAGACAACGGTAAAGAAAGGCATCAAAGAACTGGAATGGGCCTTGCAAGCGGGCTATACAGAAGCCGCCCATGCACTGGGACTGTACTACGTGGATGTGAATCTGGAGAAGGCAAGAACCTATTTTGAAAAAAACGCAAAGGAGGGGAATGCCAGGTCTGCCTATCGCCTTGGAATCACCTATGAAGCAGAGGAAACGCTTGGTCAGAAGATCAAATGGATCAGACAAGCGTCGGCTTCTGGATATTACCTGGCTGATTTGGAAATGGGGCATATTTTCTCCACCGATTTCACTCCAGGTGATGAGGAAAAACGGGTCAATTATGATTCTGCGCTGTTTTACTTTAAATCGGCAGCCAGGAAAGGAAGTAAGAACGCCGTAAGGTATGCTTTGGGCACGCTGTACAAGGAGAACCGTGACTACTCAAACTTTGCTTATTGGAAATCCAGAACAGACTCTGTAGCAAAAGCAAACTATGTGGTTGGCTTATTCTATCACTACAAGGGTGATGGTGACTACGTCTACGATCAGCAAAATGATGACCTGGCATTGTCTTATTATAACAAAGCAGTAGAGATGGGTTATCCAAAGGCTTTTTCCAAATTGGGCGATATCTATTCAAAAGGTCTTCTGGGCATCACAAAAGATAAACCAAAAGCCCGACAGTATTATGAAACCGCGATTGATTTGGGTTACGTGGAGGCGTTAAAGGAACTGTCCCGGGCCTACAGTGCTAAAACATTCGATGAGCGTGAGCAAAAGCTGACTGAAATATATGAAAAATACGATCTTCCCGATGCTTTGTTTGAGATTGGGTACCAATATGCCCACTATAATGTGGAGCAAAGAGACCTGGGTAAAGGGTTGAACTTCATGATTGATGCTGCTAAGAAAGGCTCAGGCTCTGCCCGGTCATACCTTAACAGGAAGGACGATTATTCCTATTATGATACCATTAGCAATCAGGAGACGAAAATCGCCAGGGATATTATTGCCATCAGTCTCAAAGCCAAAAACAATGACCTGCAAGCGAAGAAGGACCTTGCCAAGGCCTATCTGGACAAAAAGCACTTCTTTTACAATGATACCGAAGGGAAAAACAGACTCGATGAACTGGCGAAGACTGGAGATTTTGATGCAGCACTGTATTTACTGGACCAGACTTTCAATTCGGTGACAATCGATGTTGCCAATAGTCTGGTGGACGGGAAAATAGACCTGGACAATGCGCCCAGAACCAGGGATACTACCAGTATTTTGAACTACGGCAAACTTGCGATTGAGAATATCAAAGGTAAAGAATCGAGAGAAGACCTCTACAGTTTGTATTCCAAAATGGCCTTCACTGAGTACCGAAGAGGGATCAACAAAAAAACAAATCAGTTTGCACCAGCTACAGGCTTGTACTGGGACAAGGTGTTTAAATACACGGACTCACTCAACGCATCATTTTTTGAATATGCAGCATGGACGCATTTTAAGCTAAAGAATTATGAAAAGGTAGTTGAATACCACCAGAAGATGGAGGAATACAAAATAGCCTATGAGGAGATCGACTATGTGAGTAAAATGGTCAGTCTGTTTGAAACGAACAGGATAGAAGAAGGGTGTCGTTGTGGAAAGTATCTTTACGATAACTACGACAAATTCTACAAAGAATATAAGGAAAACTGCTATGAGATCACCACCAGAACGGCGACTGTCTATTCAAAAGGCAGGTTTGTCCAATCAAGCATACAGGTAAAAGCCGGAGATGTCATCAATTTCTCAGCATCCGGCAGGGTAAGGTTGGGCGCATGGGCTGGGAGTGGAGGACCGGATGGCATTGGCGGATACACAAGTTACAATATCGTAAGAAATGCCCGCCACGGATCGCTCGTTGGCAGGATCGGCAGCAGTAACGATCAAACCTTCCTAATCGGCTCAGAAAATTCAATAAAGGCCAGGTATTCAGGAACACTCTATTTCCTGATCAATGATTCTGATTCAGGCAATAACTCTGGCAGCTTCAAAGCCAATGTGGAAATTATCAGGGAAAAGGGAGGTAGTTGAGTAGATTCTTCAATAATACCTGCAAAGTCATGTTGTACCTCTTTGATAGACGTACCAAGGCAAATATAAGGTAGCTCTTCTTAAACGAAACAGGAGTTCTTTAAGGATAAATTCAATGTGTTGGACCAAAGGATTGTGAATGGTATCTTCAGGAATATAGTATCTCGGACAAGCGTTCCTCTATCCTTCTTTGGAACATGCGTGCTTTAGTCCTTTGTGAATAGCGTAGTTACTGATTTTTTGGTCTTCAGGGATTCCATATTTTTTTATCCAAAAGAGTGTTGAGCTTTTTGATATCCTCCTTGTAATAGTTTCGTAAATACGCTTCTATTTCTTCTGGAACTTCGTTTTTGGCTTGATTAGCGGCATTTAAATTATAGAAGTAAATGAGTAAATTATTCATTTTCAGTTTGTTGAGGACCTTTCCCAAAAGACTGTGTTTAATGAAAGTTACGATTTCATGCAGAGCCGTACTTTTAACCAATTTTGTAGCGTTCACTTTTTGATGAAGACCTTCGGGGCTGAAATTAGGCAACTGGAGAAATTCAATTACGGATTGAATAAGTTTCTCTGGTTCATTTAGCTCTTCATAGAAAAGAATTTTCACCTGGCTAGCTGTAAATTGTTGTATCAACACCTCGATGCGGTTTGCATAATGTCCGGCATTTAGGATAGATTGATTCCTTTTGGACTCCTCAAAAAAGTTGTTACTCCTGAGCATGCCTCTACTCTGCAAAAAGCTGAAGTGAGACCATGCCCGTGCTACTGGATTTCTCAGCATGATCAATATTTTGAGGTTAGGGTTATACTGAAAGAGCTTTTGGGCCATATCAGGGTCTGCCAGATACGAGGTGGAGAAATCTGCAGTCAGCATCGCCGATTTGCTGTCTTTAAAAAATGAATGATACCATGCTATGTCTTTTGAAAAGTTCTGGTTGGGTAAGTAGGTTTCCGGATGTAAAGCATTGAAGTAGTGTAGTTCCTTCTCTTTTGGGATGAAGATATCAGGGTGTTGGTTGAGTATTTGATAAAGCCAGGTAGTACCACTTTTTGGCGCACCAATACACATAAAATTTACTTTGCTCATTTTAGACTTTTTGTATCCCGGCCATCGCCTCGAAAAGCCGTAAATTAGTCAAATGGCTGAACATATTCACAAATGTTGTAGTGGGAACCTTAGATCAAGGGCTGGTATAGAAGAAATACCAATAATTAGGTGCCATCCCGACTTAAACTGGCTTATGTTGCTGAGCAAACCTATTTTAGAGGTGCACTTTAGAATATAGTGTTAGATTGATCTTTAATACTGCAATATTTGTGTATCTATTTTATTTTTTTTTATATTGAGCATTATCATGATTAATTGATTACGGTAAAATCTGTACCTTAAAAAAAACTCTTTTGCGCCGTTGCTGCGTGTTTCCGTTGGCCGCCGAGCGTCAGCCGCCGATGGTAGGGCCACAGCAACCCAAGTGTCTTAAAAAACATTCGTGATAGTGTCTATTAATAGTAGACTTCAAAGTTTGGAATAAATGGAGAAGTCAAGTTAAACTGGTACGCATTCTTTTCGTAGAGTGCAATTGTAACTTGTATACCCTTGCCAAGGATAATGACCTTCTTTGGGACCATAATAGCTATGTCTCAGCCATTGACCTGATCAGCCAAGAAAATTAAAGCAAGTACATAGAGCAATGTAGATTATGGGTAAAAATAATGATTCACAAGAATTTCCAGCTTCTTACCAGCAAGAAGGAATATGGTTTCATGCTTTAAAGTTTGGCTCCGCTTATTGGAATTATACAGAGATAAAGTGCTTCAAAGGAGAACTAGATACAGATAGACTAAAAAAAGCCTTAGAAACCATTCTATGTGAACACTCGTCCTTGAGAACGACCTTTAAACTAGTTGGTGATAGTCTTTTTCAGGTAATTCATTCACCACCAAAAGAAGTAGAGAGTTACTTTGAAAAATACATTCATTCAGATGACGATGTTGCTGGTCTTAATGGATTGATTGAAAAAGAATTTTCTGAAGAAGAGAACTATCAGTTTGACTACGGAAAGGAATTTTTGATGCGCTTCAAAGTAGTCAAATCCAAAGATCTGTTTTATTTCATATTAACCATGAATCATATCATTACAGATTTTGGATCGATGCAGCTCTTTTGGGACGAGTTGCAAAAACTGTATAATTGCGAGGACCAAAATACTTCAACAGAAGCTGATAATGTACAAGCCCAGTATGCCGGCTATAGCCTTTATCAAAGGGAATATTCTCAAACGGAACCCTACATTACACAGAAAAACAATTGGCTTAATCTGTTACCATCAAACAAACCCAATCTAAACCTCTCATTTTTTATAGATAAACATAAGAAATCGATAAAATCTAAAGTGAAACAGTTGCCAGGTGATTTGGCATCGGAAATTAGAGACTTCGCCTTTAAGAAAAGAGTGGCGTATTCCTCAATATTTCAATGCGCCTATTTTCTGCTCCTTTATAAATATTCACATCAGCAGGAACTGATAATAGGTAATATGCTGGATGGTAGAAGTTTTAACGGTAAGACCTATAAAAATGTGCTGGGAGTATTTGCTAACAGGGCACTGAACATCCAGAAAATTGATACCGAAGATTTGCTGAATGAGTTTTTGCAACAAGTGAATTCGATTAACATTCTAGGCATAAAAAAATCAGATGTTATTTATGAAGACTTGCTAAGGGCGTACAATCATAAAAATAAGAGTGGAATGGAGCCTTTGTTTCAGGCTGTTTTCAATATGATAAAGGCAGGAAACAAGATGGTTCAATTAGAAAATTTACAACAACAGGAGTGTGCGTTGGGGAATTCCAGAACCGGTGATGTAGACTCCGATATTGGAATAACAATAATAAACGATGCCGACAGGGTCAGTGCGAGGCTAGACCTTAACTGTGATGATACCTTTCTTCCCATGGTAGATTACATGCTCGATAATTATTTTATGATTCTTAATGAAATGATTGCTAACGGAGATCAAAAGATTTCTGCTTTAGAAGTGATTTCAAAGAATGAAATTCAATTTATAGAAAGTAACAATGACGAAAGTGCTGGACATAGGGATCACCAATCTATCGTAGATGTAATAGAAGATCAGGTTAAGAGAACACCGGATAACATTGCGGTTATCTATGAAAAGCTATCCATGACTTTTCGTGAGTTGAATGAAAAAGCAAATCAACTTGCCAACTATATATTGAGCCAATATATTCAACCAGGACAATCTGTTGCTATTTGCATGGACCCCAGTTGTGAGATGTTAATAAGTATACTTGCGGTGTTAAAGGCAGGAGGGGTGTATGTGCCTATTGATACCGGATATCCTGAAGATCGAATAGACTATATTCTTAAGGATATAGAAGCGCAATGTATTCTAGTTGATCAATCTGGAGCAAGTTCAATGTCTGGCGAACACAAGGACAAAGTTGTGACCCTGAGCGAAAACTGGGATCTCATTAACAAAAGATCCACTGAAAAGCCAAACGTAGTGATTGAGCCTGAAAACCTGATGTATATTATGTATACATCGGGGTCCACAGGAACTCCAAAAGGCGTTATGTTGGAACATAGAAGCATACTGGCAAGAATTCTATGGGCACAGGAAACATTTTTAATGTCTGAGAATGATTCGGTGTTGCAAAAAACCACATTCTGTTTTGATGTATCTGTATGGGAGCTTATATGGCCATTGACATGTGGTGCTAAAATAGTATTTGCAGGTAAGGAAAATCAAAGGGATACCTATAGGATGATGAGACTGATAAATCATCATTCCATCACATTTTTACACTTTATCCCATCTCTTCTTGAGATTTTTCTCAGTGAACTGGAGGAGGGAGATTTAAAGAATGTAAAACATGTCTTTTCTCACGGTGAAGCCCTTAAGCCACATCAGGCACTTATGGTAAAGGAAAAATTACCAGGGGTTATGTTGCACAATATGTATGGTCCCACCGAAGCAGCCATAGAAGCAACATGGTGGACTGTGCCAGCGACATATCAAGAAACCTCTTCAGTACTTATTGGTAAACCATTAGCCTCAACAGAAATTCTTCTCGTTGATCCAAATAGAAAAATTGTGCCGGTGGGGGTAATTGGAGAGATAGGTATTGGGGGCGTAGGTTTGAGCAGAGGTTATCTTAACCGCGCTGAGCAGACAAAAGAGCGGTTTGTTTCAAGCCCCCTTGATTTGAGCCGAAGATTATACTTAACAGGAGATATGGGTAGATTATTACCTGATGGGAATGTTGAGTATTTGGGTAGAGAGGATAATCAGGTGAAAGTAAGAGGTCATAGAATAGAGCTCGGCGAAATAGAAGCAGTCATCAGAAAAACTGGCCTGGTTGAACATTGCATTGTAACAACCAGACTAAATAATCAAAGTCAGGTACAATTAATTGCCTATGTTGTTCCGCGTTTGAGTTACGATCGAAATAAAATGATCGGTATGGTTCAAAAATACCTGCCTGAATATATGATCCCCGGTTTATGGATGACTATGGACGCTTTACCCGTAACTACTACCGGGAAACTTGATAAGAAAGCGTTGCCTGAAATTGACGTAAAGGACTCAAATGATGTAGAATATATAGCACCACAGTCTGAGATGGAGCTATCCATGGTAAAGATATGGGAGGACCTCCTTGGTTTGAAGAAAATAGGTGCTCAGGATAACTTTTTTAACTTAGGAGGTGATTCTTTGCTGGCAATAAGGATGGCTCATGATCTGCATAAAAAATTTGGACTACTCATTCCAATTGAAGTGGTGTTTCAATCTCCCTCCGTTAGCAAATTATCAGAATATATAGAATTGGTGATATCAAATAATGATACGCTTAGTGATGAAGTAGAATTTGATATTTATGATTTAGGATAGGCTCCGTTTTGGACGTTGTGTCATAAAACTGTGAGCCAATACGCTTTTTTTAATCTCTAGAGATTTACCAAATGCAAGATGTTAATTCAGAGAGGATTTTTGAAATCCTCAAGAGGGCCAATTCAAACCAAATTCACCTTTTGGTGGAAAAGGATCAGCTAAAATTGAAAGTGGCAAAAAATGCCATCATAGATAATGAGCTGCTTGGCGAGATAAAAGCTCACAAAACTGAATTAATAAACCTACTTAAAAAAACTCGTTTTGATGGTGGTAGTATCACTTCAATCAAAAAAAGAGACCCTGATAGTGCTAATACCCCGCTTTCTTACAGTCAGGAGCGTTTGTGGTTTATAGATCAGTTAGAAGGCAGTCTGCACTACCATGTCCCATGGGTTTTGCACATAAAAGGTCTGCTGAATGCGAATGTCCTTGAAATTGCATTTCGACAACTTGTAATGCGTCATGAGATACTTCGCACCGTTTATCGGGATCAGGACGGAGACGGCTATCAGTATGTTTTGGATCCGTCAGCCTGGAAAATGGGCAGGCTTTTGGGAGAAAATATTAGAGGTAATATGAGCGATCATATTTCCAAATTGATAGATAGACCATTTGATCTGTCTTTGGATTATATGCTCCGAGCGGATTTAATTGAAGTTAATAACCAGGATTTTCACCTTGTATTAACGGTTCACCACATAGCAGTGGATGCGTGGTCCTGGAGTATTTTTGCCAGGGAACTGTCGGTACTTTACAACTCGTGTCTGCATGATGAGATTGCTGACCTTCCACCGCTGGAGTTTCAGTATGGTGATTATGCGCAATGGCAGAGAGACTATCTGGGTGAAGAGTTGTTAGGTGATAAGATGGTCTATTGGGAGGAAAAGTTACAAGGAACTGTTCCCCTGGAATTGCCAATTGATTATGCCCGACCAAATATACCCTCGCGGATAGGAGGGACAGAGACCTTGCATTTTGATATGGAATTGTATCAGGAGCTGCAGGTGATGGTGAAGAAACGAGAGGTTACACTGTTTATGCTTTGCCTCGCAACGTTTAAGGTACTTCTATACCGCTACAGTGGACAAAAAGACATTAGTATAGGTACCCCGATAGCGGGCCGATCACAGGCAGAAACTGAGGATATGATCGGATTCTTCATCAATACATTGGTATTACGTAGTCATGTAGATGACAGCTCTTCATTCTTGGAATTTCTTCAACAGGTAAAAGAAACTACCTTGTCAGGTTATGAACATCAGGATGTACCATTTGAAAAGATAGTAGAGATAATGGTCACTGAAAGGGACCTAAGTCAAAACCCCTTGTTCCAGGTGATGTTTATTATGCAAAATGCGATGGGTTCCCCGTCATTGGCGCTGGCTGACGTAGAGGCATTTGATGAACCTTTGAGCGGTAGTCATCCTAAATTTGACATCACATTTACCATAAAGGAGAGTAATGAAGGGTTGAGTTGCAGTATTGAATACGACCGTGAACTGTTCCGGGAGGAAAGCATTAAGCAGATGCTATCTCATTACAAGAACTTGCTGGATTCGATCATAAAAGAGCCATCTACAGCAGTGCTGGATTTGAACATGTTGTCGGTGGCAGAAGAACAACAGTTGCTACAAGAGTTTAATGATACGGATTCGGACTATCCGAAGGATAAGACGATTGTAGACCTGTTGATGCACCAGTCGAATCAGCAACCTGATGCGGTAGCACTAATCTATGGGGATAGAGAACTGACCTACGGGGAACTAGACCGTCGCTCGAACCAGCTGGGTCATTACCTGCGAAGTCGTGGTTTCAAGGAAGACGTGCTGGTAGGGATCTGTCTGGACCGTTCCCTGGAGATGATCGTGGGTATGCTGGGTATACTGAAGGCAGGGGGAGCATATGTGCCGATCGACCCTGATTATCCTGCAGACCGGATAGATTACGTACTGACCGACATTGAAGCATCGGTAATATTGAGCAATTCATCTTCGGTAGCCGCTTTGCCTTTCAATCACCGTGAAAAGGCATTGTTATTAGACAGTGATTGGTCAAAGATCAGTGAGGAAGCCGAGGTTCGGGTAGAGAATGATCTTAAGCCACACCATCTGGCCTACATTATTTACACATCAGGTTCCACAGGAAGGCCCAAAGGGGTGATGATTGAGCACCGGAATGTGATCAACTTTATAGAAGGTATTGCTAATTGCATACCAATGGAAGAAGGTAGCCGCATGCTCTGCTTAACCACCATTTCCTTTGATATCTTTGTTTTAGAAAGTTTCCTGCCTCTGATAAGAGGATTTGAGATGGTATTGGCTGGCAATAAAGAGCAAAAAGACCCTGATGCCCTTTGTTTGCTAATCAAAGAAAAAAATGTAAATAAGATTCAAATTACGCCATCACATCTTAGAATGCTGTTGTCATCTAATAGGGCAAATGAAGTATTGATAGGAGTAGACACGCTGATGGTAGGAGGAGAAAACTTACCACCCGACCTTCTCAACGACCTGCGCAAGTACTACAAGGGTAGCATCTATAATATGTATGGTCCCACGGAAACCACTGTGTGGTCATCAGTACAGGAACTGACTCATGCTGAACGGGTAGATATAGGTAGCCCGATAGCTAATACCACTATGCTGATCATGAATGAAGATGGTCGTTTACAGCCAGTTGGTGTAGCAGGAGAACTTTATATTGGAGGTCATGGAGTAGCACGAGGATACTGGAATAATGAGGCACTAAGCCGGGAACGATTTGTAACTTGTCTGTACGACCATGTAGACAAATACTATCGCACAGGCGACCTTGCACGTTGGCTACCATCAGGGGATATAGAATACATTGGTCGAAAAGACGATCAGGTAAAGGTTCGGGGTTATCGCATAGAATTAGGGGAGATCGAGTCGGTACTCCAGCAGAGCGGCCTGGTGAAAGATGCTGTCATCATAGCCGATGAAGGCCCTCAGGGCATAAAGCGGCTTGTTGGTTATGTGGTCCCTGAGGGTGACCATGACCCTGATAAGTTGGTTGCTTGCCTGCAGTCACAATTACCCTCCTACATGGTTCCCCATCAGTGGATGGAGCTGGATTCCTTACCGCTGACACAGAATGGAAAACTAGATAAGAAGTCCCTTCCGTCCTTTGATCCTGTCAATGTTCAAAGTGAATACGTTGCTCCGCAAACATCCATGGAAAAGACGCTTGCCGATATCTGGTGTGATGTTTTGTCAGTCGACCGGGTAGGGCTTCACGATAATTTTTTTGGCTTGGGCGGTGACTCGATTAATATGATCCGGGTAGTTCGCCTGGTGAAACGCAAAGGGTATGAAATTCGGCCGCGAGATATATTTCTTCATCGTACCATAGGTCAGTTATCCCAGGCTTTTGAAAGTGATATTTCATCTGCTACGGTTCGAGCGGAACAGGGGATTTTAACCGGTGTTAGTGGTTTGCTGCCGATTCAGCAGCGGTATTTTGCTCAGGGTCATCCGTTTGACAGTTTGTCCCATTATAACCAGAGCATGCTTTTGACGGTAAAGAAGGATATTGATATGAGTTTGTTGTCCCAGTCACTTCAGCTACTTCAGGAGCACCATGATGCGCTTCGTTACCGTTATGAGCAAACCCCTTCGGGTTGGGTTCAGGAGTATGGAGTTTGGAAGACCGAATTGCAGGAACTGGACCTTACCGATGTTTCCATGGATGAGTTTGAAGCGAAGCTGGATCACCATGCTACGTTGTATCAGCAAGGTCTTGATATCATTAAGGGAGATTTATTTAGAGCAGTCTATATCCGGACCTCAGGTCCCGAAGACCGATTGTTGCTGGTGGTCCACCACCTGGGCGTAGATGGCGTTTCATGGCGTATATTACTGGAAGACCTGGAGTTGTTGCTTTCAGGTGCAGACCTGGGATCTAAGAGCAGTTCATATCGTGACTGGTATGGAGCCCTTGAGACCTATTTAGGTCATG